>Ga0164313_10000749_pt1 | contig 27218 bp, 21 predicted proteins | sample GuaBasSedimGuay4_FD_113735 | JGI IMG/M metagenome (GOLD analysis project Ga0164313, IMG submission 113735) | Subseafloor sediment microbial communities from Guaymas Basin, Gulf of California, Mexico - Guay4, Core 4569-4, 0-3 cm | ecosystem: Environmental > Aquatic > Marine > Hydrothermal vents... | reverse complement strand
TAAGCAAGGATCAAATCCCCTTTTTTCCTTTTGATCCGCTTAAAATTCTGCGGTGAAGCCTCCAAATCATTTTCAGTACCTGCCACAAAATAATCAGGATGGTTTTCTACCCATTTATGATCAGGCCCCATATGATTAGGCACAAAATCGAGCATGAGTTTCAACCCGCGTTTTTTCAGCCTGGTACGGAGCCGCTTCAAAGCTTCATTGCCTCCAAGATCAGGATGGACGGCATAATCTGCAATGGAAAATCCTGATCCTTTAATATCCTCCTCTTTCAAATCGGACAATGTGGCTTCAAAATCTTTTCGCCAATCCGGTTGTTTACGCGAAATTTTTTGCCCGAGCGGACCGGTTGTCCATACACTCAGAAACCAAATCCAATCAAAGCCCATCTCCACAAAGCGATCCAATTCATGATCCGGGATATCATCGAGGGTAGCTTTCTTCCCTGACTCCTGTGATAAATCTGTTAGCCATACCCGTGTATTAACCTGATAAAGTGATGGGTAAACTGGATTATTTATGAGCATCTTCCTTCCCAAATTTAACTGCATCTTCTTTCGTCATTTTTGCAAACATATACATGGTTCGTGCGATTGTACCGCTCCATCCTGTTTGGTGACTTGCTCCCACTCCGGTTCCTGAATCTCCATGAAAATATTCGTAGAAAAGAATGTGATCTCCCCAATGAGGATCATCCTGGAATTTTGGATAGTTCGTGTAAACAGGCCTCTTGCCTGATTCATCTTTCCTGAAAATAGATGAAAGCCGGGTTGATATCTCCTCAGCAACCTGGTAAAGATTCATTTCATTTCCTGATCCTGTCGGGCATTCGATCATAAAATCATCACCATAATACTGATAATAATTGAAAAGGGCCCTGATGATGATCATATTTACAGGCATCCAAATTGGTCCGCGCCAATTTGAATTTCCTCCGAACATATTATTGTCAGATTCACCCGGCAGGTAAGAAATGCCATAATCCTTATCCCCGGCATTAAAAATATAAGGATGCTCCTTGTGGAAACGGGAAACAGACCGTATTCCATATGGGCTTAAAAATTCATTTTCGTCGAGCATGATACCCAATACCCTTCTGAAATTGGTCTCGTTTAATATGGAAGCCAATACTCTTCCGTTTTTTCCCGGCTTTCTGGGATCCTGGATAAAAGCGGTTAACTCAGGCCGGTCGGAAAGATGCTTGCTAATAAGCTCAGGAATTTCCGGATACTTTTGCCCCAACTCCGGTTCAAAAACGGTGACTGCGCATAAAGGTATGAGACCTACCATTGACCTTACTTTTAATCTCTCGCTTCTGCCATCGGGTGTTTGAAGTACATCATAAAAGAAACCATCTTCCTCATCCCACATCGATCCATCTTCACCTTCCTTGATCATAGCTGAGGCAATGGACATAAAATGTCCATACAATTTCATGGTAATGTTGAGATAGGCCGGATTTTTCATGGCCAGTTGTATACCAATTTCAATCATATTCTGGGAAAAGAGTGCCATCCAGGCTGTACCATCAGCTTGTTCCATGTAGCCGCCAGTGGGAAGTGGTGCACTCCTGTCGAATACTCCGATATTATCCAAGCCTAAAAAGCCCCCTTCAAAAAGATTATTTCCAACTAAATCTTTTCTGTTTACCCACCAGGTGAAGTTAATGAGTAGTTTATGAAAGGAGCGCTCGAGAAATTGCAGATCTCCTTCACCATTATTGGCTTTTTCAATAAAAAAACTGAATATCGTTGACCAGGCATGTACGGGCGGATTAACGTCCCCAAAATTCCATTCGTAAGCAGGCATCTGTCCGTTGGAATGCTGATATCGCGTATCCAGCATAAGTTCCAGCTGCCCTTTCCCAAAATCCTCGTCAACCTGCATCAGGGTGATGACATGAAAGGCCAGATCCCAGGCGGCATACCACGGATATTCCCATTTATCGGGCATGGAAATAATGTCAGCATTTTTCATGTGCGACCAGCGATCATTTCGTATGGGGCGATGGCCGGGCTTCAATGGATTAACACCATTTTCCTTCAACCATTTACCCACATCATAATTGTAAAACTGCTTTGTCCATAACATTCCTGCAAGCGCCTGCCGCATAATATTTGTACTATCTTCTTCCAGTGAAGGTGGAATAACAGAAGCATAAAAGGCATCTGCTTCGTCAAGACGGGCTTTGAATATCTCATCAAAAGCGTTTCCGAATACCCGGGTATGAACTGAAGTCTTCTTATTTGATAAAGCTGTTTTACTAAGCCGTAAATTCAGAGTTTTGGATTTTCCGCTTTCAATATCAAGCATGTAGTAAGCCGCTGCCTTTGTCCCCGTTTTATCAGGATTAACGGCATCTTTCTGATTGTTGACCAGATAATCTTGAATGCCATCCTTTACGTACGGAGTCTGGTTAGGGGTACCCCAAATCCGCTCATTATTTGTTTCATTATTTGTAAATAATAAGTCCTTCGTTTCACTGGCATGGAAGAGCCACTCACCCATCTCCTTATGGGAGACTTTGACTACACCGGAAGTTTTATCGAGGCTGACTTGCTTCAACTCGGGGATTTCCTCATCTGTATTGGCAAACCAGGTATTTCGAAACCAAAGAGTTGGAGCCAGGTGTAAGGACGAAGCCTCCGGTCCCCGGTTATGAATGGTCAGGCGAATCAGGATATCTTCGGGTGAGGATTTTGCATATTCAACCAATACATCAAAATAGCGGTTTTCATTGAAAATTCCTGTATCTAATAATTCATACTCCAATTCGTCGGAACCACGCCTTCTATTGGTTTCTACCAGGTCGTTATAGGGGTAGGCGCATTGTGGATATTTGTACAAATACTTCATGTACGAGTGGGTAGGCGTTGAATCGAGGTAGAAATAGTATTCCTTAACATCCTCGCCATGGTTTCCTTCACCATTGCTTAATCCAAACAATCTTTCTTTTATAATGGGATCCTTACCATTCCACAGGGAAAGGGCAAAGCAGATAAGTTGCCTGTCGTCAGAAAAACCAGCAATGCCATCTTCACCCCAGCGATAAGTACGCGATCGGGCATGATCATGCGGAAAATAATTCCAGGCATCGCCATTTTCGCTGTAGTCCTCGCGAACTGTACCCCACTGGCGTTCACTTAAATACGGGCACCATTTTTTCCATGGAGTTTTATTTTCGGCTTCTTCTTTTAATCTTGCTTTTTCCATTGACCCGAATCTAAAACCAAAAAGGTACGCTTTTTAATCGCTTTTCTTCAACAATTCTTTTGCTATGGAAACTACATTGTCAGGATAGAACCCAAACTTCTTTTGAAGTTCTTTGAGTGGTGCGGAGGCACCAAAGGTATTCATACCAATAACACTACCCTTTTCACCCACGTAGCGTTCCCAACCAAAAGTTGAAGCCTGTTCCACTGCAAGACGTGCTTTCACCTGGGATGGAAGCACACTTTCGCGGTACTCAGGAGTTTGTTTTTCAAATATTTCCCATGAAGGCATCGAAACCACACGTGAACAAATACCTTCTTCAATCAATATTTCATGGGCATCAACTGCCAGGCCGACTTCACTTCCCGAAGCGATAATGATCAACTCAGGCTTAGCATCAGGCGCATCAGCAAGTACATAAGCTCCTTTGCTCACACCCCTTGCAGAAGCATACTTGCTGCGATCAAGAGTGGGTAGCGCCTGCCGTGACAAAACAAAGATTGCAGGCTCGTGTTTTAATTGCATAACATAACGGTAGGCTTCTTTAACCTCATTGGCATCGCCGGGACGGAGTGTAATTATACCCGGAATTGCGCGCAATGACGCCAATTGCTCCACGGGTTGGTGTGTAGGCCCATCTTCACCATCACTCATTGCATCGTGTGTAAACACAAAAAATGTTGGCAATTCCATAAGAGCCGAAAGCCTGATAGCTGGCTTGGCATAATCACTAAAAATGAAAAAGGTTGCCCCAAAAGATCGTAGCTTGGAGAGTGAGAGCCCGTTTACAATCGCGGCCATGGCATGTTCGCGGATACCAAAATGGATGTTCTTTCCTCTCGGGGAAACTGATTGAAAATCTCCTGCCCCTTCATAAGTTAGCAATGTTTTATTTGATGGCCCTAAATCTCCAGAACCTCCAAACAACCATGGAATATTCTGCGCAAGCACATTCAGTAATTTTCCTGAAGCCTCACGACCAGAAATTCCATTGGCATCAGCCGGAAACTTGGGAAGGTTGCTGTCCCATCCCTCGGGGAGTTCACGCTTTTGCATCAACTCTATCTGCCCGGCCAGTTCAGGATATTTCGTGCGATAATTTTCAAAAAGTTGATTCCACTCTTCTCTTGCTTTGGCCCCCCGACTTCCTATTCCTTCTGAGAAATGCTCGTAAACGCCATCAGGAACGAGGAATTTTGCATCTTCCGGCCATCCATAATTACGTTTAGTAAGACGGATTTCCTCTTCACCAAGGGGTGAGCCGTGTACCCCTGAAGTATCCTGCTTATTTGGCGATCCGTATCCAATATGACTGTCGAGGACAATAAAGGTGGGGCGGCCTTTAGTTCTCTTAAATATTTCCAGTGCCTGATCCATGCGTTCGATATCATTGGCATCGCTAAGCCGAAGGACATTCCAACCATAACTTAAAAACCGTGCAGCAATATCTTCAGTAAAAGTAATGCTGGTATGGCCTTCGATGGTGATTTTATTGTTATCGTAAATCCAGCAGAGGTTATCGAGGCCCAGGTGACCTGCCAGTGATGCTGCCTCCGAAGATATCCCTTCCATCATGCACCCATCTCCGGTCACCGAATAAATGTTGTAATCAAAAATTTCAAACCCCGGTTTATTGTAGTGATCAGCGAGCCACTTTTGAGCCATAGCCATACCCACACTGGTTGCCACACCCTGCCCTAAGGGTCCGGTTGTTGCTTCAACGCCTGATACCCAGTGGTATTCGGGATGACCGGCCGCACGGCTTCCAAGTTGCCTGAAACTCTTAATATCATCTAAAGTAACCGAAGGCTTTCCAATAGTTTCATAATCGGCATTCACTGCCTGGGTTTTGGTAAGATGAAGAACCGACCACAACAACATCGACGCATGGCCATTTGATAGCACAAATCGATCGCGGTTTGGCCAGATCGGATCCTGTGGGTCAAAATTCATCAAACGGTTCCACAATGTATATACAATTGGTGCAAGCGCCATGGGTGTGCCAGGATGTCCTGAATTTGCCTGTTGAACTGCATCAATCGATAGTGTGCGTATCGTATTTACTGCTAATTGAATTGACTTTTCGTTTTCCATAACTAAACTATTTTCTTATTTTTTTATTCAGATTCAAGCGCTTTTACCTTACCCAGTCGCCTCAAATGGCGCGATTCATTGCTAAACTCAGCTTCTAAAAACGACTTAACGAGATCCCATGCTACCTCCGGTCCAACGGTCCGTCCGCCCATACAAAGTATATTCATATGATCATCTTGAACACCTTGAATGGCAGAAAAATGATCATGAATGAGACAAGCACGCACCCCTTTTATTTTATTGGCACAAACCGATGCACCAACACCACTGCCACAAATGGCAATTCCGCGATCTACCTTGCCTGCAACAACAGCGCGGGACAGAGGTATTACAAAATCGGGATAATCATCATCCTTATTAAGTGTGTGGGCACCAAAGTCTTCTATGGTATGACCAGCCTCAAGGAGTTTTGCTATCAGTTCTTCTTTTAAACTATATCCACCATGATCTGTTGCTATTCCAATATGCATTTTTCTCTTTTCTTTTTTAAAAAATTCTTAACAAATAAACTGCAAATTGAGGATGAAAAGGGCTATGTAATTCCTGCTGCTGCCTTATCCGCAAATACCAGTGCATTCGATTTGTTGATCCTGCCGGAGGGGATGGATTCATCTCCATCGCGAAACCGACGAAACATTTCAACCTTCCCGCTTCCGCTTATAACCCAAATCACCTTGCGGGAGCGGTTGATGGCCGGATAAGTCAAAGTCATCCTTCGCCTTCCCTGATATAATCCGGTTAATGCCACATCGGTATCCATCACTTCCAAAACCGGATCGCCCGGTATCAAAGAAGCTGTATGCCCGTCGGGGCCCATCCCCAGATGTACCAGGTCCAAAACCGGTGGTGTTCCTGAAATCTGTTGAAATGTCTGAATATATCTCCTTGTTGCAGCCGTAAGATCATTGTCTTCCACAGGCATTGCATGGATATTTTTAGGATCAATCGGCGTATGGTCAAGAAGGCTTTCGGTGAGATGGGTGAGGTTTCTGTCCGGATCACCTGCAGGAGCAATGCGTTCATCAACCTGTACGATATGAACATTTTCCCAGGGAACATCTTCGCTGCCGAGCAAACGCAACATTTCCCAGGGAGTTTTTCCGCCACTTACTGCCATTACAAAATTACCACGTGCAGCAATGGCCTCGCGTGCTGATGTGGCAATTTGTTTTGCAGCTTCCTTCGCTACGGCCCCTGCGTCTGATAAAATACGTATATCCATCTTGTTTATACTATTTTTTAATTACCGGGTAATGCCATCCTCCGACCGGTTGAATATGCTTTCCTGCATCGACTGGCCCCCATGTTTGCGGTTCATAAGTATGCACCGGGGTATTTAAGCTCATGTAAGGATCAACGATTCGCCACGCCTCTTCCACATAATCCTGACGGGCGAAGACGGTTGTATCCCCTTCCATTGCATCTGTGAGTACCGTTTCATAAGCGTCTCTTTCACCGGAATAAGGGTATGGCGTACCCCCGAATTCTACTTTCGAAGCCACCATTTCTTCGCCGGGTGCCATGAGAAGCATCCCAAAACCAAGCTCAACATCAGGACTGAGGCGCATACGCACATAATTTGGTGAATGAGCCAAATGAGAATAGGCTGTAGGGATACGCTTGAACTGTACCATTATCTCGGTACTAGTTACCGGAAGATTTTTCCCGGCCTGAAGGTAAACCGGAACACCTTCCCAGCGAGGGGAATTGATAGCCAGTTTCATTGCAGTATAGGTTTCTGTCTTAGAACCTGGTTTTACCCCGGGTTCTGAGAGATAACCGTTAAACTGGCCTCTAACCACGTCCTTTTCGCCCAGGGTTGCTATGGCCTTAAGTACTTTAACTTTTTCATCTCGAATAGATTCGCTATCGATGGCAACCGGCGACTCCATAGTCAGGTTAGCCAACATCTGAAAAAGGTGATTTTGCACTACATCGCGAAGGGTCCCGGTGGCATCGTAAAAAGCACCCCGTCCCTGTACCCCAAAATCTTCAGCCATGGTGATTTGAATGCTTTCAACATGGTCACGGTTCCAGATGGGTTCAAGCATTGAATTTACGAAGCGGAAGAAAAGCATGTTATTCACAGCCCTTTTTCCCAGATAATGGTCAATGCGACAAATAGAGGATTCATCGAAGGTACTTGACAATACTTTATTGAGTGCTTTTGCTTCAGCCAGGTCTGTACCGAACGGCTTTTCTACAATAATCCGTGCACCTTCCGCGCAGCCTGATTTTTCAAGTTGCGATACGACCGTCCCAAAAAGCACCGGCGGAATAGCCAGGTAATGTGCAGGATGTTTGGCAGAACCCAGTTCTTTCCTGATCTGCTGAAAAGTTGTGAAATCACTATAGTCGCCATCAACATAGCGCAGGAGGCTGCTAAGCTTTTTGAAAGCTTCCGGATCAAGGCCTCCGTGTAGTTCCACACTTTCTTTTGCCCTTGCACGAAGTTGTTCCAGGGTCCAGCCGGCTTTGGCAACTCCGATTACCGGTACATTTAGCGTACCACGTTTAACCATCGCCTGTAGCGATGGAAATATTTTTTTATAGGCCAGATCGCCTGTGGCGCCAAAAAACACCAGGGCATCTGATTGGATTGATTCCATATTACTAAGATTTATTTAGAAGGTTTTTCATGATGACCACCAAACTGGAAACGCATAGCCGAGAGCAATTTGTCCTGATAATCTGCGTCTCCGCGTGATTCGAAACGGGAGTAAAGTGCTGTGGAGAGCACAGGGACGGGAACTGCTTCATCAATGGCAGCCTTAATGGTCCATCGCCCTTCACCGGAGTCGGAAACGCGACCTGCAAAATCTTTTAAACTAGCATCTTCTGCCAGCGCTATGGAAGTTAAATCGAGAAGCCAGGATGCTATAACACTTCCGCGACGCCATACCTCTGCCACATCGGCAAGGTTAAAATCGTATTGGTAGTGTTCAGGGTCACGTAAAGGGGTGGTTTCCGCATCTACATCATGTTTGTCTTTCCCAATATTCGCTGATTTAAGGATACCCATACCTTCTGCATAAGCCGCCATGATGCCATATTCGATACCGTTGTGTACCATTTTTACAAAATGACCACCACCGTTTTCACCGCAATGCAAATAGCCCTGATCGGCCGTACTTAAAAATTTTTCACGACCCGGAGTAGGATCTATGTTTCCTTTTCCGGGGGCCAGTGTTGCCAGGATAGGGTCGATGTGTTTTACCACCTCTTTTTCGCCCCCAATCATCATGCAATATCCACGCTCAAGACCCCAGACGCCTCCGCTTGTCCCCACATCAACATAATGAATACCAAGCTCTTTCAACTCATTTGCACGCCGGATATCGTCAACATAATACGAGTTTCCACCATCAATAATGATATCTCCTTTTTCCAGAAGGGGTTTAAGATCAGCAATACTTTGGTCCACAACCGCTGCGGGAACCATCAGCCAGATTACCCGTGGGCCATCAAGTTTTTGTGTTAGATCTGCCAAAGAAGAAGAAGCAATGGCCTTTTCTTTTTCCAACTCACTTACGGCTTGCGGTGAGCGGTCATAAACTACACACTCATGTCCTTCATTAATAAGCCTGCGAACCATATTTGCTCCCATTCTACCTAATCCAATCATTCCAATTTTCATCGTCTTTTAATTTTATGTTTATACTAATTTATTCATCTTGTTGAAGCTGCAGTTTGCAGCTGTTCTATTGCTTTATCCACTCCAAGGCTATTTCCGAAAATTGCTGTTCCGGCAACCAACACGTTGGCCCCGGCTTTAACACACATCGCTGCCGTGGTCTCGTCAATCCCGCCATCCACCTCCAGTTCACATGCAGGCTTGATCTGCTCAATTAACTGACGCACATGCTGAATTTTATTCAGTGTTGAATTTAAAAAATGCTGATGGCCGAAGCCCGGATTAACGGTCATTACAAGCACCAGGTCCAGGTCGGGTAAAATTTCCTCCAGCACTGTTGCCGGAGTGGCGGGGTTGATGGCTACACCAACCCGCTTGTTGAGTAATTTAACAGCCTGAACGGTGCGGTGCAAATTGTTGTTACCTTCCCAATGTACAATGATAGAATCCGAACCAGCATTAGCAAAATCTGCCAGAAAAAGATCCGGATTAGTGATCATCAGGTGTGATTCCAGGGTCAGACCGCTTACTCGTCGCAGCGACTGAATTATCGGTATGCCCATTGAAATGTTGGGTACAAAGTGCCCATCCATCACATCTATATGAATACGATCAGATCCGCCTTGTTCGGCTTCGGCCACATGTTCTCCGAGGCGACTGAAGTCAGCTGCGAGAATGGATGGTGCCAGTTTTACTTTCATTGTATTTATATTTATTTCTGAGCTTTTTCAAAAATGCTGACAAACTCCTCATACTGGCGGGCAATTTCCAATACCGCTTCTTCACGTGTGATTGTACCTGCCCTGAATCTTACGAGCGGCTCCCAAAATGTGGTCCGGCCAACCGCAAAACCAATAAAACCTTTTACACCAGCAGCAGTAGCCAGCCATTCATCAACCTTGCTATCATCTTCACCACGCCCAAGAATAATACAACCCACTTTTTGGCGGTCATTACCTTGTGCCGCAGCCACTATCTTTTCACAGTCCTCCCGGCGATCCAATCCTTCAATTTTCCAAACATCAGGTTCGATACCTGCATCCTGCATGTCCTTGATTGTCTGTACCATCAGCTGAGGGCGCAGTTCAAGGTCATAAACATTCTTATCTCCATTACATCGATCAAGCTGGGATTTCTCAGCAGGCACTAACATTTCAAACATGAACATGCTCTTACTCCCGCTGTGCAGATAGTCAGAAAGTTGTTTAAGACGATCGATTTGACGCTTATTCAGAGCTGTATCGCCTTCCGGGTTGTAGCGCACAAGCACTTTACAGAAAGTAGGCTGAAAGGCTTCAATGTGTTTTGAAAATTCAGCACCGTATTCAAAATCAAATTCTTCCTGTCCGCTCTTTTCGACCGGACAAGCTGCTGTGTAAGCATGGTCCCTGGCATCGTGTAAGATGCTACTGCCAAATTGTTCATCCACAAGAATACCGGCCTTTTCCTTAGGTACCCCAGCCTCTATGGCTTTCATAAATCCTTCGTAGATTACCTGTTTTGCTGCTGCTATTTCTTCAGTTTGGCTTGGGCTCAAATCGCCATGCCAACCAAACATCTTTGTTTCAAAGGAGCCACGATGGTCAAAGGGTAAAATGTAAAGCGGTTTGTTAAATCCAATAGTTTTCATCTATCCTTTCATTTTTCGGTATCGTTGAATGAGGTTATTTGTTGATTCATCATGCTTAAGATCCGGACTTTCCTTGCTTTCTAACTCGGGAATAATGTTTTGCGCAAGTTTTTTACCAAGTTCCACGCCCCATTGGTCGAATGAATCAATGTTCCAGATAACACCTTGTGTAAAGACACTGTGCTCGTACAAAGCAACCAATTTACCAAGTGTCTCAGGGGTCAGGCGGTCGGAAAGAATAACGTTAGACGGACGGTTACCTTCAAACACACGATGCGGGACAAGCCAGTCTGGCGTTCCTTCTGCCTTCACTTGAGCAGGTGTTTTTCCGAAAGCTAAAGCCTCGGACTGAGCAAACACATTGGAAAGAAGAATATCGTGATGACGGCCAAGCTCAATCAAAGGATGGGCGAAAGCAATCAGATCGCAAGGGATCAAACGCGTTCCCTGGTGAATCAATTGATAAAATGAATGTTGACCGTTGGTTCCGGGTTCCCCCCAGTAAATCGGGCCTGTGTTGTACTTCACTTTCTTGCCTTCTCGTGTCACGTGTTTTCCGTTACTTTCCATCGTTAATTGTTGCAGATAGGCTGGAAATCGTTTGAGATAATTTTCATATGGAAGCACTGCAACGGTTTGTGATCCAAAGAAATTGTTATACCAAAGCGCAAGCAGGCCCATAATGACCGGCATGTTTTTTTCGAATGGTGTTGTACGAAAATGTTCGTCCATTTCATGAAAGCCATTAAGCATGGAGCGAAAATTTTCAGGGCCGACAGCCAGCATGGTTGAAAGTCCGATGGCTGAATCCATCGAATATCTTCCACCTACCCAATCCCAGAATCCGAACATATTATCGGTATTGATGCCAAATTCTGAAACTTTTTCAGCATTGGTTGAAACGGCGACAAAATGCTTGGCAACAGCCCCCGTATCGCCACCCAATCCCTTGAGTACCCATTCCCGTGCAGTATGCGCGTTGGTCATTGTTTCAAGGGTTATAAAGGTTTTCGACGAAACTACAAACAGGGTTTCTTCAGGGTTCAGATCATGAGTGGCTTCAGCAAAATCAATCCCATCAATATTGGATACAAAGCGGAAAGTTATGCTTCGCTCGCTGTAAAAACGCAAAGCCTCATAGGCCATCACAGGACCGAGGTCGGAGCCACCAATACCAATGTTAATGATGTTCCGGATGCGTTTGCCAGTATGCCCCTTCCATTCACCACTGCGTACACGATTTGAGAAATTCTCCATCCTGTCCAAAACTTCATGAACGCCCGGCACAACATCTTTTCCATCTACCAGGACTTTTGTGCCTTTTGGTGCCCGTAAGGCGGTATGCAATACTGCCCGGTTTTCTGTGATGTTTATCTTTTCACCATTGAACATGGCATTAATTGACTCCCTCAAACCGCACTCTTCGGCTACATCAATTAATAATTGAATGGTTTGATCATTCACACGGTTTTTTGAATAGTCAAGAAAAAGGCCAAGCGCTTCAATATTCATTCGTTTCCCCCGGCCCGGGTCTTTCTTAAAGAGTTTGCGCAAATGGATTTTACCAATCTCTTTTTTGTGGCTCTTTAGCGCTTTCCATGCCTGGCTTTTTGTGACCAGTAATTTATTTTCCTTCATTTTGTTTCAAAATTATTTTTGTTAATCCCACAGGCGAAATCCGCCTTTAAATGCAAACATGTTATCACCCAGCCGGCATCCCTCAGGAAGTTTTTTTAATTTTTTTGCATTCCCACCCCCCAGAACTACATCGTCGGGAATAACTGCAGCACTGAGGCGTTCGACACAATAGCTAACATGTTTTTGCCATTTCTTCTTCCCCAGGCGTTCTAATCCACCCACCCCCACATAATCTTCATAGGTACTCTTTTTATAAGACAGGTGTCCTACTTCCATGGGTACAACCGTTCCATCTGCAATGATGGCCGAACCCAGCCCTGTACCCAAACCAAGAAATAATAAAGTGCCATGCTCATAACTGCCCAGGGCCTGCATGGCGGCATCATTCATTATTTTCACCGGTATCTTAAAGGCTGCTTCAAAATCAAAACCGACCCAGCCCTGTCCTAAATTATGTGGTTCAGTAATAATCTTTCCATTTTTAATCACCCCCGGATAACCCATTGAAACAGCTTCAAAAGTCCAGTCTTTCGTGAGCTCCAGGATGCCATTCACCATGTTCTGTGGGGTCATCGTTTTCCCGGAAGGAAATTTTCGTCTTTCAGTTTGTCCTGTAGCCAGAATTTTAATATTTGTTCCTCCGATATCAATAGCCAAAATATTCATGTCTCTTATTTTTTGAGATGATTATTTCAATGAACTGCTTTTGGATTCAATTACATCCATCAATTCGTTCCATGAATTTACGAATGATTTTGCACCTTCGTCCTGAAGTCTGGTTGCCAGCGCATCGACGTCGATTCCCGCGTCTTCAAAATCTTGTATTACCGCCTCACAGTCCCCTCCATCCTGAGCCATAATTGACGAAAGCTCGTTGTGTTTTGACAAACCGATTAAGGTTGCCTCTGGTATTGTGTTCACTGTAAAAGGAGCTGCAAGCGCTTTGATATAAAGAATGTCGGAGGCCTGCGGATCTTTTGTTCCGGTACTGGCCCATAAGACACGTTGGGGTCGGGCCCCGGCATTGTAAACACGCTGCCAACGCGGGGAAGTCAATAGTGACCTGACTGCAGCATAAGAGCGTTGCGCAATAGCAATTCCAAGTTTGTTTTTAAGGTTATCTGGCACCTGGTTTGCGATTGCAGCATCCCAGCGACTTACAAATATTGATGCTACCGAGTCAACATTAGGATTAAGTCCTGCATCCAACCGGCGTTCGATACCACGCATGAATGCCTCTGCGGCGGCAAGATAATCCTCGCGGGAGAATAAAAGGGTAACATTGACAGGAATCCCTGCAAAAATTGCTTCTTCAATAGCCGGTAAACCTTCTTTGGTACCCGGTATCTTGATAAAAAGATTGGGTCGGTTTGCACGGGAAAAGAGATCTTTGGCGGCAGCAAGCGTGCTTTGAGTGTCGTATGCCAAAAGTGGAGAAACTTCAAGTGAACACCAGCCATCTACACCGTTCGTCCTTTCAAATACCGGATGAAAGGCATCAGCAGCCCTGGTGATGTCATCAAGTGCCAGTTCAAAAAAGAGTTCCTCTCCTTTTTTTCCTTCTTTTAATTTTTCGCGAATGTTGTCGTCGTAGGCACTGCTGTTTTTTATCGCATGGTTAAAAATTGTGGGATTCGAGGTTAGTCCGGTCACCGACAATTCATCGATATAGCGATTGAGTGTGCCACTATCCAGAAGTTCACGTGTGATGTTGTCCAGCCAAATGCTTTGACCCAGGTTGTGAAGTAATTGTGTTGCTTTCATTTTACTATGCTTTTTTATTATAATATTATATTTAAGTATGTTCTAGTTTTCTACATGATGGGTATCGTTCCAAAGCCGGATAACGGGTCTTGTTAAACTCTTTTCATAACCGACTGCTGAAAGACTCGCGGTACTGAGCATAAATTTCCGTGCGTTTGGCATTGCCTCAAGGCCAATCCAACTAGCAGCCAGCACACGCATGAAATGACCACTTGTAAAGATCAACACATTGCCCTGTATCGCTTTTGCGAGTTTCACAATGCGGTCTGCCCTTTCGAGTACTTGTTGTGGAGCCTCGCCACCCGGGCAACCATCCGTAAAAAGTTCCCAGTCAGGACGTTTTTTATGGATCTCTGCTGTAGTCAAACCTTCATAATCGCCGTAGTTCCATTCCAGAAGATCTGGATCAATCACTGCCACATCTTTGAATCCCGCTAATTCGCAGGTACGCCTGGCCCGCTGCAACGGGCTTGTAAAAACCTTTTCGAACTGAAGCCCTTTTAAACGCTTTTTCAGGTTCAGAGAAACCCGTTCACCATTTGCAGTTAATGGTAAGTCAGTCAATCCGGTATGCTGGCCTGAAAGGCTCCATTCGGTTTCACCATGCCTGGCCAGATAAACGATTTGAAATTCTTTATTCATTTGTGATATTTTTAGTTTGGCAAAACAGAAGCATCATTTGCTTTTCTTATTCGGGTCGCCTCCAAATCCCAATTATTAAAATCGCCCACCAAAAATACTCATAAGCTGATGTTTTCAACTGTTTTCTAAAAAGTTCGCCTTCTCCATTTTTTGACTTTAGAGAATGCAAGATTACAGTTTATAATGTTTCTAAACTAATTTTATGCACGGACAAATCGCGGACAATGATAAATTAGATCATTTATATATCAGAGTTCTGAAGTTCAGCTACTTGTATTATTCAGCAGAATGCTTTTCTTCCTTTTGCCGGTCTGTATTCACTGATCCGCTAATGGATCAGGAATAGCTGTTTCATTCATACCGGCAAAACTTGACAGCCCCCCCAGTTATCTAAAAGTAAAAAAACCGGGGGTTCTCAATAATTAGTCCTACCCCCGCTACTAAGGAGGACTCCTCATCAGATTTGATGGGGAGTCCTTGCATAAGGTTTTGTTTTTATTGATAATTTTTTGGAACAACGCAATTACATTAAATTCCGATAATTACATAGTGGACAAAAAACGGACAAAAAAATGATTAAATTACATGATCTCTTGTATATACTGGTTGAAAACCATACCACTTATCGATGCTGAAAATGGCGAAAATGAACAAAAATATTTCAGAAGTACCCTTTTCATTGGAAAAGATTATAAAAGGCATGCCTGAACAGGCTTATGTTTTTTCTGAAGAAGGTAAGTTGTTGACTTGGAATGAAAATGTGGAAATCCTCTCAGGCTATTCAGCGGATGAATTAAAGAATAAATTTGTTACAGAGTTTATCTATCAGCCTGACAAAGAAAGGGTTGTTGGAAAATTCATGGAACTTCTTGCCGAAGGGGATGATAGAGAGCGAGTTATTGAATATCGCTTACAGATCAAATCTGGGAAAGTAATTCCTGTCATTGCCATACGCAGTCTCCTGCTTGTGGATGGCAAGGAATATGTGGCAGGGATTTTAATTGATATCAGAAAATCGATATATAACAGAAAAAAACTTGAAACTCGTGTTGCCGAAATGATTCAAATCAGAGCCAAATTGCAGGATCATTATTACAAAATTGAACAACTGAATCAAACTAAAATAGAGCTTCAGGCGAAGCTATTCATAAATACCAAAGAATTTAATGATGTACTGATTAACAACCTGCCTGGTATATTTTATTTATGCGAAAAAGTTGGCGATAAATTTTATATTAAACGATGGAATAACAACTTTGAAACTAAGTTGGGGTATTCAAAAGGAGAGCTTTTAAATATGCAACCTCACCAAACTTTTGCCGATCAGAAAGAATATAAAAAAGTTGAAAAAGCGATCCAGCAAATTTTCATTACTGGCAGCGCACAGGTTACCGCAATGTTTAATACTAAAGATGGCCGACCTATTCCCTATTTTTTTGATGGTTATTTATTAGAAGATATGGGCAAAACGTATTTTATGGGAGTTGGAATGGATCTGTCGAATCAATATGCGCTTGAGAAAAAATATATTCAGCAAGAACGTGATAAGCAAAAGGCTAAAAAAATATTAGATGAAAATAAACGGGAATTGGTTGCCACGGCCCTGCATATTAGTAAAACAGCCAAAATTATTAAATATACCCTGAAACAAATCGATGAACTTCTGTCAAAAAATTCAAATACAACATTTTACGATGATCTTAACGAGGTCAAAAGAAACTTGAGAGCTCAAAATTTGGAGCAAGACAACTGGGAAACTTTTAGACTTCGGTTCACGGGTGTGCACAACGATTTTTTCGATCAATTAAAAGCAAAATATCCCATGCTTACAAAATCCGAATTAAAATTTTGCGCCTATCTGCGAATCCATCTCTCCTCATCTCAAATTTCCTCTGTCCTGAATGTCACCAATGAAGCCATTAAAAAGAACAGGTATCGCATCAGAAAAAAAATGAACTTATCACCAAAAGATTCGCTAGAAGATTATGTTTCTAAATTTTAGTGGCTAAGCTTTCCTGAATTATTTTTTCTGATTCGGAGACTGTTAATCTCGAATTTAAACATTATGGTCTAGTTGATTTTGAGGAAATAATAGTTGTTAGCGTATGTTCTTCTCCAGGTGCAAGCTGTAGCGCATCTCCGGGAGCATTTGCAGCCTCGATGCAAAGCATTGTTTTATAAGCATCATCCTCCATGTCAGCCATGGAAACACAATTCTCCTTCCAGGGATTCCAGACAATAGTGGAGGAAGAACCAAGTGCGTTAATATGTATTGTTCTTGTCTTATCATGCAGGCTTACCGGATAATCTACCTTTAGATAGATGCGATCTACCTCATTTGAAATAGATACATTGCCATGCTGTGTATTCTCTTGTTCAGTTACCTTGTCGAAATACGATTTACCGGCAAGCCCCTCAACATGCACATTCCCGATATTTCCAATGGCAAAGTAGCTGTGCAAGGCAGCAGTGATTTCAAAGGCCTGTGTATCACAATTTTTGCTTGTAAGTGCCAGACTAAGTGTCTGTCCGATTGTAATGGTTAAGAGCAGTTCAAATTTGTATGGCCACAGTTGTAAACTCCCGGATGAATGATGCAAGCGCAGTATTACCTCGCTTGTATGTTCATCAATTTCTTTAGTCCCCAAAAGTTCCCAGACAGAACTTCTGGCAAAGCCGTGTTGCGGAAGTTCACTATTAGTTGGATGCTTGCCAAACCATGGCCAGCAGACAGGAACACCTCCACGTATAACCTTTCCGGTCTCAAAAAAACTACTTTCACTGAGCCATAAAAGAGGATCTTCGCCAACATGCTCATAATGAAATAAATGGGCGCCCTGGAGTGCAATTTTTGCACGAACGCTTGCATTAGATATTTCTAAATACCTAAAATCGTTATCAAAATGTTTGTATTCAATCATTATTTCTTTTCGTTATCTGTTTTCTAATATAACAATACTATGTGAACTAACTTCAATGGAAATAGACTAAAACATTTTGCAAATGAACTAAAAAACTTTCGGCTTTTGAATTGAATATGCTTCTCCAATGAGATTCTGATTATTCATTTATTTTTATCATTGTCCGCCTTTTGTCCACTCAGCATTATTATTTGTTTTTTTTATTATGATTTTCTTTATAATTCGTTAAATTCAACATTATGCTTAAGGCGGTTAAGCAAATAATAATTGAACCGCTGGTAGTAGGTATACAATACTTCTTTAACAACACTGTTTCTGCTTAATAATTATATTTAAAACCAATGTTTGTATAAATGCAAACAGGATGAAATCAATGACTACAAATATAACAGATGATGCTCAGGAAATGGATGGACAACTGATTCCTACAATGTGCGGGATGTGTGCTGTGCGCTGTCCTATCGAGGTTCAAGTACGTGATGGAAAGCCGGTTTGGCTCCAGGGCAACACCAACGTTGTCGCTATGGGCAGCAGTCTATGTCCCAAGGGCGCTGCAGGAATTTCTTTCGAACAGGATGATGAGCGTCCTCAACAACCAATGATTCGTATTGGCCCGCGAGGTTCAGGTCAGTGGCGAAAGGTAAGCTGGGACGAGGCTCTGGATTATATCGTTGAGCGCCTGAACAAAATTCGCAAGAAATGCGGAGGACGTGCCATTGCCCTTTCGGATCGCGGCGGCCCTTTTATCGACCTCACCAAGAGCTTTCTTAAAGCCCTGGGCTCACCGAATTATTTCGACCATGACTGCTCCTGCGGTGGTAATGCTCATAACGCATCTCTTAGCATTTTTGGGGTCGGGCGTTTGGGTATGGCTTACGATATCGCGAATACCAAACACATTATACTCTACGGACGTAATATCGTGGAGTCTCTGCAGGTCATGGAAGTGCGGGCCTTTATGGCAGCACTCGATGCCGGGGCTAAATGTACTTATATCGACCCTCGCTCGACCATTACGGCAAAATATGCAAGACGTTTCTGGCGAATTCGCCCGGGAGCGGACTATGCCCTTAATCAGGCTATTATCCACGAGATTCTGGCCAATAAACTCTATGACAAAGCATTTGTGGACCGTTGGATAGAGGGGCTGGAAAGTCTTGAACAATCAGTGAAGACAACCACACCGGAGTGGGCGGAGAAAGAAACCGGAATTCCGGCGCAGGAAATTCGCGATTTTGTACAAGAAGTTGCCAAAGATGCACCACATGTTATTTTCCACCCCGGCTGGATGACCGCCCGTCATAGTCAGTCTTTCCATGTTAGCCGTTCAACTCTTATCATCAATGCCCTGTTTGGTGCCATTGAGGTGCCAGGAGGGCTAATTTTCGTTAAAAGCCCTGCGGATGTTGGGGGTGGCAACATGAAACATCTTGCCGATGCCATACCTGCAGTAAACGAGCCCCGTGTAGACGGTGCTGGCAGTGAACACCCCCAGTGGGATGAGGAGATAGGGATTTTGCACCGGCTCTATGAAACACTTCGCACCGGCAAGCCCTACAAGATTGGTGCCTATATCGCCTATCGTCATGACCCTCTCTCCGGGCTATCGGATCCTGAGGCCCAGAAGAAAGCCATGGAATCCCTGGATCTATTAGTTTCCATTGATGTGAACTATTCCGAAACAGCATGGCAGGCGGATGTTATCCTGCCCGAAGCAACATATCTTGAGCGGTCCAATATCCTGGTTCAGATTCCCGCACCCGCGCCCTTCTTTATGATTCGCCAGCAGGTAATGAAACCACGCTTTGACAGCCGGCCAGCCTGGTGGATATTTCGTGAGTTATTGCGACGTATGGATTTGGGTCAATATATGGATTTCGAGGATATCGAGGATATTTGGCGTTATCAATTGCAAGGAACAGGAGTTAAAATTGAGGAGTTGCGAAAAAAAGGTATTGTCACTGTTACTGACAAGCCAACATTATTAGATCGTGACAACGGTTTGCGTTTTGGTACGGCATCAGGTAAAATAGAGATTATCAGCCCTAACCTTATGAAAGCCGGGCTGGAGAGCCTGCCTGCATATCGCCCATTGGAGCCTCTTCCGGATGGTCAATTCAGATTAATTTTTGGTAAGGTAGCCCAGTTAAACCATGCCCAGTCTACCAATAATCCCTTGCTTGCGGAACGGGTGACTGACAACCCTCTCTGGATCCATCCGGAAGCCGCAAAAAAACTTGGCATTGCCAATGGTGATGAAATACAAATTCACTCGGCAGACCAGAAGGTCAGCTCCCATGCCTTTGTGACCGAAGGCATACATCCCGAGGCTGTCTATCTGCTACATGGTTTGGGACGCACCGTAAAGCCTCAAACAAGAGCTTGCAACCGGGGAGTTGCCGACCAGCGTCTACAGCTTGGTGGGCTTGACAGATTCGACCCTGCCGGCGGAGGGCTTGCTATGATTGAGACGGTAGTTAGTATCGAAAAGACAAAAGAGAAAACAGTATGAGTAAATATTATCTAAGCCATAATCCGGAAAGATGCGTGGCTTGTGAAGCCTGCGAAGTGCAGTGCAAGACCCACCATGATTTGTCACCCGGACCAAATTTATGCCAAATTCAGCGCATAGAGCCTGAAGATAGTACTGATCCACTAAATCAGGGCTTTGTTTTCATGCCCTGTTTCCATTGCGAAGAAGCGGCCTGTTTACACGTATGTCCTACTGGTGCAATTCGCCGGCGCGAAAAGGATGGCATCGTTTATATTGAATCGGCGCTGTGTATCGGCTGCAAAAGCTGTATCACCGCATGTGCATGGGGCGCCTGTCAATGGGATCCAGAAACCAAAAAGGCGGTCAAATGCGACTACTGTATGGACCGTCTTGACGAAGGGTTAAAGCCCTCATGCGTAACCGTATGTCTCACCAGTTGCCTGGACTTCGTTCCTGCTGATCAATTGCCGGAACGACTGAGCAAGCACATTAATCAGGCAGCAGGCCATCCGGAGGTAGTCAAATGAAAATAGCTAAATATCATACAAACACAGTGGTCGGATATACGCCCACAGCATCCCCTGCAAGTTGTGAAGTTGACACTGTTCGATGGAAACTTTATGAGAGCTGGAAAGAAGCGGAAAATGAACCCAATGAAAGGTATCTCCAGTTAAGCCATTTGTTGCGTCTTGTTGTGACAGTTGCTATCGGCAGAGGTGAAAATGGGCATCTGCATGAAATTCGGACATTGGCCGATTTACTTGCTGATATTCCAAATGTAAAGGGTCTCATCGAGTCGCTTGAGCACCATGAAGAGACTTGGGGTTACCATATTGAGAAAGGTTCCTGCCCAACGAAGACTTGCGATATTTCGTCTGTACCACCATGCCGCACAGCTTGTCCTGCGGGCATCAATATTCCGAATTTCCTTGCCGAAATAGGCAACGGTAACGATACTGAGGCCATTAGAATTATTGTCCGGGATAATCCACTCCCATTAGTTTGTGGTTTGGTTTGCCCAGCACCATGCGAAGATGCCTGTGTGCGAGGTGCATGCGATGAGAAACCGGTCTTCATCCGTGAGATGAAGGCTGTGGCAGCCGAACAAACATTGATCACCGGCCCCTACCCCCATCGCGATATGCAACCATCCAGTGGCAAACATGTCGCCATCCTCGGCTCCGGGCCATCTGCTCTGTCTGCTGCCGGGTATCTGGCCGTAATGGGTCATCAGGTAAGCTGCTTTGAGAAGGAATCGGAACCAGGTGGCATGTTGCGCTTTGGTATTCCAGGTTACCGCCTGCCCATAGAGGTACTACGCCAGGAGGTGGATCAAATCCGAAACCTGGGAGTAGAGTTTCGTGTCAATACCAATATCGAGCATGTTGATGAACTCAAGCGTGATCATGATGCAGTTTTTATTGCCGTCGGCACTCCGGTTTCGAGGGTACTGACATTACCGGGCGTGGACAATGACTTCGTTCACGGTGCAATCGAGTTCCTGCGTGCGGTGCGTCAGGATAAAAAGTTAAAGGCCGGCCCAAGGGTGATAGTAATCGGCGCTGGCGAAGTTGCGTTAGATGCAGCGATAACGGCCAAAAAAATTGGCGTTGAGCAGGTGGATATGTTCTGTTTGGAGCGACGTGAAGAGATGCATATCAAACCAGAAGAGTTGGAAGAGATGGAGGAGCTTGGTGTTACAATCAACAATTCATGGAGCCCTTTTCGGATTGAAAAAGAGGGGCGTATTGTGTTCCAGCATTGTAAGAACTTATACGATGAACATCATCATTTTAATCCGGATTTAGATCCGGAAAAAACCTGCGAACGTGAAATCGATCAGGTAGTTATGGCTATTGGTCAGACCACTAATTTAAGCTTCGTATCAGACAAGAACAACATCAAGGTTGAGCGTAATTTGCTGGCCGTGCACCCTGAGAGTCTGGAAACCGATTCTCCCGGTATTTTTGCCGGTGGAGATGCTCAGCATGGACCGCGCCTGGTGGTGGATGCGGTGGCAGATGGAAAACGGGCTGCACACGCTATCGATGCCTATTTGCACGACAAGGATTTCGATCCTGAATGGGTGCGATTCAGGAATCACGATACCATAGAACGCGTTTCGGTGCCAGCGGGAGAGCGCACCGATAGCACCCGCGTTGAGCCCCATGACCGGGAAGTCAAACTGCGTTATGGCGATACCCCCGTTGTAAAACTCGAAATGCCTACGCATTTAGAAGCTGTGAAGGAAACCCACCGCTGTCTTCGTTGCGATCTTTGCGTGGGCTGTGGGCTGTGCGAAATTGCATGTGCCGAGGTAGGTATACGGGCACTTAAAATGGAACACTCTTTGCCCGGCCGTTTAGCCTATACGGACTTCCGCCATCCGGCGGAGTTGTGTATCGGCTGTGGAGCCTGCGTGCAGGTTTGTCCTCACGATTCGATCCGGTTAATTGACGAGGCAGGAGTTCGCCGCATCGAGATCACCGGCACGGTGGTTTCCGAGAACCGCCTGGTGAAATGCACAAGATGTGGTACCGAATACGCCACTGAGGCCTTCATCTTCCATTTCGAGAAAAAACTGCCCGAATCACTCAAGGATGCACCGGCACGTCAAATCTGTCCGGACTGTGCCCGTAAGGGATTTGCAGAGATTCTCAATGCTGAGGTTTAACCAGGTGCACTCACACCATATTTATGAATACAAAAACCAAATATAGAGCAGCATTCAAAATCGCTTTGTCGTTTGCGATTGTTTATGGAATTGCCCTGAAAATGAATTGGTTAAATCCATATTGGGCAGGATGGGCTGTAGTGATGATAGCCTTGCCCACAACGGGTCAGACAATGCAAAAAGTCCTTTTACGAATTGCAGGAACAATTCCCGGGGCTATTGTGGCCGTTATTATACTCTCTATTGCGCCCCAACAAAGGTGGCTATTGCTATTGCTGTTAAGCGGGTGGACTTTCTTTACCACGTATATGATGCTTACCGATAAAAAAAATTCCTATGCATGGTTTGTTATGGGCTATGTTGCCATGATTGTAATGCTTACCGGACCAAGTTCATCTTATGATTTATTTATGGCTGCGACATTCCGTGTAGTAGAAAACATAATGGGAATGACTGTTTATGTGCTCATTTCAATATTTATTTGGCCTGTTGGCAACTCAGGAGCAATCAAAAAGGCCAGTAAGAATTTGGTGGCTACACAGGCAAAAATATTTGGTTTTGGCTTTGATAAAATCTTCACTAAGGATGAAAAGAAGGATTTGGAGAAACTCAATACCAATGAAATTCAGCAGCTGGATCAGTTAAAACAAGCTATTGGCACCGAGGTGGTAGAAAATTATAATGTGCAAGAAGTTAAACATCTGTGGGAGCGTTTTAATTTGATTACGATCTCTATTATGGAAATTCTGGAAAGATGGCAAACAGGATACGAGGAGTTTATACAGATAGATTTAAACGAAGTATTACCCAATTATCAAGTTTTGAATAAGGAGATAAATGAGCGCTTTGAAGAGATGCAAAGATTACTATTGGGTAAAAAAGAAATTAAAAAACTTAATGATATTTCTTTATCTGTGGATAAATCAAGTTTCAGTAAACTGTCACATCCTGACAGGGCTGCAATTTTATTGGAAAAGCAAACATTTGAGAAAATTGATGCACTGACAGCAGAAGCACTCGAATGTGTTTTAGAAATAATTAATTATTCAAGTAGCAGTAAAAAAGCCACGAATTCTAAGACCCTGCCTTCTTATAATAAAAAACACAAAAACTCTGGACTTCCTGTTATAGACATCGATAATCTTAGAGGCGCAATATATTCAACATCGGCTGTAGTTATGTTGTTTCTCATGTGGATTTATATTGATCCACCCGGTCATATGTTAAATATTCAATTGGCTGGTACCATTGCAATGCTTTTTTTAACTGTGCAACACAGTTATAGAAAAGATTTGGGCAAATTTATGGTGATAGGCTCCTTTATTGCTCTGGCTGCATATGTTTTTATTATGCCCCATTTGTATAGTTTTATAGGGCTTGGCTTACTCTTATTCGGTGGTATGTTTGTGGTCAGTTTCTTTTTTTCGGGTGCTGCCCGTTTGGCTGGACAGGTGGCAATATTGAATGAAATTGCAGTTTCAAATCCCCAGGTTTATAGTTTTGCAGCTATGGCAAATTTTACCCTTGGGGTTATTTTGGTGTTGTTGGTTTTATTTCTTTTGGCCTATATTATAGACTCTCCACGACCCGAAAAGGCTGTCTTAAAAATGACAGCCAGATTCTTTCACAGTACAGAATTTTTAATGTCAGGTATTGGTCCAAATTCCGAACATAATCTTTCCCTATTAGCGAGGTGGAAGAAAGATTTTTATCGCCATGAGATGCAGTCGCTTCCACACAAGATTGGATATATGGGCCTGACTATCAATCTTAAGCTATTTCCGGATAATTCACACCAGCAGGTGAAATTATTAATGGTAAATTTACAGGCCCTGGCATATCGCTTCACAGAGTTGTTGGATGCTGATCAGGATGTAAAACTACTTGCGCTAAAGTTGAAAGTTAATATCAGGGAGTGGCAGGGGGTTATTGTGAAAATTCATAAAGAATGGTCAATAAACCCTGGAGTAGAATTAACGGATGAACTTAAGAACGAACTGAAAATGAATTTAAAAAACCTTACTGATAAATTTGATTTACTGTTCGAGAAAGATAATGAAAACAGCTTAACCGAAGCAAAGGCTGAAATTTTTTACCAGTTATTGGGAGGATTAAGAGGAGTTAGTCAGGCAACTATTTCTTATGCTGGAAATACCGAAAACCTTAACTGGAAACAATGGAGAGAGGAGGTGTTTCAGTGATAAACATCAATGTACCCGCAGAGTTTACAATAAGAGGAATCTACCTGCCACCATTACTAATTGCTTCCGTAATTGGTGTTGTTGCAGCATTTATAACAGCCAAATTGCTTAATCGTTATCACTTATCCCGGTATTTTTTTTATCCCCCCCTGGCTTTTGTTGCAATCGTAGTCATTTACACACTTTTTTTTGGATATGTATTAAATTTAATCTGATGAATTGAAATGAAAAAGTATCAAAGATATTTATTGACAGGCATGCTCGTTGTAATTGCAGTGAGCTGGAGTCTGATCAAATACCTCGATTATGTAACCAACCCATGGACCCGTAACGGTCAGGTGCAAGCATACATTATTCAAGTCACTTCGCGCATTTCAGGCCCAATTGTGACTCTGCCCATCAATGATAACCAATTCGTAAAAAAGGGTGATCTGCTTTTTGAGATTGACCCGAGCACATTTCAGGCTGAACTTGATATGGCACAGGCACAATTAGATGTAACAGGGGACAACGTACGGGTTCTAAGTAAAGAGGTAGAAGTTGCAAAGGCTAATATTGATGTGGCTAAGGCTAATATTGAGCGGGCTAAAAGTAATATTACAGAAACAGAGTCTATAATAATTAAGAATAAGGCCATATATGAGCGATTAAGAAAATTGCTGGAGGATAATGCCATTTCTCAGCAGCAAATGGAAATATCCAGATCCAATTACGAGGTTTCAGTACAGCAAAAACTCTCTGCTGAAGCAGAGCTTAATCAAACTAAAGCTACGCTAATGCAAGCAATGGCTGATCTGGCTAAAGCACAGGCACAACTTGGAGAACTAGGTGAAAACAATTCACAAATCAGAGCTGCTATGGCAGCAGTGCAGCAGGCAGAGTTAAACCTGGCGTTTACAAGAGTAACAGCACCGGTTGATGCTTATATAACAAATCTTAACATCAGACAGGGGACCCAGGCTGTAGCTAATCAACCCATACTGGCCCTGGTGGATATGAACAATTACTGGATTAACGGGTTTTTCAGGGAGAACTCCATCGCCGAAATTAAACCCGGTGATCAGGCAGTAGTGACCCTGATGACATATCCTGACACTCCGCTTGAAGGTATTGTCAATAGTATTGGTTGGGGTTTAGCTCAACAGGATGGAAGTACCGGATTCAACCTTCTCCCTAATATCAATCCAACTTTCGAGTGGATCAGGCTGGCACAGCGTATACCTGTGCGCATCCATCTTACTAATGTGCCTGACAATATAAAACTACGAGTGGGAACTACCTGCTCAGTATTGGTACTAACAGGCACAAAAAAGGAAAATAAGAATAAGGTGCCACCAGTACCTGAAGCCCTGCATTAGTAGAAAGGGGATATGAATTGGGTATTTCCAGAAGTAATAAACCAACAAATCTAAAACAGGTTATTGCAAATTATATATATGATCCGAAATTATAAGGGCCTAATCAGTTCTGCAATCAGATTTATGTCCGGCTTTTGTCCGACCTAAATATATATTTGGTATCATTATTCATGGTACCTTTGCACTCTAAAATTAACATTTTGTGTAAATTGGTGTTATTGTAACAGATTATTAGTAGGAATATTACTGAACAATCCACCTTAACTACGATAAATCTCGACAAATAACATATTCACCTTATATGAAACGAACTACCATTTCATTATTGTTAATCTTGTTTTCTATAACCCTGGTTTATAGTCAGCAAGATGCCCTGATTTTTAAATACCGGCAAATGGCTATTGATTATCAGCAATCTGTAAAAATAGCTGAAAAAGGCCTTGAAGGAGCTAACTCCCTTGTGGAGGCCTCAAAATCCAGTTACATGCCTCGCGTGGACGTTAATGGTAATTATAAGTTTTTTGGAAATCCGGTTCAGCTGGGTGTTACTGAAGAGTCTCCCACAGGGCAGGCATTATCAAACATGTATGAGTTGGGATTGTGGGTAAATCAGCCTGTTTTAACCGGTGGTTATCTTAAAAACACCAAAAATGTGGCTATGTCCCAATCCGATGTAGCTCAGAGTAATCTCGGCATAAGTGAACAAAACACCATGCTTGAGGCCGATGCCAGTTATTTAGCTGTTGTAGCTAAAAAAGAGATCAGCCTGCTGACTATGGATTACCTGGAAATTGTTCTACAGTTTCAACAGGTTATTCAGGACCGGGTCGATGAAGAGGTTGTGGGAATGAATGAATTGTACCAGGCCAGGGTAAGGAGCAACGATGCACAATATGATGTGATCCGTATGGATAAGGAGTTTCGTGTTAGCTTAATGGGACTTAACCGC
>Ga0164313_10000748_pt1 | contig 27224 bp, 21 predicted proteins | sample GuaBasSedimGuay4_FD_113735 | JGI IMG/M metagenome (GOLD analysis project Ga0164313, IMG submission 113735) | Subseafloor sediment microbial communities from Guaymas Basin, Gulf of California, Mexico - Guay4, Core 4569-4, 0-3 cm | ecosystem: Environmental > Aquatic > Marine > Hydrothermal vents... | reverse complement strand
GTGATCGGCGCCGGCATCGTCGGCTCGTCCATTGCGTGGCATCTGGCCAGGCGTGGCGCCAAAGTCACGGTCATAGAACGTATCGCACCGGCAAGCGGTACATCCGGTCGGTCATTTGCCTGGATTAATGCGCACTACAGCAAACAACCGCAGGCGTATCACCAACTCAGTGCCAGAAGCCTGTTTGCATACCGCGATCTGCAACGGCACCTGCCTCTCAATATTCACTGGGGAGGAGGGCTTGAGTGGCTCACTGATGCTGAAAGCAGCGCGGAACTGGAACAACGGGTTTTACGTCACCAGCGAGCCGGCATGGCGGCGCGCATGGTATCGCCAGAAGAGGTAAGGGTGCTGGAGCCGAACCTGGTGCAGGCGGGTCTTGAAATTGCTGCCTATTCCGAGCCGGATGGGGGCATCGATGCGGCTGATGCTTGCCGGGTTTTTATTGATGCCGCCCAGTCGCTTGGCGCCAAAGTTATCTATCCGCAAGAGGTGCTCGATATTCAGATGGGCAGCAGTTCCATGCACAGGATTGAGACTGACAGCGCTGCAATTACCGCCGATAAGGTTGTGATTGCTTGCGGGCCACAAACAAATCGCGTCGCAAAATTTGTTGGCGCGGATGTTCCCCTGATTGATGCGCCTGGTGTCATCGCGACCACCCGACCAATGCCGCATCTTCTCAATACCGTCGTCTGGGCTCCAGGTTCACACATGCAGCAGCGCGACAACGGTCGAATTGTCATTGGTGAGCAAGGCGGTCCGTCGAAATCTGCTGAGCACATGGAACGACTGGCAACACGCCCGCAGAGTTTTCCGGATGAGGCGACGCGTATCGCGCATGGTGAGCGACTTCGTGCTGCTGCAGTAAAATTCCTGCCGCAGCTCCAGGATGCGCAGTTCGAAAGAATTACTATTGGCTGGCGGCCGATGCCGAAAGACAGGCATCCAATAATTGGGCGGGTTGAGAGCACGCCCGACGCCTATCTCGCCGTAACGCACAGCGGTGTATCACTGGCACCGATTATTGGCCGGATTGCAGCATTGGAAATTCTGGATGACATCGACGTAGAGTTGGCCAATTCGTTTCGTCTCGGACGATTTTCCGCATAGGAACCGGACCAGCTAACAGTGCTACAGTCCGCTGCCGAGACACTTTCACCAGCAGGTATAAATCACGCCGTACACCTGCGTCGTGACATTAGTTGTGCAAAATTCTAAAACAGGAGAGCAGGAATGAGTGTTGCCGGTAAACCAACAAGATCCGTTCTTATACTGACATTGATCGTCGCATTCTTGCCGCTGCCATCAATCGCGGATGATTTCGACGCAGAGCGATTTGCAGGCATCGTTGATGACGGTATGGCGATGTGGCATGTACCTGGTATGGCCGTCGCTGTAATCAATGACGGCGAATTGGTTTTTCAGCAAGGGTTTGGCGTAACTGCCATGGATGATGGCACGGCAGTTGATGAGCACACGCTATTCGCCAATGCCTCAACGACCAAGGCGATGATTGTTTCCGCGATTCTGATGCTCGCGGATGAGGACAAGTTAAGCCTCGATGATCTTGTTATAGACCATATACCGGAATTACATTTCGGTGACGCATCGCTGACACAGCAACTAACACTCAGGGATCTGCTTGCACACCGAACCGGGCTTCCATCTACTGACTTTTGGACCTTTGCCGGGTTAATGCCGCTCGACGAGCAACTTGAGCGGCTGCGCCACGTAGTGCCGGTTGCAGCACCGAGAACGCGGCTGATCTATCAGAACACGATGTTTGAAATCGCCGGCCTGATTATCGAAAGGATCAGTGGCCAACGTTGGGACGAGTTCCTCACAGAGCGTTTGTGGGGCCCGCTAGGCATGTACGAGACGTTTGGCATGCGCGGTGACATAGAAAGCGATATGACACACGTATTGCCGCACAATTATGTTCGCGGTGAGGTAAGGCAAGTGGCCTGGGACCTGCCAGTTGATCGCGCCGATGCGGCGGGCTCAGCCTGGACTTCGATACACGACATGAGTTTATGGGCGCAATTCCTGTTGCGTGGCGGAGTCACTGAGGACGGAACACGCCTTATTTCCGAGGATGGCATGCACAACATGTTTGAGCCGCATCAACTGTCAACGCCGGAAGATTTTTATCCTACCGTTGAACTGACCAAGCCCCATTGGCGAACCTATGGATTAGGCTGGTTTCAGCAGGATTTTCAGGGACGAGCAATCGATTTTCATACCGGTAGCCTGGCTGGATTGATTGCGATAATCGGCCTCGACCGGGCGGCAGGCAAAGCAGTCATAGTCCTGGGTAATCGGGATCACGCTGAAATGCGGCACGCGCTTTTGTGGGAAGTGATGGATACCAGCGCACCTTCCGGGAAGAGAGACTGGAACCAGGATGTTTTCGATCTGTACGAAAAACGGTTAGAAACGGACCGGGAAGAATGGCGGGAAACAGAGCTGGCGCGCCTCACTGGAACCAAACTCCGGTTGCCTGTCGATGCCTACGCTGGCACCTACCGAAGTATCGTAAATGGAGATATCGAAATAACAATTTCCGATGGAGAATTGAGCCTGCACCTGGCAATGGGTAGTTACAAAATGTCACATTGGCATCAGGATACGTTTCTCATTGTTGACGACGACTGGGAGTTTGGCAGTCAGGCCGTGTTCGCCTTCGATACGGATGGCAGTATTTCATCCTTCGGCTTTTTCGATGATGCGTTTATTCGCGTTAATACAGCTGGCCACTAAACAGGGCTGGAATGTCTTTTCTTTTCGAAAATATGAAACAAGATCCCTACTGGTGGGATGAGGCTCCGCGGTGTGAGGAAATTCCGTCGGAACTGCCAGCGCAGGTAGATGTACTGATTGTCGGTGGCGGCTTTAGCGGACTGTGCGCAGCGCGGGTCCTGGCCAGGGCTGGAAAATCGGTGCTCGTATGTGAGGCGGAATATGTGGGTTTTGGGGCGAGTACGCGCAACGGTGGCATGCTCGGGCCAAGTTTTCACAAGCTCGGTGTGGCCGGATTAAAGGCCTGTTACGGGGCTGAACGCACGCATGCCATCCTGCGCGAGAGTATCGGCTTCATAGACGGCGTTGCTGCGCTCATCAAAGAAGAAAACATCGACTGTGATTTTTTGCGCAGCGGTCGTTTCCGTTGCGCGTCGCGTCCGGAGCACTACGAACAAATTGCTCGTGACCTGGAACCACTCATTACGGAGGCAGGTCTGGAAGCCGAAATGATTCCTGCCGCTCGTGTGCGTGAGGAGATCGGTTCGGATAGTTTCCATGGTGGCGCGTACTATCACAATGATGGCGGCTTACACCCGGGAAAATATCACGATGGATTGATCAAAGCTGTGCGTGCCACCGGGGTACAGGTTGCAGCGGCAACAAGAGTGACGGACCTGCAAAGAAACGCTGACGGTTTTCGCGTGTCGACGTCACGTGGAACGGTTGCGGCAGGGCAGGTTGCAATTTGCTCCAACGGCCACACAGGAACTGTCACGCCCTGGTTCCGCCGCAGGTTGCTGCCAATTCGCAGCGCGATGATTGCCACAGAAGAACTGGCGCCGGAACTCATGCAGCAGTTGATGCCAACGCGTCGCATGTATGGAGACAGTCGCCGGATTATGGCCTATTACCGACCTTCGCCGGACGGCAAACGCATCCTCTTTGGTGGTCGAGCCGCGGGGACGGGAGACAAACCCGAAGCGAATGCCCGAGATTTGCGCCGTTACCTGGTCGATATATTTCCGGAACTCGAGAAAACCCGCATCAGCCACGTCTGGTCAGGGCTGGTTGCATATACCTTCGATCATGCACCACACCTCGGCGAACAGGATGGGCTGTTTTACGCGATGGGGTATTGCGGTTCCGGCGTGGCTCGTTCAACTTTCTTCGGCGACAAGCTGGGGCACAAGATGCTGGATGATGGTGAGGGTGATACGGCCTTCGACGACCTGCCGTTTGAAAGCCGGCCGTTGTATACCGGTAACCCATGGTTTATGCCGGCGATCCTTCACTGGCACCGGTTTGTTGATCGGCTGGGTTTGTAGGTTGCGTGCACTCACCCGTGCCGATAGACAGTCAATCACGAAGATCCGCCGATGGAAACTATCGTACGGTGGGCTCCTACAGTGCTAATTAGAATTGTAGGAGCCCGCCGTACGATAGATACGATTAGCGGCTACTCGAGATTGACTGTCTATCGGCACGGGCGATTGCGAGCATTTATGAAACCAGATGTCGTTCACGCCCTGCAATTAGGGGGACAGTGACCCTATCTCCCCGGCCAATTAGAGAGACAGCAATTAGAGGGACAGTGACCCTATCTCCTCGAGCAATTAGGGTCACTGTCCCTCTATCTACAACAGTAGTTGCTATCAGAGGCTAATTGTAATTCTCAAATGCCGCGACCAGCTCCGCACCTTTAGCCTCGCGCAATGCCGCACACAAGCGTACATTCTCAATCGCCTGCGCGAGCGGTCGTTCATACCCCGGTAACCCGTCAGCATGCGATTCGACGAACGCCTGCCACTCATCAGCCCGCTCGTCACTACAAAACGAACTACCCAATGACGGTACGATTCGTGAGCGAAATGACTCCGGAATTCGCTCGATAATGGCGTCATCGTTCTCTTTGATCCAGGCATAAGTCTGTTCGGTGGTCGCTGCACGTACCATTTGTCGGGCCATGATGCCAAGTGCCTCCGTTCCTTTGAAATCTCCGGCCATCAACGCGGCCTGCAATTTCTTCACCAGCTCGGGGTCCTCGACACGCGCAAGCGCACCGGCTGCGGCACCGCGGAATGCGGGGTCTTCCGATGCGATAGCCTGTCCAAGCAACAAATCGAAGAACGGTTCGCCGATGTCCTGCACACCGATGCTGAGAACAGTTTCAAGCTGGCTGACCGGCACCGCGCCCGGATCCGGCTCGCCATCGAGCCCGATTCTTGCTGCGGCCTGCTCGGCCAGCGGTTTTCGCATGGCCTGGTCATTCGCCATTACAATCAGAAATCGCTGCATCCGCTGGCGCAGGAGATTGGAACCGGAATCGGACTTGCCAGCCAGCTTTGCGAACCGTGGCTGCACGATATCGCGAAACGCTTTTTGCAGGGGTTCCAGGTGGCTCGCTCCAACAACATTTGTCATGGCTTCGAGGTGGCCCATTGCCGCATCCGCAACATCCCAGGTTTCGTGATCAATCAGTGCAGCCATGCCGGATACGTACGCTTCGGCCGTTACGGTGCCTGCCCGCAAAGCCGCATCCAGACTGTCGGCGACTACCAGTGCTTCAGCCGGGGGCAAATCTGCGGCGCTGGAGAGCAAACCTTGCCAGCCGTTCGCGTCCATCGAGAAGCGGTAGTAACCAGTGCCATCTGCGTTGGGCAAAACCCGGGTCGGACAGCTTTCTGCATCGAGCTTGATCGATTGTTCTTTTCCGCTAAGCAAAGTGCACGAGCTTTTCTGCTCGCCATCGGCAGTAAAACTAACGCACATGGGGATTTGCCATTCGCTCTCGTTCGGATCGATAGTTGATCCGAGTGGCGCGTACCGGCTCTGGCTGACTTCGAGGAGCGGATTATTTTCATCCGCACAGTTAAGGCTTACCGAGAGAAGCGGGACGCCCGGTTGTTCTATGTATGATTTAAAAGCTGTCTCAATTTCGGCACGCTCCGAGCCCTCGGCTACTGATGCAATAAATTCTTCAGCCGTTGCGGTGCTGTCCGCGTTACGTTCCATGTGCAATCGAATTCCTGCCTGAAAACGATCCTCCCCCACATAACGCTCCAGCATTGCCAACACGCCACCACCTTTCTGGTACGTAATGCCATCGAATGCGCCGGAGATCTTGTCGTTATTGTCAATCGGCTCGCGAATTTGTCTTGCTGCTGCCAACGAGTCGTTCGACATCGCCCCGAGCGCGCCCTTCAACGTTTCGCGATCGAACTCACCCTCGGGCCAGTATCCTTGTGCGGCTTTGTTCATCATCCAGCTCGCGAATGATTCGTTGAGCCAGATGTCGTTCCACCAGCCAGGTGTTACGAGGTTGCCAAACCACATGTGCGCCATTTCGTGCGCATGAACGACCGTGTAGGCACGCCGCTGGTTTAACGGCGAATCTTCATCCATTAGAAGCAAATATTCGTCGTAGGTGATCGCACCGATATTTTCCATTGCGCCGCCAAAACTTTCCGGCATCGCGATGAGGTCAAGTTTCTTGTAGGGGTAGGGTGTACCGAAATATTCTTCGAGCACGGACAACAGTCCATCCGTATTCTTGAGTGCATAATCCATGCGCTCGCCAAGACCTTTGGCAGCGATTCCTCTTAAGTGAACTTCCCGATCGCGGATCGCATTTGGCGGAATCATCCCGTAATCAACGAGGTCGTAGGGGCCGACGGCGAACGCGAGTAAATAAGTGGGCATTGGTCTTGTCGTTTCGAATTCATGTCTCACGAGTCCGTCGCCCAGTGTTTCGACCGAAGCTTCCGGCGTTGTCGTTACTACAACATCGTCGGCGCGCGCCACGACCGCCAGGTCGAACGGAACCTTGAAGCCAGGCTCGTCGAATCCGGGAAAAACCGATCTTGCGGCAATCGGTTCGAATTGAGTGACGGCGTATGAGTGTCCGTCACGGTCGACTTTGAACAGTGCATTGGTATTCGTATTGAAAGCTGCGCTGTAGGTGAGGTGCAACGTCGCCGGACCAGCATCGACAGGACTTCGTAGTGTGATCAGCGCGACGCCTGAATCCAGCTCCTGCGCATAACTTGCATCGATACGTTGCTCACGAGCGTCAAGCAGGTAGACCTGCGTGACATCCAGGTCTTTGCCGTGAAGCCAGATGCGATCGCTTGGCTCATTCACTGTGATGTCTATTTCGACTGTGCCGGAAAACCTGTCCTGCGACGGGTCTATGCTGAGTTCCAGGCGATAATGATTGGGTGCGACCGCGTCCCCCAATTGACCGACCGGAGCCGTGTCACTGGCACTTGCTGTCGATGCCGGCGATTCTGGTGCGGGCGTTTCGGATTTTGAGCAGCCTGCGAGGACTGCAGAAAAGGTGACAAAGCAGAATCCAATCTGCAGAAATCGGAATTTTGACATTATTGTTCCTTCGTGGAGAACGAGGTTATTTGGCTGGTATTCAATACAGGTCATCCCTTGTTGAGCAGGGCTCAGTGCACGCACACATTATATAGATGCCGGGAACGAGGTTTTGGTTGCTTGCTCGCAATATGCATCCGCACAGCTTACTGTAACGTTTTTGTGAATACTTCAGGCACATAGACAATATGGCTGCGAAAAAAGTTCCAAGCACGCTGCGCATTGGCTATCGCTACCGTCCTAAACGGCTTGCGCCGCACTACGACGCCATAGTGATTGGTTCTGGAATGGGCGGGCTGACAACGGCGGCGCTCCTCAGCGAACTGGGCTGGAAAGTCTGCGTGCTTGAGCAGCATTACACGGCTGGCGGGTATACGCACTCTTATAATCGAGACGGGTATGAGTGGGATGTCGGCGTGCACTACATCGGTGACGTGGGTACAAAAACGCGCACCCGACGCATGTTCGATTTTTTATCCGACGGCAAGCTCGAATGGGCGCCAATGGATGCAGAATACGATCGCTTTTACGTAGGCGACAAAGTGTTCAGCGCGATCGCCGGCAAGCAGGCATTTCGTGACAATCTCGTGAAAACCTTCCCCAAAGAAGAGCAGGCGATCGACCGCTACATGGAATTGCTGGCCGAGGTGGGTGGTGCGCTGTCGAGACACAGTATGGGTCGCGTACTGAAACCATGGCAGCGGGCGCTTGGTGCGCCGTTACTGAAGTGGCGCACTCCCGCAAGCATGTATCGCAACACCTACGAAGTATTAAGCGAACTTACCGATGATCAGGACCTGATTGCCGTTTTGTGTGGACAGTGGGGCGACATGAGCCTGCCACCGAAACGATCGGCGTTCATGGTGCATGCAATGATTGCGCGACACTATTTGTATGGTGGTTATTACCCGGTAGGCGGCAGTTGGCGAATTGCAGAAAGCATCATTCCGAAGATACAAAAAGCAGGCGGGGAAGTATTTACCTATGCAAATGTAAAACGCATTCTTCTTGAGGATGGCAAAGTCAGCGGCGTCGAGATGGATGACGGGCATCGTATCGATTGTCCGTGTGTTATTTCCTCTGCCGGTATCGGCAATACATTTAATGGGCTGTTGCCACCTGAGGCAGTCGAGCAGTCCGGTTACGAACAATTGCTGGAGACAGTGCAGCCGAGCCTGGCACATCTGGGCGTGTATATCGGCCTGAAAGAAACAGCACAACAGCTGAGCCTGCCGAAAACCAATTTCTGGATTTATCCAGGTAATGACTACGATGCTGCGCTCGATAAATTCCTGCAGGACAAGGATGCCCCATTCCCGGTGGTATACATCTCATTCCCGTCCGCCAAAGATCCGGACTACGAAACCCGGCATCCCGGGACGGCGACAATAGAAATCGTAGCGCCGGCACCCTTTGCATGGTTCGAAAAATGGCAGGGCACTACCTGGGGCAAACGTGGCGAGGAATACGAAGCGTTTAAAGCGCAACTCGGCGAGCGATTGATGCAACACCTGTATGAAAAAATGCCGCAACTAAAAGGCAAAGTAGATTTCTACGAAGTCTCGACACCCGTTTCGACAGAATGGTTCAGCGGTTATCAACGCGGAGAGTTATACGGTCTGGATCACACCGCAGATCGACTGCAGCAGGAATGGCTAGGGCCACGTACGAAGATCCCGGGCCTGTGGCTCACTGGCCAGGACGTACTGACCTGCGGCGTCACGGGAGCGATGATGGCCGGCATGCTAACGACCATGGCCATGGTAGGCATGCGCAAAATGACCCCGCTAATGAAAAAAATCTACGGCTGACCCAACGCTGAACCCGGCAAGGAACGTGTAGGAGCCCGCCCAGCGGGCGAGTTCGCTATGCTCCAAAAAGTGTGTAGCGAACGGCCCCAATTCCAACAACAATAAGATAACGGCAGAGAAAGACTCATAATTCGTCGATTAAGGCGAGTTATAGAGGCTAGGTATGTGATATATTGTTCGCCATAAATGACGAGAAATCGTCAAAAAGTCCGTTAAATCGCCAAATATGACGAATATGAAGTTAACTAAAATGATCTCAGACGATAGGGTTCTTGCCGAAATAGGCGAGCGCGTCGCCAGTCGCAGGATAGATTTTCAACTGACGCAGGCACAACTGGCGGAGCAGGCTGGTGTTGGCAAGCGGACAATCGAGCGACTCGAGAATGGAGCATCGACACAAATGTCGAGTGTCATTCGGATCTTTCGCGTGCTGGACCTGATACCGCAACTTGATCGCATGATCCCTGAAATTGGCCCACGTCCAATGGACCTTCTAAAACGCAAGGGAAAAGTAAGAAAGAGGGCGTCATCATCGCACAGTGATGAGACTTCTGATGAACCATGGACCTGGGATGATAAAGAATGAGCCAGGTTGCAAGAATCAGCTTGTGGGGGCGCACGATCGGCGCGGTAGCCCTCGAAGAGGGCGCTGCCGCTGCGACCTTTGAATACGACCCGTCCTTTGCAAGAAGTGGCATAGAGGTATCTCCGCTTACGATGCCGCTGTCGCCGCGCGTCTATTCCTTCCCCGAATTATCCCGAAAAACCTACTACGGTCTGCCCGGATTCCTGGCGGACTCGCTCCCGGACAAATTCGGCAATGCGCTGATCGATACCTGGCTGGCTACGCAAAACCGCGAACCGGACTCATTCAATGTGATTGAACGACTCTGCTACACCGGCCAACGTGGCATGGGCGCACTGGAATTTGCCCCTGAAATCGGGCCGAAGGTCAGGCAGGCGAGAAGAATCCAGGTCGATCGGCTGGTAGATCTTGCATCCGAGATACTGACAAATCGTAATAATCTGAAAGCATCATTCGAGACAAAATCCCGTGAGCGGGCGTTGACCGATATTTTGAAAGTGGGTACGTCAGCAGGAGGTGCGCGAGCGAAAGCAGTTGTCGCCTGGAACTCAACGACGAATGAGGTTCGTTCGGGGCAGGTTGCGGCGGGACAGGGTTTTGCATACTGGTTGCTCAAGTTTGATGGTGTTGCAGGAAACAAAGACAAGGAGCTTGAGGATCCAAAGGGGTACGGCCTTATCGAATATGCCTATTACAAAATGGCAAGGGATTGTGGAATAGAGATAAGCGAATGTCGTCTGTTTGAGGAAAATGGACGGCAACATTTTATGACTCGCCGCTTTGACCGTCTCGAAGGTGGTCAAAAACTTCATATGCAATCGCTATGTGCATTGGCACATTACGATTTCAATCTTGCTGGTGCCTATAGCTATGAACAGGCGTTGCTCGTGATTCGAAAATTGGGTTTGCCAATGCAGTCATTAGAGGAGCAGTTTCGCCGAATGGTGTTTAATATTATTGGCCGCAACCAGGATGACCATGCAAAGAACATCGCGTTCCTCATGAACAAACGTGGTGAGTGGTCACTCTCGCCGGCGTTCGATATGACTTACAGTTTTAATCCATCCGGCCTCTGGACATCGAGTCATCAGATGACGCTTAATGAAAAGAGTGACGATTTCGTGCTCGATGACTTTAAAACCTGCGCTAAGGCAGCATCGATGAAACGCGGCCGTGCAGAGACGATAATCGAAGAAGTCCGGAGCGTCATCACACGCTGGCGCGAATATGCCGACGAGGTTGGTGTGAATCCCGGGCAACGCGATAAAATTCAGAACGCACTTCGCCTGGATCCCTTCTCCAGAAAATAGACTCTCAGTGGTTACGTCGGACTAGCCACCGATCGTTCTGGCGAAATAGGCCTTCAATCTCTGCCATGCATCCAACGCAGGCGCCGTGTTGAGTTCGGGATCACGATCAACGTGCAACCAGAAACCGTGGTTGATGTGATCGTAAATATGTACGTCATTTTCTATACCAACTGCACGCAACGCGCTGACAAAAGAATTCACCAGGTCAACCGGGATACCGGAATCGTTACGCGCAAACGTGCCGTAAACTTCATGGTGAATTTTTTTCATCTCCTCCGGGTCATCCAGCAAGCGGCCATAGAATATCGCCGTCGCATCATGTTCTTCGCCGCCGAGCGCGAATGAGAGTGCGACTCCGCCGCCATAACACCAACCAACGGCGCCAATTTTTCCGGTTGTATCGGATCGAGCTTCAAGAAAACTCACTGCGGCGTTAAGGTTGCTGATGATCTCGTCCGGATCGGTCAGAGATCCGTTCATAAGGGCCAGGTTTTCTTCCCGAGTGGTACCGATCTGGCCACTGTACATGTCTGCTGCAAGTGCGACGTACCCTTCTGCAGCAAACGCATCCGCAGTTTCTCTTACTCTTTCCACCAGCCCGTTCCACTCGTGTATCAGGATAACGGCGCCGTGTGGACCGGGTGTTTCGGGCACAGCAAGGTAACCGAGCGTCTTCTCGTTACCTGGGTAATACGCAACGTTCGACCCTTCCAACGGTCCTGCGTTGCCGATAATGGCCGGCGGAAGTTCGTCATTAGCAGTAGGTTCAAATGCAACATCTGCCATGGCATTTGTACCAACGAACAGTGCGATGAGGGATACTGGTGTAAGGAGCTTATTCACGAGATTCTCCGTTATTTTTCTTCTATATAACTACCGTAGCCAATTTAACCACGCGAATCCAGCATCTGCCTACGTCATCGCGATATCAAGCTCTTCAATATATCGCCTTTTATCGCCGTCACTTATAAAGCTTGCGGCAAAAGCATTTTTGGCCAGTACATATATATCCTCGGCACTAAGTCCTAATGCCCGCTGACTTTGCTGAAAATTTTCCCCAATGTAACCACCAAAATAAGCCGGATCATCAGAATTGATCGTCACACATAATCCAGCGTCAAGGAGCTCTTTTAGATTGTGTTCTTCCAGCGTATTGAATACTCGCAGCTTCAGATTGGACAACGGGCATACGGTCAAAGGCACCTGTTCATCCACCAGTCGTGCAACCAGTTTTGCGTCTTCAATCGCACGCACGCCATGATCAATACGCTCTACTTTAAGAAGATCCAGCGCTTCCCAAATATATTCCGGCGGACCTTCTTCACCTGCATGCGCGACCGTCAGGAAACCCTCTTCACGTGCCCGATCAAACACCGCCACAAATTTGGACGGTGGATGACCGACCTCGGATGAGTCGAGCCCGACTGCATGTATGCGGCTCTTGTGCGGTAGCGCTGCCTCAAGTGTGTCCATCGCATCGGCTGCACTCAAATGGCGTAGAAAACACATGATCAGCCTGAAGGTAATGTTTAAGTTTGCTTCCCCATCCTGCAGTGCACGATAAATGCCATCTATGGCTGTGGCAAAACTGATGCCACGATCAGTATGGGTTTGCGGGTCAAAGAAAATTTCGACGTGACGGACATTGTCGCTGGCAGCACGTTCGAGGTAGGCCCAGGTCAGGTCGTAAAAGTCTTGCTCAGTAATGAGTACTGCCGCACCCGCGTAGTAGATATCCAGGAAAGACTGCAGATCGGAAAACTCGTAAGCCCGGCGAATCTCGTCTACATCGGCGTAGGGCAGGTCAATCTGGTTTCGCTGCGCCAACATCATCATCAACTCGGGCTCTAACGTCCCTTCGATATGAAGATGCAGTTCCGCCTTCGGTATGCGTTCGATCAGTTTCGAAAGATCCATGTCCATCACCAAATACTACTGTAGGAGCCCGCCCCAATCCTCAAACATTGCGAATAAGTGATCAATAGGCGAGTGAGGATTGATCTTTAGTGCCGTAGTCAGGAGAAGATGCCCACGACGGACACTTATCGCCCGCTGGCGGGGCTCCTACAGCTGCTGCCATGCTAGTCGCAAAATTTTGTTGCAGGCACAAAAAAGGGCAAGACCTCAAGGCCTCACCCTTTTTGCACTCAACTCCGGAGGAGTATGAGAGCAGCCAGCGATGCAAGCACCACCGGCCTTATAGCGTAATTAAATCGCTACGATGTTCTCTGCCTGGGGACCTTTCTGGCCATCAGTGACAGTGAACTCGACTTTCTGACCTTCGGTCAGAGATTTGAAGCCGTCGCCAGAAATAGCGCTGAAGTGAGCAAACACATCAGGACCTGATTCCTGCTCGATGAAGCCAAAGCCTTTAGCGTCGTTAAACCACTTAACGGTTCCGGTTGTTGTAGACATAATTTTTTCCTATCTAATCAAGAGTATTAAAGCCCGGTTGAAAGGGCCATTCTGCTGGAAGCGTTGCTATTACTTATGAAAAACAGGACGAGACACTAATGATGGGACATCGAAATGGTGTACATAAATACGAGACGAACTTTCAAGCTGGCGAGATTATAGAGCGGAAAACGCCAGAGTCAACGATTATTCCTTGCTAATTCACCCAGTTAAGGGCCCGATTTCCGCGATTCACAGTCCCTATCCCGGTACGGCGTGGCCGGAATTAGAGGGACAGTGACCCTAACTACCCGGTTAGTTAGGGTCACTGTCCCCCTAATTATCGTTAACGCCACAATGAGTGCGAATCACAGTCCTGGTCCCAATACGGTGTCGCTGCGAAATAGTCGGCCAGGAAGTCAATAAATGCCCGCACCCGATGGCTTAAATGGCGGGCGGGCGGATAAACCGCATAGGCATTAGCGTCCGGCCAGGCAAAATCGGTAAGAATTGGCACCAACGTCCCGTCCCTGACCGCCGCGTGCGCGATGAAGGTGGGCTGCATGACGACTCCCAGGCCGTCGCTGGCCGCAATTCTCAGCAAATTGCCATTATTTGCCTGCATGGCTATCGGTACGCGAACGTGCTGTTCAAGACCCTCTCCATCGCGCCACGACCAGTGTCCCGGGTCGCGCAGGTTGCTGTAGACAAGACAGCGGTGGTCCTGCAGATCTTCAGGCGTTGCCGGTGTGCCGTTCTTCTCCAGATAGTCAGGACTCGCGCAAACAATTATCCGTGATTTGAACAATCGTCTTGCTATCAGCGATGAATCACTGAGCGCGCCAATCCGGATCGCTACATCGATGTCGTCCTGGACGAGGTCGACGTGGCGGTCATTCAGATCGAGATCGAACTGTACTCGCGGATGCAACCGGCTGAATTCGTCAATGGGCGGGCCCATGTGCAGCACGCCAAAAGATAACGGCAATGCCACCCGCAGACGGCCGCCAAGCTCACCATGCTCTTGTGCGACAGCCGATTCGGCCTCTTCGAGATCCGCCAGAATACGCGCGGAGCGCTCATAAAAACTGCGTCCGGTATCGGTCAGGTTCAGGGATCGCGTCGTGCGCCGCATCAGTTGCACGCCAAGATGCGCCTCAAGTGACGACACCCTGCGACTAATCGCAGATTTGTCGGCATGCAGCCGATCTGCGGCGGCAGTGAAGCTGCCGGACTCAACGACGCTGACGAAAGCCTGCAAATCCTCAAATCTATTCATATTGTTGCCAAAAATAGAACAATGATATGTAAATACTACTATGTATCGAGAATTACGCAACATAGATACTGTCTCCAACGTTCAACGCAGTCGATCCGCAGGACCGGCAGGCACGAAGGAAACCTTGGAGAAAACAGTGAAAGTACTAAGAATTGATGCAAGCGGACGTCAGGATCATTCATCCACACGCGTGTTGACTGACAACCTGATTGACGCACTTGAGGACCGTTATTCCAGTGTCGAAGTGACACGTCGTGATCTCGCAAAGGGCATGCCGCTGGTCGACCAAAACTGGATCGAGGCCAACTTTACCCCGGAAGAAAAGCGAGATGCGGGCCACCGACAACATTTGAGCTATTCCGATAGCCTGGTCGATGAGCTCAAGGCCGCTGAGGTCGTCGTAATAGGCGTACCGATCTACAACTTTGGTATCCCTGCGGCCCTGAAAGCGTGGGTCGACATGGTGGCCCGTGCGCGGCTGACATTTCGTTACACGGGGAACGGGCCCGAAGGACTGCTCAAGGGCAAAAAAGTCTACCTGGTGGTGGCCAGCGGTGGCGTAGTGGTCGACAGTGCGTTCGATTTCGCAACGCCATACATGCGTCACGCACTGGGTTTTCTGGGTATCACCGATATCGACGTAATTACAGCAACGCAACAGAACATGCGTGGTGATGAATCCATAAGCGATGCCCGCGCACAGATTGCTGACCTGATCCACACCGGTAAAACGCTTACGCCGGTCGCACAGCTGGCCTGAAAAAAACCTGTTTCTTTTTACTACAATATAACCAGGGAGACCGACATGATTGCATTAAGACCTGCCGCCGAGCGCGGCGCCGTTAACCTCGGTTGGCTCGACAGCAAACACACATTCTCGTTTGGTGAGTATCACGATCCGGCTCACATGGGATTCTCCAACCTGCGTGTCATTAACGAAGACTGGATCGAACCGGGGCAGGGCTTTGGTACACACCCCCACCGTGACATGGAAATCATCACCTACATCATCAAGGGCGCACTGGAACACAAGGACAGCATGGGCAACGGCGCGGTAATGCGGCGCGGTGATGTGCAGCACATGACAGCCGGGACCGGCGTTATGCACAGCGAATTTAATCATTCCAGCGATGAGCTGGTGCATTTGTTACAAATCTGGATCCTGCCTGGAGAGCGGGGGCTTACCCCCGGCTACGAGGAAAAGACGTTTGCCGACGCTGCGAAGAAAAATCAGTTAAAGCTGATCGTGTCACCGGATGGAAGCGATAATTCCCTGGTAGTAAATCAGGACTTGCACCTGTACGCATCCATCCTGGAGCAGGATGCCGAACTACAGCACAGCTTCGCCGAAGGTCACAGCGGCTGGATACAGGCTGTAGAGGGCGAAGTGGAAGTTAATGGCGAAAAACTTAACGCAGGCGATGGAGCCGCTATTGAGCAGGTAGAAACGCTGGGTATAAAAGCAACTACCGATGCCGAATTCCTGTTGTTCGATATGGGTTGATGAATTAGAGGGACAGTGACCCTAACTAACCGTGATGAATTAGAGGGACAGTGACCATAACTAACCGGGGAGTTAGGGTCACTGTCCCCCTAATTGGTTGCTGAATATCTGTTGTTCGATATTGGTTAGTTGTTCATGACGTAAGTCGTCGCGATCCGCGGCAACTCAATCATCCGGCATTCCTGAGTTCTTCCCGCAACACTCGGCGGAGCACTTCTTCGAAGGGTTCCTGGGTGCTAATCATGTACTCCCGCAACGCGTGATTCATCATGGTCTGGTAGTTGCCGCCGCCTTCTTTGTGAACTTGCGCCTTGAACCATTGCACCACATCCTCGTCCACTCGAATCGTTATTCTTGTTTTCCCTTTCGGACCGGCGACGATCGCGCCGCGTTTTCCTTTCGCAAAGTCGTATTCCTTTCTCATCAAATCACCTCATAGCGGCGTCGCTCGCCTGGTGAAGCTTTTCGGGAAGAAATTATTCGGATCGAATTTCCACGAAAAGCGAAGCATGTAACAAGCACTCGACCATTGACGTCCTGAGCGACCGTAAGATGCCGTTCCTCAGTTTCTGAATCCGGATCAATAACCGTTAGCGCGTGTACATCATTGAAAGAAGTCGCAGCATCCGCGAAATCGACTCCGTGTCGCAACATATTGGCCTTCGCCTTGACCAGGTCCCATTCGAATGTCATTTTAATGTATGTATGTACGATTGTACACAGCAGGTTTCAACCCAGATGCCTCGTAGGAATGCTGAATGATTCAGTTCACCCGACTGACTCACAATCCGAATTTCTGTTGTCTTTCTGCGCATTTACATTGTCAATGCGTACCTGGGGCAGGTAAACACTAAAACAATGAATTAGGGGGACAGTGACCATAACTATTGAGTAGATAGGGTCACTGTCCCCCTAATTGATGTCTGGCAGTACGTTTCTTTGAAAACAATGAGTTATAGGTAATATGTCATGTAACATCTAGTCTGCGTTTCCGCGGTAACATGAACAAAATCGTCGGGCCGGCCAAGCCGGGCGATTCGTAAACACGGCAGGAGTAACAATGAAACAGGTCATATTTGATACGGACATCGGAATTGACGACGCTATGGCGCTGCTGTTTCTGCATTACTCGCCCGACGTCAATTTGCTTGGCATCGTCACGGGCTTTGGCAATGCGAGCGTTGAAAACACGACCCGCAATGCACTCTTCCTAAAAGAACAATTCAATATCGATGCACCGGTATTTCGCGGGGCGGCAGAGGCGATCGGCGAACGATTGGGTGAAGGCTACCCTGACTTCGTGCACGGCAGTAACGGGCTGGGCGAAATCGAATTCGCGGAGCCAGGTATCGAGGTGGAATCGACCGCGGGCGCACAGGGAATAGTCGACCTGGTTACGGCCAACCCGAACGAATTATCGATTGTCGCAGTGGGACGAATGACCAACCTTGCTCTTGCGCTGGAACTTTGCCCGGAGCTGCCGTCATTGGTGAAAGAAGTAGTCATCATGGGTGGTGCATTCGGACTCAATGGCCATCGCGGTAATGTCTCGCCGGTCGCAGAGGCAAACATCGCGGGTGACCCGCAGGCGGCAGATATTGTTTTTACCAGCGGTTTGCCTATTACGATTGTCGGTCTTGACGTCACCCAGGAATCCATCGCCTCGAGCCATTTCTTCGACCAATTGAGAGACGACGCTGGTGCTGCTGGTGAGTTGATCTACCGAATCAGCCGGCGCTACCTGGAGTTTCACCAGGAGAGGACTGGCCATTATGAATGCTCAGTACACGACTCAAGCGCCGTGGCTTATCTGCTAAACCCGGATCTGTTTGAAACTGAGCAAGCCGTCGTGCGAGTCGTTACCGAAGGAATAGCAATGGGCGAGACCATTGCCAGTTCGCCAGGCGCCAGGTACGAGAGCAACGAATGGCAGGACAAACCGACCGTCAATATCTGCACGAGTGTCGACAGTGATCGCTTACTTGACCTGTATAAGTCGACCTTAGCTCTGGCGAGTAATTAACTGCAGACGTTCTTCCAGATAACTGCCTGACGTATACGCATCTGATAGCCTGATCTCGAAGCGGGGTGTCAGGAAGAACGGAATGGATATCCGTGATTCGTTGGCGATGGTTCCGCCCGGGTTTAACACGCGATGCGTTGTCGACGGGTAATATCCAGCGGTTAATTCACGCAGCATGTCGCCGCTATTGACCACCAACTCACCGGGAATGCTGGCTACATCGATCCATGCTCCATCGATGTCCCTGACCTGCAGTCCCGGTTGTTCCGCAACCGGAAGAAGCGTAATCATATTGATGTCTTCATGCGCAGCTGCACGTACAGCGTTTTCTTCTTCATCGCCGGTCAGGGGCGGATAGTGAAGGATTCGCAACAGGCTGGCATCACTGGACAACATTTTCGGCAATGGCTCAGCAAAATTCGCTGAAATTTTCGCAGGCGTATATTTCTCAATCCATCCCAGCAGTACTGCACCCAGCTCAAAAGCCAGCATTCTGTATTCAAGAATATCTTTTGCCAGCCCCGGCGGGTTATTGGCATCCGGTATCAGGTGATAAAATTCTTTGATGTCTTTGACTGAATGACCAACTGCCGTTTCTGATACGTGCTGTGGGTGAAATCCTTGTTGCGTGCCATCGAAATTATCTGGATCAAAAAGATAATCGTGTTTTGCTTCACTGTTAAAAAAATCGCGCCAGCCTGCATAGATCGTATCCAGGAGTTGTCGTGGAATTGGATGATTGCGTAAAACGGCGAAACCGGTTTCGTGTAATGAGCGAACCAGTTCCTGACCAACGTCAGTGTGATTAAAGTCGATGGTTTCTACATTCATGCTCATGTTGTCTTGAGCGCTGCTGATTGTGCCAAATAGTCCCTGGACGCAAGTACCAGCAACACGGTCATCATAAAAAAGCAACCCGTACCAAACTGCAGGATGAAATGATTGTTGGTGGCAGTCACAATCTGGCTGGTCAGCCACGGTGCGACTGCCGTTCCCACAGTAGCACCAAGCAGCAGGCTGGATACGAGTCGAGCTGTTGGTATGGGAACCATTTGTGTTGCGAAAGAGAGCGTTATTTTCAACAGCCCAAGATTGGCAAAACCTGTGATGGTCGCCAAAATGATAAGGCCGTCAATTTCACCGTAGAGCCACAGAGGTATTGAAAGCATGGATGTCGTCGTTGCGGCAATCATGGCCAGTCTGCGCACGCCAACTTTCATCACCCACCAGGCCACGAACAACTGTGCTGCAAACATTCCGGTCCAGTACTGGCTGACCAGCTGTCCTGCCCGTTCGCGCGGAACGCTGAGCGTCGTCTCGACGTAGTTCGGCAGCCATAGAAGGATCGACCATTGACCAAGCGTGTACAGGAACAATGCGAACAGGCATAACCAGATGCTGAGTGGCCATGGTCCGGACTCCCGGGAGTCTGCTTCTGCGGTATCGGTTTCGGGAAACACCGAGATGGCGCTGAGGATAAAGACCAGTGCAGCGATACACGCAACGAACTGATAGACACCTGACCAGTGGTATTCGCGGGCCAGCAGAAAAATTGCGAACCACGAACAAAAAATCCCAGCGATACTGAACCACCCGTCGGTAATAACCAGCATCGACGCCCGTTGTTTGGTTTCGTAAGTTTTCGTGATGATCAATGCTGCACCCGGCATTCCAATGCCGCAACTAACGCCAACCATTCCGAGAGCAATTCCGATCAACGTCAGGTCATCAAGAAACGCCAAAGAGGCCAGGCTGGCGAAAATCACGCCATAGACCAGCATCATCAGCCGTTTCAATCGCATCCAGTCGAAAACAAAGAGCGCGATAACGGCACCGACGAGTATTCCCATCGTCAGCCAGCTGAATCGGGTGGTGATTTCCGTTACAGGCTGGCCGAAATATTCAGACATCGGACCAGAAAGAATGCCCATCGGCGCGAGCATGCCGGACATCGAGAAGTAAGCGAGGAAGCTGAGCAGCGTTAGCCGCTTCTTGTTATTCAAGCAGTAATCTGGCGGTCTTTAGCGCGCCTCACCGAAGCATGCTCATTGTTTGACTACAGTCTGCCGGGTCAGGTGCCGGTCCCTCAATTTCACCATGCACGCTTGCCGGGGACAGGATCGTTAGCTCAGACACAAAATTATTCTTGCCAATTTCGGAATTTGGCCCGATTTCGGCTGCACCGCAGATGACCGTGTCCTTACCGATCACGGTGTTCGCGCCGATAACCGTCCCGGCGCCGACGAATACATTTCTGCCCATGGTCACGCCGGGTCCGATCGATGCGGAATCGCCAATCTCACTATCTTTATTAAGTCTCGCGCCGTCACCAATTATCACATCTTCGCCAACGTAAACGCCTTTCTTTAAATGAACTTTGCTGCCGACACTGGTATTCGCGCCAACCCTGACATCTCTCTTTATCTTCGCATCGGCACCAACGGTGACTGTTCGATCAACATCCACGTTCGCGGATACCATGACCGATGGATCAACGCAGGCATCGCCGAAGCCGTCCCCGTTTGAATCCAGCTGGTCAGGGTTGAACTCGGTAGGGCAGTTGTCGCGCTCGTCGATAATGCCGTCGAATTCGGCATCGGTCAGAGAGAAGACGTATGCGGATCCCAATTGCTTGCCGTCATCCTGGTTGCTGCCTGCGCCAACAACGAAGGTCTTGCCGGCCATGGCGGGTACACCGAATCCGTCGCTGGTTGCGCCGAATCCTGTCAGCACTTTCGCTCGCTCGGTCCAGCTGCCATTCGATAGAGTGAAAATGTATGCAGCGGCAGGTCGGGACCCCTGGTCGCCATTGCGCGGCGCACTGACCAGGATTTTCCTGCCATCAATTGCGACCCGGCCAAAACCGTCGTTGGCAGCGCCATCGCGGGCCGTCAGTTTAGCTTGTTCCGTCCAGACACCATCGCTGCGGGTAAAAACGTAAGCAGCACCCGAGTTCTTGCCATTCTGGTCGGCGCCAATAGCTCCAATCACTGCGGTATCACCATCAATCGCAACCGACCAGCCGAAGTTATCGCCTGCCACAGGATCACTTGCAGTTAGCTTCGCCTGCTCCGTCCAGGTGCCATCCTGAAGCGTAAAGATGTATGCGGAACCGGTATCCAGGCCATGTTTGCCGTCATCGACATTGCTCGCCCCAACCACGATCGTCTTGTCGTCGATGGCAATGCGACCGAACTGGTCGCCTTTTACTCCGTCACTGGCGAGCAATTTCGCCTGCTCGGTCCATATGCCCCGGCTACGATTGAAAACATATACCGATCCGGAATCAAATCCATTGTCATCATCAGATTGCGCGGAGACAACTGCGGTGTTGCCGTCAATCGCTACCTGGCCGAATTCGTCACCCGGTTCGCCATCACTTGCAACGAGCTTGGCTTGTTCTGTCCACGTACCGCGAGCGTAATGAAAAACGTAAGCAGCACCTGCTGAATTCAGCTTGTACGGATCACCCGGTGAACCAATTAATGCAGTGTCGTGATCAAGCGCCACGTAATCGCCAAAACGGTCTCCGGGCGCGCCATCACTCGCGACCAGTTTCGCTTGTTCGAGCCACGACTGACCGTTCCAGCCATCGCGTTGATAGACATAAACGGAGCCAGAGTTGATGCCATTGTCGTCATCGTAACGTGCACCAACCACCACCGTATTCTTGCTAATAGCGATACCTGATCCGAATACATCGCCGGAGGCGCCATCACTTGCGAGGAGGTTTGTATCTTCAACGATTTGGGCAGTCGCAGTTGTAGCGATCAATAACGCGAAAATGCCTGACCAGGCTAGTTTGCCTGGGAACTTCTTAATTATTTTTTCCACCGGATTCACTTCCCATCTTGTCGCGGGTTTTACGTTTTTGTCATTATCGAGCCAGTCTAAATGATGAATCGTGCAGGTTCCATACCGGCGAACCGACCCGTGCCACCCATGATTTGTTCCATATTAGTTGAAGAGTGCCGCCTAAATAATTGAATTAAAATGACAAATACAGATCCCAATATCGCTAGCCACCTCTCATTTTGGAAATGTGCAGGGCTGAATGTAGTCAATCTTTGAACCAGTACCTTGATCGCATACGGCTATTTTCGACTAAATGGCGACATTATCCGGTTACGCCCGTCAGTGAATAGCAAACTGAAAGGTCAACCGGACAAGGAAAGAACTTTTTCATGTTTGGGCACTTATATATGTTTTGGAGTAATTGAAATGTTTACTGGATTTTTAACTGAAAAGAGGCGTTCAGGTGGTGCAGGAGCAGTTCTGCTCGTAGCAGCCCTGTTGTTGATGTCAGCAGAATCAAAAGCCGATAGCGGTTTTTTTGTTGGCGGCAGCGTCGGTACTGCAGGTGTCGAGATCGACGTGAATGATCCGAATAACCCTGCGACTTTTGATGAAGATGATTTCGCGTGGAAAGCCTTCCTCGGATACAACTTTGACTTGACGTTACTCAACCTTGCGGTCGAGGGTGGATACGTTGATCTGGGCGCATCTGGCGCAACACTTGTCGGAAGCGATTTTGAAGTTTCCGCGGATGGTCTTGATGCATTCGTTGTTCTTGGTTTTGATCTGGGTCCTGTCGGCGTTTTCGCCAAGGCCGGTGCTATTTCCTGGGACGCTGAATTATCGATTGATGGTATAAGTGTCAGCGACGATGGCACTGATCCGGCATATGGTGTCGGTGCAAAAATCGGCCTGGGTTCTTTCGCACTTCGTGTTGAATATGAATTATTCGACATTGAGGACACGGAAGCGGTTTCAATGATATCTGCAGGGCTTGTCTGGACTTTCTAATCCGACATCATTCAGTTCTGTATTGATCGGCAAAATCGGCTGCGACCCCACCAGGGTCGCGGCCGTTTTACATCTTAAAACAACGCACAATTCATGTAGGAGCCCGCCGTACGATAGATGTATAGACTCAACTCCCGTGAGTAGCAATCTATCGGCACGGGCGACAAAGCCCAATCTGCACGACCCATTCCGTCAGCGGTCAATACCCGCGTTCTAATACGCAATCGCATAACAATCCCGCCGCGGATCCGCCGCCGCAATACGATTGCCGGTCTTCGGATCCAACAACACCGCTGTCGAACAACCTGAGATCTTGAAAGGTGGCACCACGGTGACATCGTGACCGCGGTTTCGCATTTCATCGATTACGTTTTGCCCGACACCAACTTCCAGGTTGACCCGGTTAAAGCCGGTTGTATGCGGCCAGAAGGACTGATAAAGATGCAGCGTCTGCAAGCGCGGCCATTCTATTGCCGAGTGCAGGTTCGGATACCAGTCCGGCCAGAACTCAACAACGTTCAGGAACGTCTGCAATATTGTCTGTTCCTGGTTATCGCCGCCCGGTGTGCCAACGGCCATCAACGGTTCGTCATTCAGAAATACGATGCTTGGCGTCAGCGTATAACGCGGTCGCGACCAGGGACGTAACTGTGCCGCCCTGTTTTTGTCGAGCCAGAATTGTTCACCGCGGACACTCATACCGATGCCGGTATCACCAAGAATCACCGCGCCGCCGATCCAGCCACCACTGGGTGTGCTGTCGAATACATTGCCGTCTTTATCAATAATCGCAATGTGCGAGGTGTCTTTGGCGGACTCCGGAAAATCGGTAACGGCGGCTGACAGGTTCGCCACCGGCATCTCCTCGCCAGCTTTCCAAAACGACCAGCTGTCCACATCCGGATCGAAGGGCAGGGGGTTACCTGCTATGTAGTCTTGTGATGCTTTCTTAAGATCGATCTCTGCCGCACGTTGTTTCGCATACTCCTTGGACAACAGCCCGGTCGCCGGTACCTCGACGAAATCCTGGTCTGCGTAATAAGTATCCCGATCGGCGTAAGCGAGTTTCATCGCCTCGATTAGTACATGCGTGTAGTCTGCACTGTTGTGACCCATGCCCCGCAGGTCGAAGTTCTCGAGAATGTTGAGTGTCTGCAGCAACATCGGCCCCTGGCTGTTGAAGGGCTGTTTGTAAACCGTGTATTCCTTATAGGTAGTCGCGACCGGCGCTTCGACTCGTGCAAAAAATTCAGCAAAATCACTAATCTCGTACGGTGCACCGTTCTTTTTCAGGAACGCCACCATTGCCTCAGCTATGTCACCTTTATAAAAGCGATCCCGGGCAGCCTCGATACCTGCCTCGCGTCCCTGGACAACCTTCTCGCGTTCAGCCGCGACCATCTTTTTGAAGGTTTTTGCCATGCCTGGGAAACGAATGGTTTCGCCCGCTTTATAAAAAGAGCCATCTGGTTTTAGCCAGTACAAATAGTTATGCGGCCATTGCCTGATAAATTCGGCTTCCCGCTCAATCGAAGCCGCGGTACGCCCACGCAAAGGAAAACCCTGCTCGGCATATTCAATGGCACGTTTTGATACCTGTTCAAAAGTCATCGTGCCCCAGCGCTCCAGAACCGTTAGCGCCCCATGCAATGCCCCAGGCACGACTGATGAATCAAGACCTTCGCCTTTAAGGTTCTTGCCCTGCGCAAGCCAGTCATCGACATTAGCCGCCGCCGGCGCCCATCCCTGGCCGGTAATGGAGGTAACCTTTTTTTCGCTCTGCGGATAGACAAGAATCAATGCCTCGCCGCCGATGCCATAGAGATCCTGTTCAACAACACCACCCACCAATAACGCTGCAACCCCGGCATCGAACGCATTACCGCCTTGCTGCAGAATCTCGAGCGCAGCAGCGGTAGTTAAAGGATGTCCGGCCGATACGCCGGCGTTTCTGCCAATGATCGGAGGCCGGAGCGGGGCGACTGGCGCGAGAGAGACTTCAGGTTCTTGCTGTACGACTTGTGGGGTGGCGCAGGCGGCGAGTACGGTGGCCGCGACAGCAAGAAAAATCGTTAATTTGTTGGTCAAAGTCTTACGACTGTTGATCATTTGAATCCCCCGGTTTGGTTCTAATTTAGTACCTTGTCGATTCTTATCTACACTCGCCCGCTGGGCGGGCTCCTACAGATCGAATTGGCATTGTAGGAGCCCGCCGTACGATAGTTACCTTCGCTGGATCGTCATGATCGGCTGCCTATCGGCACGGGCGATACCTCCCAATCTTGCAAGCAAATCGGTTGCTCTTCAACTCGCAAACGCCCGCAAGAAAGCACCCACCACCAACTCAATCTGCTCCTGCTTGAAATCAAAATGCGTCACCAGCCGCAACTCATCACCACGCCCGGACACAAGCACACCTTCATCTGCCACTTTCTGCACCAGGTCCGGTTGTGATCCATCAACCACCCGCGCGAACACCATATTCGTCTGCACGGCGTTCCGATCAACCTCCAAACCCGGCAAATCAACGAGTGCGTCCGCCAGTTGCTCAGCGTTCTCATGATCTTCCCGCAGATGTTGCACCTGCTCAGTTAGCGAAAGAATCCCCGCAGCTGCCAGCACACCCGCCTGCCGCATCCCGCCACCGAGCATTTTCCGCCACCGCAGTGCCTTCTCAATAATCTCGATTTTTCCACACAGGACAGACCCCACCGGCGCACAGAGCCCTTTCGACAAACACACCGATATCGAATCGAAATGGCGACTGATCTCGGTCACAGAAACATCAAGTTTGACACTTGCATTGAACACGCGTGCACCATCGAGGTGCAGACTTAATCCGTGTTGATCGACAAACTCACGCGCCTGAGCCAGGTAGTCCAACGGCAACACCTTTCCACCCTGAGTATTCTCAAGACAAAGCAATGTCGTTTTTGCAAAATGGGGGTCATCAGGTTTAATGCTTGCAGCAACCATCGCCAGGTCCAGGCTGCCGTCGGGCATAAATTCCAAAGGCTGCGGCTGAATACTTCCCAGAACTGCGGCACCACCACCTTCATATTTATAGGTGTGCGCAAGCTGACCGACAATGTATTCATCGCCGCGCTCACAGTGAGCAAGCAGCGCGCACAGGTTTGATTGTGTTCCGCTTGGCAGGAATAGCGCCGCCTCGGTGCCCAGCATTTCGGCGGCGATTTGCTGCAGTCGATTGACGGTTGGATCGTCACCGTACACATCGTCACCGACCTCTGCCTCTGCCATCGCTTTGCGCATTGCAGGAGTAGGGCGAGTGACGGTGTCACTGCGTAAGTCAATGAAATCTGTTGCAGGAGTCGTTTCGGGCATTATTAGAATTCTTATCGGCCGTTACCAGTGCGTGCTCGCGATGATAACCGAAATAACAGGTTGGGTAATTGCGACCAACGGCAAAATACTCAAGACGAATTCCTCGATTACTTTCACCCATGATACTGTGGCCCCACCATGACCGTCCGCCATAGCCTGCAACGCCGTATCGTGATCGTCGGCACGTTTATCATCCTGGCAGGTCTTTTTACGGCCTCAGACACACTGCACGACAGAACGGCAGAAATCATCGTCTGGACCGAAGGCGCGATCTCCCAGGCGCCGATCCTTGGCATGGTGGTATTCGTAGTGCTGGCAATGTTGTCAGCGATGGTCGCTTTTTTCTCGAGTGCCGTATTCGCGCCGGTCGCTGTCTACGCCTGGGGCAAAGCTGGCTGCCTTGCACTTCTTTGGCTGGGCTGGTTTCTGGGTGGCATTCTTTCGTACGGTATCGGTCGTTTTTTTGGTCGCACCGCGGTTGGCATGCTCATCGACGAAGAAAAACTCGCAGGTTGGGAGCGAGAGTTCAGTGAGCGCCCACGCTTCATCCACGTTCTGTTGTTTCAGGCGGCGGTCCCTTCTGAAATACCGGGATACATACTCGGTATCCTCCGTTACCGATTCGTGCTTTATCTTACTGCGCTGGCGATCACCGAATTACCGTATGCGATCGCAGCCGTTTATCTCGGCGAGTCCTTCCTCGAAGGGGAGAGCACGCTGTTCATCTTGCTGGGTGTTGCTGTAATCGTGTTAGGTGTGTTTTCGTTTCATATTTTCAAAAAAACGGGCCACCGGAGCGGCGCGAACCCGTCGTGACGAGGTCGGCAGCTAAGGATAGGGGGACAGTGACCATAACTAGCGGATCAGTAAATAGGGGGACAGTGACCATAACTGGCCAAATGTGTCCGCAGCAGGGTCAAGAGGTTAAGGTCACTGTCCCCCTAATTGCTCAGGGTTAAGAGGTTAAGGTCACTGTCCCCCTAATTTCGTCGTGAGCAGGTCAGCGGCTCAGGACCGCCCTCCATCCACGGATAAAATCTG
>Ga0164313_10000747_pt1 | contig 27246 bp, 23 predicted proteins | sample GuaBasSedimGuay4_FD_113735 | JGI IMG/M metagenome (GOLD analysis project Ga0164313, IMG submission 113735) | Subseafloor sediment microbial communities from Guaymas Basin, Gulf of California, Mexico - Guay4, Core 4569-4, 0-3 cm | ecosystem: Environmental > Aquatic > Marine > Hydrothermal vents... | reverse complement strand
CGTTCACACCAAGTTGTTTGGAGTCGTTCCACACTTTCAATGCGAAATCATTCTGAGAAAAAAGCTGAACACTTAAGAGAGTAAGGAGGCATATTAAAGTTGTCTTCATGGTAATTCTGCTTTATGGCAATTTGCTGTGATCCAGTACAACGTGTAGACTTATACTGAATTAAGCTCAAAATGTTCACATTAGCCATTACTGATTTAGCCAGTAATCAGATACTTAACAGTATCTGTCTCTACAAATTATTCTGGAAGAGATGTAAGTGCGCTGGAATCTTTCTAATATCGAACATTCCATAATTTGACCTTTACAGTAGATGGTAAAATGGAACGTTTAATAATGTATTCGAAATTTTAAATGCAAAAAAATAAAATGTAACATGGCCTTGTTGATGTACACTTTGAGTTATGTGTTAAGCTATTCCCCAGATTCATTTTACTCAGCGATCATTGATTAAGTTAGAAAATATTCTAAATTCTGTTGATTGTTGTCCTCGACCATAATTTCTTGTGATTATTAAGCTCTGAAACTCTGATTCCACATTTTTCAAACTCTATTAACGTTCTTGTAGAATATTACGTTATCTTCCAGATATCACCTCGCTTTCTTATCGATTTGGCATATTCGGTAAAGGACATGCGAAAAGGATTAGAGAGGAGCAATGAATGTGTTCTGAAAGGTGGATCAGGTATTCGGCACGCTTTTGTGCAATAACTGGTGAGAATCTGTCAAATTCTATGCAATATTTCTTGGTGCTATACTTTTAAACTCAAAAAATTGGTTGTCTTATAGTACTGTTTTGAAATGTTGGCTGAACATCGATTGACCCATACTAAAGCCTTTGTCGTATCCATTGCTTTAGTAATGTCAAGTGTGACTTTTTAAATGTATATGGTAGTGCGTAGGCGGCAAAGTTGATATAAGCCACAAGTGTCTACTTTGTAGGCGTAAAATTATTTATTGTTGAAAATAGGTTTAAAAATATCATTCAAGTTCTGTTCCTAGGGTCTAATTTTCCCTCCCGCTACTAACCTTGAATAATAGCATTTCTGCGCTTAAATGGACATTAAGAAAGTACTGATAGCGAACCGGGGAGAGATCGCCATTCGCATATTTCGCGCCTGTAATGAGATAGGCCTCAGCACCGTAGGCATCTTCACTTACGAAGACCGTTACTCACAGCACCGCTACAAAGCCGATGAAGCCTACCAGATCGGAATGAACGATCAGCCGCTAAAACCTTACCTCGATATAGATGCCATTGTAGCGCTGGCCTTGTCCAAGAAGGTCGATGCCATCCATCCTGGTTATGGCTTCTTGGCAGAGAACGTGGAGTTCGCCCAAAAGTGCAAGAAGAACGGCATCGTGTTCATAGGTCCCGATGCAGAGATAATGGAAGCGCTGGGCGATAAGCTAAAAGCCAAGAAGATCGCCGAGCAATGCGGAGTGCCCATAATAGCTAGCAGCAAAAAGAAGCTGACCAATGTAAAGGTGGCCAAAGAAGAAGCCAAGCGTGTCGGCTACCCCGTTATGCTGAAAGCCGTTTCCGGTGGCGGCGGCCGGGGAATGCGTGTTATCGGCAGCGCCGACGATCTGGATGCGGTTTTTGCCGAAGCGCGCAGTGAAGCCCTCAATGCCTTTGGCGATGATACCGTCTTTATAGAGAAGTACATCGAAGAGCCCAAGCACATCGAGATCCAGTTGATGGGCGATCAGCACGGCAATTTGGTACACCTTTTCGAAAGAGATTGCTCTGTGCAGCGCCGTCATCAAAAGATCGTGGAGTTCGCGCCCAGCCTAGGCGTGGATCAGGAAGTACTGCGCAAGCTCTACGACTACGCCATTACCATTGGTAAAGCCGTGCAGTACAACAACGTAGGCACGGTGGAATTCTTGGTAGGGCAGGATAAAGAGATCTATTTCATTGAAGTGAACCCGCGCATACAAGTGGAACATACCGTAACCGAAATGGTAACGGGCATAGACATCGTAAAGGCTCAGGTGTTCATAGCTGGAGGCTACAAACTGAGCGATGAGCAGATAAAAATACCGGGGCAAGAGGCGCTTCGCCTGAATGGTTACGCCATACAGTGCAGGATAACAACCGAAGACCCCGAGAACGATTTTATGCCAGACTACGGCACCATCATCACCTACCGCAGCGCGGCGGGCTTCGGCATCCGCTTGGATGTGGGCAGTCTGTACCAGGGCGTTCGTGTAAGTCCTTTCTTCGACCCCATGCTGGTGAAGCTGAGCGGCCACTCGCGTTCTTTGGATGGCGCTACAAGAAAGATGCTGCGCGCGCTCAAAGAGTTCAGGATACGTGGGGTGAAGACCAACATCAAGTTCCTGGAGAACATCATGCTGCACCGCACCTTCAAAATGGGGCGGGCAACGGTGAACTTCATACAGCACGGGCGTGAACTCTTCAAGTTCGAGCAAAGCCAAGACCGCGCTACCAAGATCGTGAACTACCTTGGCGACGTTACCATAAATGGGAACCCCGATGTGAAGCACTTCGATCCTAAGAAGAAATTCTACGAGGCCATAGTTCCTGAATTCGATCCCTACGGAGCATTCCCCAAGGGAACGAAGGACCGCCTTACCAAGCTGGGCCCCGAGGAATTCTCTAAGTGGCTGAAGAAGCAGAAGGGCATACACTACACCGATACCACCTTCCGCGATGCGCACCAAAGTCTACTGGCTACACGAATGCGCACCTACGATATGCTAAAAGTGGCCGAGAGTTTCGCCCGCAACCATCCGGAGGTATTCAGCATGGAAGTGTGGGGCGGCGCCACCTTTGATGTTTGTCTGCGCTTTTTATCGGAGAACCCTTGGCGAAGATTGGCCGAGATAAGAGAGGCAGTGCCCAACATCCTTTTGCAAATGCTTTTGCGCGGTTCCAACGCCGTTGGCTACACCGCCTATCCCGATAACCTGATAGAGGCTTTCATAGAGCAAGCCTGGACTACGGGCATCGACGTCTTCCGCATTTTCGATTCTCTCAACTGGGTGAAGGCCATGGAGCCGAGCATCGGTTTTGTGCGTTCACGTACCGGGGCTTTAGCCGAAGCGTCCATCTGCTACACAGGTGATATACTAGATAAGAAGCGCAGCAAGTACACGCTGAAATACTACGTACAGCTGGCCAAGGATCTGGAGAACGCAGGGGCGCACATACTCGCCATCAAGGATATGGCTGGCTTGTTGAAGCCGTACGCCGCTACCGAACTGGTGGCTGCTTTGCAGGATGCAACCGACCTTCCGATCCACTTGCATACGCACGATACCAGCTCTTTGCAGACCGCCACTTACCTCAAGGCCATAGAGGCCGGGGTGGATGTGGTGGATGTTGCCCTCGGTGGACTTTCGGGTTCTACTTCGCAGCCCAACTTCAACAGTATTGTGGAGATGATGCGTTTCAACAAACGCGAACAGAAGATGGATATCGACAAGCTGAACGAGTTCTCCAACTACTGGGAAACGGTGCGCGAATATTACTATCCATTCGAAAGTGGCTTGAAGGGAAGCACGGCGGAAGTGTTCCAGCACGAGATACCGGGCGGGCAGTACTCCAACCTTAAGCCACAGGCCGAAGCGCTCGGCTTGGGTGAACGCTTCCACGAGATAACCCGCACCTACAAAGAAGTGAACGAACTCTTTGGCGATGTGATCAAAGTAACGCCGAGCTCCAAAGTGGTGGGCGATATGGCTTTGTTCATGGTCAGTAACGATCTTACTGCGGAAGACATACTGGAAAGCGGCGATACCTTGGATCTTCCGGCAAGCGTTATCTCCTTCTTTAAAGGAGACCTCGGTCAACCACATGGTGGCTTCCCCAAGAAGCTACAGAAGATCATCCTGAAAGGGGAGAAGCCTTACACCCAGCGGCCCAACGAACACATGGAGCCGATAGAGCTGGATACGGAATACATCATCTTCGTTGAGCGATACCAGAAGGGCTTTGCGCGCAAGCTACGCTTCTCCGACTTCCTTTCTTACAAGCTCTATCCGAAGGTTTTTGTGGAAGCTTTGGAGCGCTTCAAGAAGTTCGGTGATGTATCGCGCATCCCTACCAAGAACTTCTTCTATGGCATGGAACCCATGGAAGAGACCATGGTGAACATTGGCTCTGGAAAGACCATCATCGTGCAGTTGCTTTCCATCGGTCAGGTGAACGATGAAGGTTTGCGCACGGTCTTCTTCAAAGTGAACGGGCAGACCCGCAACGTGCAGATAGAGGACCGTTCTGTGGAAGTCTCGAAGATACAGAACAGGAAGAAAGACCCAGAAGATTCGCTGCAAGTGGGTTCGCCGTTGCAAGGAGCGTTGTCAAATGTTCTAGTGAAGAAAGGGCAGGAGGTGAAGAAGAGCGAAGCGCTATTCGTTATCGAAGCCATGAAGATGGAAACGACGGTCACTTCACCAGCAGACGGAAAAGTAAAAGAATTGGTATTGAAGAACGGCAGCCTTGTAGATGCCGACGACCTTATCGTAGTGCTAGCGAACTGATCATTGTCTGCAGTGCTTCCGTATCAGGTCGCGCACCTCGCCTTTAATGCCCATGGCCTGCGCAGCTTCTAGATCCTTACAGGCTCTATCCATTTTACCGTTCGCAATAAAGACCAAGGCTCTGGTATGGTAAGCGAATCCGTTCATGGGTTGGTTCGAAATGCTTTTGTTCAGGTCTTTCAAAGCTTCTTCATAGCGCTTCAACATATAATAAGCATGGCCTCTGTTGCTGAAAACAAGGGGTTCTTGTCCATCCATTTCGGCAGCTACATTGTAGGCTTCAACGGCTTCTTCGTATTTGCCAAGTGCCTCTAGCTCAAAGCCCTTATTGATAAGCGGGCCGATCTCCTTGGGCTGCAACATGATCAGTGTATCCAAGCTCATCAAAGCCTCTTCGTGTTTGCCTAGGTCGTGCATTACATTACACATCACGGTCAAGGAACCGATGTTCTCGGGGTCTTTCTCCAAACCGATCTTCAGATCTTCGTAGGCCCCGAGCGTATCTTTCTTCAGGTATTTTGCTTCACCGCGGTTCAGGTAACACGCTGTGATCATTTCTTCATCATCGCTAGAAAGTTCAAGCGCCTTGTTATTGTCTGCTATAGAGGCGGTGTAGTTCTCTGTCATAAAGTAATAGATGGCCCGAATGTGGTAGGCCGTCGCGATGGTGCTATCGAGGAAAAGGGCCTCGTCCATATCGGTCTTGGCCAAGAAGTATTCGCCCATCAAGAAGTAGCTGCGGCCTCTTTGGAAGTGGTATTGCGCAACTCCATCGTCCAGCTCAATGGCCTTGGTATAGCTCTTTATGGCGTGGCGGTAGTTCTCATCTTCAAGGTCTATCTTGGCTATCTCGTAATATTCTTCGGCGGTCTTCTGCGCGAAGGAAGAGCTGATAAGTAGGATGCAAAAGATGGTGCTAAGGGTCTTCATGTTCTGTATGACTTGGGGCAAATTTACCACGCTTAGCATATCAACTTCAATTCAATGTGCAAATGCTTGGTATTGATCTTATCAAAGACGTTCGGTATGGATTCTTATGTTACATGTATTGGGCCACAAGATATATTCAGATGGATAGGCGTGCTTGCGGGCGCACGCTCTGGTCGGAGAAGTCTTGAGCTTTGTATTGGAAGTGCGCGGTAATAGCTATCATAGCGGCGTTATCCGTGCAGTACTCGAACTTCGGAACGAAGACGTTCTTGTCCAGTTCCTTTCCGAGTTCGGCCACACTGCTTCGCAGGTGTGTGTTGGCAGAAACACCTCCGCAAATTGCGATGTCCTGCACATCGTACTTCTCTATGGCCTTTCTGAACTTATCCAATAAGTGCTTTACAATGGTGTACTGAATGGAAGCGCAAAGGTCGTTCAGGTTCTTCTGAACGAAGTCTTGGTCGGTCTTTACTTGGGCTTGTAAGAAGTATAGAAAGGAAGACTTTATGCCACTGAAACTAAATGCATTATCCGCTACACGTGGAAGTGTGAATTGAAAGGCGTTCGCATTGCCTTCTTTGGCCTTCTTGTCAATTATAGGCCCGGCAGGATAGGGCAGTCCCATGATCTTTCCGGCTTTATCGAATGCTTCACCAGCGGCATCATCCAAGGTGCTACCGACCACTTCCATTTCTAGGTAGTCTTTTATCACGACCAGTTGCGTGTGTCCACCGCTTACCGTAAGGCAGAGGAAAGGAAAGCTCGGTACTTTCTGTTCTTCCTCATCTTTGATGAAATGCGCGAGGATGTGCCCTTGCATGTGGTTCACCGCAATGAGCGGGATGTTGAGCCCCAGCGCTAATGACTTCGCGAAGCTGGCGCCCACCAGAAGGGAGCCCATTAATCCGGGGCCTACTGTAAATGCGATGGCGCTCAGGTCATTCTTGGTGATCCCGGCTTGTTCTAAAGCAGCCTGAACCACCGGAACGATGTTCTGCTGATGCGCCCTTGACGCAAGTTCTGGAACAACACCGCCGTACTTTTCGTGTACCTTTTGGTCGGCAACTATATTGGCTAGGATCTTGCCGTCTTTTATAACAGCTGCGGCTGTATCATCGCAAGAGGATTCAATGGCCAATATCGTTATGGGAACGTCGTTCTGCATTAAAGATGTTCTATTGGCCGTATGTCAGGATATTTGTGGAAAAGCGCCAATATTACAATTGCAAAGATCAGTAGTGCGCACCTAATTTCAAAGCCATCAGGAAAGTCCTGGAAATAATGTGGAAATGGATCAAGCGGATCACCATTGTGGTCTTGCTCCTTCTAGTGATCGCTTTGATCGCTATCAGGAGCCCTTATGTCCAATCCAAGCTGGTTTCCTACGTAGGCGATCGCTTAGCCGAGCGACTCGGAACGCGTGTAGAAGTGGGGCGTGTGGACTTTGAGTTCTTCCGGAGTCTTGTTCTTCAGGAGGTATTGATCGAGGATCAGCAGAGCGATACCTTGCTATATTTTAAGAAGTTGAGCTGTAGTATCGACCGGATCTTACCAAATAAGAACACCTTTTCATTTCGCGATCTTGAATTGGACGGTGTGCTGTTCGACCTGAAGATATTGGAAGGAGAGGAGCATACGAATTTGCAATTCATCCTCGATCAATTCGCAACCGACGGTACGGACACAACTGCAAAAGGAGGTACGTTCCGAACAGATGAGATCGAGATAACAGACCTTGAATTCCGCTTCTATGATGCCAACAAGCTAGACAGTAGCTCAAGCATACACTTCTCGGATCTGAATGTTAAGCACATGAACTTGATCGCTAGGGATGTGGTGGTCTTTGACGACACCATCCGAGCAGATGTACGAACGCTGAACCTAGAAGAAAAGAGCGGTTTCAGCTTGATAGACTTGATAGGCAGAGCCACGGTCAGCTCGCAAGGACTCGCAGTTCTAGGTTCGCATATAGAGACCGGTAACAGTAAGATCCATGGCGATATCGTTTTTGAACATGACGATTATGGTGCGTACAAGAACTTCGTTAATGAAGTGGATCTACGTTGCACCTTCGATAGCACTTCTGTGTACAGCGGGGATCTGGCCTACTTCGTAAAGGCGCTGAACGGAACAAATATGCGCGTAGGTCTTGCAGGCAAGATCCGTGGAACGGTAAGCGATCTAAAGGCAAGGAAATTGGATCTGCGCTTCGGAAGAAAAAGCATCTTCAAAGGAAGCGTGGATATGGCAGGGCTTCCCGATATCGAAGAGACCTTCATGCTGGTGGATGTAAAGCAACTCCGCACGAATAGTTCGGATCTAGAGCAGATAGATGCAGCGCCATTCGGCCATGGGAAAAAGCTGAAGATGCCAAAGAACTTAGGGAACGCAGGCGATATCAACTTCCGGGGCAACATTACCGGATTCGTTAATGATATCGTGGCTTACGGAACTGTGGATACGGATATCGGTAGGCTGAAGACCGATATGTCATTCGTTCGCGATACCAGCGATGGTGACTTTACTTATGAAGGTAGGTTCATTGCGGAGCGCTTTGATCTTGGCAAGTTCTACGCCAATAAGAACCTAGGAGAACTCAGCTGTAACTTGGTGGTAGATGCGCATGGTACTAACATCAACACCTTGGTAGCGGATATAGAAGGGACCGTCGGTCAACTGCAGTTCAATGAGTACGACATCAGCTCGATCACGGTGAACGGTCTTTTCGAGACCAAGCACTTCACCGGAATTCTGGAATGCAAAGACCCCAACTTAGAGTTCATATTCAATGGGGAGTTCGACTTCAACAGGGAAGATCCATGGCTTGAATTCGAGGCGAACATATTCCATGCCGACCTGCATGCCCTCGCGCTTGTAGAAGGCGAGGGGTATTCTAGTTTGGCCACGCGCATCGGCATCAGCACCTCATTGGATCTCAGCAACCCGAACGGTAGTTTGAGCTTGGAAGACTTCAGTTACTGTAATGACGACGGGCAGTACGATCTTGGCAACGCATATTTTGAAACTTACGATCATGAGGATGGAAAGCGCTTCACCCTTCATTCGAACATAGCACATGCTGAGATAACCGGAGTGTATAACGCCCAAGAAATAACTGGTGCTCTTCGAAGCATATTCTACAGTGTGTTCCCTTCCATGCTAGAGGAAGTAGAATACGAACAAGTCACTCAGAACTTCAGTTTTGAACTTGAAATGGGGGAGAGCGATCGCTTTTTTGAGCTCATCCTTCCCGACCTCAGGGTAGCTTCTGGATCTTGGTTAAAGGGTTCTGTAGATACCAGAACATTCGATCTGGAATTCGACGCGTATAGCGCTAGTGTTACGTGGCAGGGTAAGGAAGTAAGCGGTTTGGAGCTTGCGATGCACAAAACGTCGGAGATAATGGCGGCATCCATCAAAGCGCAGAAAGCAATGCTCAGTGATAGTTTGTTCGTAGATGATCTGCTCATCACTTCCAAGGGTTACCAAAATGAATTCGAAGCCTTGCTCGATTGGCGTGGTTCCGGCCTTGGTGCGAACGGTCGCATCGAGCTGCAAGGTCAAATATATGGTCCGAGTATGGTCGATATCGATCTGTTACCGAGCCAGTTCGATCTGAAAGAACAACATTGGAGGACAGAAGAGACAAGTGTTTTCAAGATAGATCATCGGGAGATAAGCATCGAAGGGTTGAAGTTGACCAATGGCAGGGAAAAGTTCATGGTCGAAGGCGATATTTCAGAAGACCCTAACAAGAGTTTAAAGATGATGTTCGAAGATCTTCATCTTTCGAATTTCAATGTGCTATTGGAGAAAAGTGGCATTTCGTTGCAAGGCGTACTGGAAGGGGAGGCGTCGGTGAGCAATGTCTATTCGAAGAACCCATTATTCCTTTCTTATTTGTGCGTAGATAGCTTAGGTCTGAACGAAAAAAACCTTGGCTACCTCACTTTGGCCGCAGTTTGGCAGAACGAAGAAGAGCTGATCGATCTTCAGGGAACATTGACCAACGACAATATCAAGTCATTGGATCTTAGGGGCAACATCAAGCCAGATGATGAGAACAGCACCTTGGATCTTCATGCCGATCTGAACGAGCTCGACTTTTCATTTTTGAATGCCTTAATTCCAGCTAACATAACTGATATACACGGTTTCGGTACAGGTTCGATATCTCTTGCTGGACAGTTGTCAAAGCCGGAATTGAGCGGGTCGGTATTCCTAAGGGATGGCGGTTTGCGCGTTGAGGAATTGAACACTGCCTTCACTTTCGAACACACCATTAACCTATATCCGGGTTCCATCACCTTCGATTTTATCGAAGCACATGATGAGGAGTATCGGGAGGGCAGACCGGGGCACAAAGGTGTGATCTCTGGTGCGATCAACCATAATGCTTTCAAAGATTGGAACTTCGATATTTTCGGTGAGCTTGACAACGTGCTGGCATTGAACACCACCAGTTCTATGAACGACCTGTACTATGGTGTTGCCTATGGTTCGGGAGAATTCAATGTGTTCGGCTACTCCGAGAATCTGGAGATAACGGTAAGAGCGAAAACGGAAAAGGGTACAAAATTGGAACTACCTCTGTCTAGTTCAACAGAGGTTTCCATGCACGAGTTCATTCGATTCGTTGATAAGGAACCTAAGAAATTCAAGGTGGTCGATCAAGGGCCGGATCTTACTGGTATTACCATGGATCTTGACCTGGAAGTCACTCCAGATGCTGACATAGAGCTGATATTCGATGAGACCGTAGGAGATATTCTGCGTGGAAATGGTCAAGGTAACATTCGAATGGAGATAGACCCGAGTGGGGAATTCACCATGCATGGCGACTATACTGTGAACGAAGGAGATTATCTGTTCACTTTGCAGAACATTTTGAATAAGCGCTTTATGATCGACAAAGGAGGCACGATCCAATGGTACGGCGATCCATATGCTGCGATCTTAGACTTAAGAACTGTGTATCAGACCAGAACGTCTTTGTATGATCTGATGTACGATAAGCGTGAGGAATTCAAAAAGAGAGTTCCGGTAGATGTCGTAATGCACTTGACCAATACGCTGCTCGATCCTTTGATCAGCTTTGGAATAGAAGTGCCCACCGTTTCTCAGGAAGTGCGCACGATGGTGGAAACATCGATCAACACCGAACAAGAGATGAGCAGGCAAGTTTTCTCGCTTATCGTTCTGAACAAATTCCTGCCTCCACCGAACGGTGTGCAAACCGCTGAAACGACGACTGGAAGTGTAACAGCATCCACCACTTCGGAAATGCTTTCTAATCAGGTAAGTAACTGGCTTTCTAAAATAAGCGACGATTTTGATATCGGCTTCCACTATAGGCCCGGTGATAATGTTACGGAGAACGAAGTGGAAGTGGCGCTCTCAACGCAGATCTTTAATGACAGGGTGTCCATTAATACTAATGTGGGTTATCAATACGGAGAAACGAGCTACACCCAGAACCCGAATGCCATTATCGGTGATTTCGAGGTTGAAGTGAAACTGACTGAAGAAGGGAAATTGCGGGCAAAGGTCTTCAATGTGTCCAACGATCAGGATCTTGCTAATGTGAACCAAGCTCCGACCACGCAAGGTGTCGGACTATCCTACACCGAGGAATTCGATAACTGGCCTGAACTGATGTGTAAGTTCAAGAACATTTTTAAGAAAAAGGATAAGAGAATGACGTGTGATCCTTACGCGCCTTAAAGCTCAATGCTCAGGGTATGTCCCATTTTGAGCTTCTTGGTCTTCAAGTAAGTGTGGTTGTGTTCGTTCGCGTCGATCTCCAAAGGAATATTATCGACTATCTCCAATCCATATCCGATAAGCCCCGTGCGCTTTTTAGGATTGTTGGTCATTAGGCGTAGCTTTTTAAGACCGAGGTCATGTAGGATCTGTGCGCCTACTCCGTAATCGCGCTCGTCCATTTCGAAGCCTAATTTAAGATTGGCCTCTACGGTGTCCATGCCTTCTTGTTGAAGTTTGTACGCTTTCAGTTTGTTCACCAGCCCGATGCCTCGACCTTCTTGCTGCATGTAAACAACAACACCTTTGCCCGCTTCTTCGATCTTCTGCATGGAAGCGTGCAATTGTGGTCCACAATCACAACGGTAAGAACCAAAAATATCACCTGTAACGCAGCTTGAATGTACACGCACAAGGACTGCTTCGTCCTGGTCCCATGTTCCTTTTACCAGAGCAACGTGTTCTTCGTTGGTATTCGTTTGGCAGTAAGCCACCAATCTAAAATCACCGTATTCTGTGGGTAGTTCTACTTCAACCTGACGCTCGATCAAGCTCTCGGTGTTCATTCTATACGCCACCAGATCTTCGATCGAAATTATCTTCAGATCGAATTTGTCGGCGATCTTCTTAAGCTGAGGAAGACGGGCCATGGTGCCATCTTCATTCATTATCTCAACGATCACACCTGCGGGCTGAAGTCCTGCCATACGCGAGAGATCTATAGCAGCTTCGGTATGTCCGGTGCGGCGAAGAACTCCACCAGCTTTTGCTTTCAATGGGAAAATATGTCCGGGCTTTCCAAGATCCGAAGGTTTCGTTTCTGGGTCTATTAATGCTTTTACGGTTTTTGCTCTGTCGCTGGCGCTGATGCCAGTTGTGCAGCCATTACCGATAAGATCCACTGAAACGGTAAAAGGTGTTTCGTGAAGTGCCGTGTTGGACTTCACCATCAATTCCAAGCCCAACTCCTCACACCTATGCTCTATGATCGGTGCACAGATCAATCCTCTGCCATGTGTGGCCATGAAGTTGATCATTTCTGGAGTGATCAATTCGGCTGCGGCAACTAGGTCGCCTTCATTCTCACGATCCTCGTCATCTACAACAATGACCATGTTGCCTTTTCGGATCTCCTCTATCGCTTCTTCTACCTTATCTAGCATATTCGCTTGGATTTAGGCCGCAAAGTTAGGCATTACGCTCCTGTACGCCCTCATTAACAAGGGCTTGTTCTTTTCTGTCATTATTGAACATCAGACTTTCAAGCCTCTTGGTGGTCGCATCCCAGTTGAATTTATTCCGCACCAGTTCAAGGCCTTTGCGCGCAATGGATCCGCGTAACTCTTTATGGTCTAAAAGGTGAAGTACTTTGTCGGCGTAATCCTGTTCGTCCTCTCCAATAAGGATACTAACACCCGGTTCTGCGCCGATCGCATTATTGGCCAATTCAGAAGTGATGCAAGGGATGTTCATGGCCATAGCCTCTAACAGCTTGTTCTGCAATCCAGTTCCGATCTGCATCGGTGCTAGAAAAATGCGAGAACAGGCGTAGGAACTTCGAATATCCTTTACCCAACCGGTTACAGTCACGTTCTCGTTTGCATTGGCCATGGCCAGTACTTTCTTAGCAGGATTAACACCCGAAATAAGCAAGGTGGTTTTTGGCCGTTCCTTGTGTATCAGTGGCAGTATATTTTCTATCAAATATTCTACACTATCCACGTTTGGCGGGTAGTTCATGTTGCCCGTAAACACTAGGTCGTGGGTCTTTTCCATTTCAATGGGCATGAAAAAGTCCGTATCCACGCCGTTCGGAATGATACTTATGTTCTTTCGTTCACTATGATACACCAATTCTCTGTCTTGCTGTGATATGATCGTGCAATTGTCGAAATATTCGAACATTAGGTTTTCATATCCTATCAGGCGCTTGGTCTCGGTCTTGAACAGATATTTGAAATAGAACGGAGCATTGTTGGTCCGTCGTTCCATTCCTTTGGAAAGCGTATCCATGTAGTCGAGCGTTTTCCTACACTCAAAACGATGTTTAACGTATTTGGTGGTCCGAACTAACTGGCAGTAAATGTGGTCCGGTTGAAAAGAATCTATGAATTCGTCTATTTTCTTTTGGGCACTACGCTGGTAGAAGTACGAGACTTGGAACGGTTCTCGTCCAAATAAACCGAACATCAATTTGAACGGGATCGTCCAAGTGCTCAGGTCTATGATCTCTGCTCTGGAACAGATGCTTTTTAAGTGTTCACGGGCCTCATCGCTTACCTTATCATCATTGAGGCAGCAAAGAAAGACCTCGTGCTTCTCACTTAGTCGTTTGATCTGATGGTATGCTCGGAGCTTATCACCCTTCTCCAAAGGGTAGGGCACTCTACTTACCAGAACGAACAGCTTCATTTCTTGATAAGGCCTTGATAGAAATCAGATAGATCTTCGCAAAAGGCAGCGTTGGAATACTTGCTGGCGATCGTCTCGCGAGCATTATTACCTATTTCAGTACATATTTCCGGATCGCTGGTCAATTGTTTGATGGCCTTGGAGAATTGCGCTGCATCGTTGGCGATCATTATGTCCTTTCCATCTTTTACAGCAATGCCTTCGGCCCCAATGGAAGTTGAGATGATCACCTTTCCTAATGCCATGCCTTCAATGATCTTTACTCGCATGCCTCCGGCAGAGAAAAGTGGCACAACCATAATGCGTCCTGTCGACATGAATTCCAGCGCATCGGGCACTTTTCCCTGGACATTCACATTCTTCATTTTCATTTCCAGCATATGCTGCGGCATCTTGATGCCGGCAAGGTCCAGCTTGACCTTCTGGTCGTTCTTGTGAACGTTGGGCCATACTTTATCCAAGAACCAGTAGATGCCTTCCAGATTAGGAAGCCAGTCCATGCTGCCCAAATGGAATAGATCCATCTTATCTTTTTTCCGATCGTGCAATTCGTACTCTTCGATATTGACGCCGAACGGAACGGTCTCTATCGGTGTATTGGATCCATACTGCCTATAATTCTTGGCATCAGCCGAACTGATAGCAACGATCCCATCTACACTGTTCAAGATGTTGATCTCGTATTCTTTCAGCTGCTTGGCTAAATACTTACGGTAGGGCTTTTTAAAAATGTTCTTTTCGCCCGAAGCGATCCGCTCTTGGATCATGTATTCCAGATTATGACTCCTAAGAATGATCTTCGCTTTGGAATGTCGCCTGATCGTTGGGATGTACGGTGTCATGAACAGGCTTTCCAGTTGCACGATATCGTATTTATTCTCACCAAATGTCTTGACCAGCTCTCTATCAAGATCTGTAGAAAAGAAGCGGCTTATATTGTAATTATCCTGCGTGATCAGATCGCTGAAAGCGTCCACAACATTTATTGAAGTATCGACATAAACGGTTTTTACTTTGGTCTTTTGCTTGTAAGCTCTCGGAACCTCACTTTTAAGCATCTTGTGTTTCGGTGTGCTGATGCAGATCACATGTACCTCATGATCAAGGTCGAGCAACCCTTGGGTAAGGTTGTTCATGGCCTTAGAACCACCATCAACTGGTGGGTAAGGTGGCTTATTGCAAAGTTGTAAGATCTTCATTTCGCTTCTTCGGGCGGAACTTTGCCAAAATTCGATAATATGCTTCTTTGTTGAACAATGGTGAATCAATTGCGGCCTTATAAGTAAGGAAAATACTGATCGGGGTCAACACGGCTGTTGCCATCCACATGCCTTCCCATGCTTCCCATTCATCCGCATTCACCAACTTTTCGCCAGAGAAGGAGAGTAGATGGAAGACCACAAAGAATGAAAGTGCGATGACCACGGGGAGGCCAAAACCACCTCTTTTAATTATTGCACCCATTGGCGCACCGATAAAGAACATGATGATACAGGCCAGCGCCAAAGTGATCTTTCTGTGCCATTCTTTTTTATGCATGTTGATGTAGTGTTCTCGGCCTAATATCTCATCTTGCGTGCGATCGATAAAGCTCTGTGAGTTGCGTACCATGTTCAAAGCTACATCGTACACGTTCTCTCTATGTCCCGGTGTTAATTTCTTCATGAATTTATCCATGGGCACAAAAGGCCCCTGATCCAGTACAGCAACGGTATCTCTGGTTATGTATAAACTGTTGCGCAAGTACGATCGTCTTTGGTCCCAACGTCTATCGAGTTTGCGGTCTAATGAATCAATGGAATGGTCCAATTGACCTAATGTCAACATTTGAAAGTGCTGCTTAAAGAGATCTTCGTTAGTATTATCCAGACCAAATGTGGCCAGATCGAAACGGACAATATCTTTTTCAAAAGTGCTGTATACTAATGGCCATTCTGTTCCCTTAGCATCTGCAAGAGTAGGGGCTCGCTCATCATAAGTACGGCCATTGTATAATGTCAAAACCAACTGAGATCCGTCCACGGATTTCTGCATAGTTCCACTTTTCGCATGTACCACTGTCCGGTTACCTTTTATGGCATCCCTGTGGTCGTAGATCAGAATATCGTGTAGTGTATTTTCCTTTGGGTCCTTGGACATTGCTCGAATGCTAAAACCGTCGATACCATTATAGAACACGCCATTCTGAAGATTCATGGTCGGTTTTTTGTTCACCACATCCCAAAGGAGGGATTTGAATTTGAGGTTTGCGATCGGCATCAAGTTGTTCGAAAAGAAGAAGGACCCCATTGATATGAATAAGATGAGAACGAGCAAGGGTCTCATTATATTAATGAGCGAGAGACCGGCCGACCGCATCGGAGTTAGCTCCGTATTCTCACCCAAATTCCCAATGGTCATAATAGAAGCGAGCAATACTCCAACGGGAAGCGCAGGTGGCACGAAACTGGCCGTTGCGTACAGCAATAGTTTGGCAAGTACTATGAATTCTAGTCCCTTGCCCATCAGGTCGTCAAGATAGTTCCAGACGAACTGCATCAAAAAGATGAACAGAACGATAAAGGAAGTAATGATGAACGGGCCCATGTAGGCCCGAATGATCATGATGTGCAGCTTCTTCAAAACCTTCGGTCAGCGCTTAACGCAAAACTCATACAAAACTTGGAACGAAGGATGCGGGCCTAAAGTGTTTTCAGGAGCCGATAACGTGCATCAACTCGTGGATCTGACTTTCCCAAAGTTGTTTGGCGCTCACCAATTCTGCAGGTTCTGCAAAATCCGTTACTATCAAGGCCACCTCTTTGGTCATAGCATCCACTTTTATCCTGAACTCGAAAAATTCATCTTCGATCTCTTCGTTGATCCATTTAAAACGGACGAACTCTCCACGCTTAGAAGAGATCAATTCTGCCTCTTCTTCGTCATCATCCCAAATAAAGGTGAAAACATCATCCTTTATATTAATGTTGTCGGCGAACCATTCGCTCAGCCCACTTGGGGTGCTGATGAAATTATATAGTATGCTGGTAGATGAATGGATAATGAATTCCAGCTCGTATTTTCTTCGTTTAGACATGTTGATCGTACCGATATGCGGCACTAATTGAGTTGGCGCTAAATGTAGACAAAAGTGCCAAACCGCCCCAACGAAATACATGAACGGGAGGAAGTATTTTGCATTTGCCGAATAGGGTATGTTCTATATTTGCGCCCCGAAATAACGGCGAGGTAGCTCAGCTGGTTAGAGCGCATGATTCATAATCATGAGGTCGGCGGTTCAAGCCCGCCTCTCGCTACATTTAAGAAAGGCACTTACGTAAATATAGCGTAGGTGCTTTTCTTTTATATACCGACGTTCTGCATATGGTTCTATGCGCAAGCCAGCTATTGTATGTATCAGCTAACAAAGTAGGGTGTACGAATATTCCCTTTTGCAGCTATGGGATCATCATTTCAAAATGAGTAGCTACCTTTATCAGATATCTCTACGACAATGAAATCTTCATCGCTCTCATCTTTCCTATTCTACATTCTGTATTCATTAAATATATTTTCTCAGGCACCACCCCCCGCCATTGAGTGGCAAAAGACTCTAGGTGGAAGTTCGGGAGATTGGGCTACGTCTATCCAACAGACCAGTGATGGTGGATTTATTGTAGCAGGACATAGTAATTCGAATGATGGAGATGTATCCGGAAATCATGGAAGCTGGGACTTTTGGGTGGTAAAGCTGAGTGATCTAGGTGATCTGGTTTGGCAGAGATCATTTGGCGGGAGTGAAAATGATATAGCTAATTCCGTCCAAGAAACCAGTGATGGCGGGTTCATAGTTGCTGGCTATACTCTATCAAATGACGGTGATGTTACTGGATTTCATGGTGATCGGGACGCTTGGGTAATAAAATTGGATGTTCAAGGTGATCTGATCTGGCAAAATGCACTGGGTGGAAGTTTAGAAGACCGGGCTTATTCTGTTCAAGAAACCAGTGATGGCGGGTTCATTGTGGCCGGGTATTCCGATTCGAATGACGGTGATGTTTCCGGAAATCACGGCTTTGATGACATGTGGGTTGTTAAACTTGATGTTCTTGGTGATCTGGCTTGGCAAAGATCATTTGGCGGAAGCTACCAAGACTTGGCTTTTTCCGTCCAACAAACCAGTGATGGCGGGTTTGTGGTTGCAGGGTATACAACTTCAATTGATGGAGATGTAATGGGAAATAATGGCTTTCAAGACATGTGGGTTGTTAAACTTGATGTTCTTGGTGATCTGGTTTGGCAAAGTTCGCTTGGTGGGAGTTTCGGTGAATCGGCTAATTCCATCCAAGAAACCAGTGATGGTGGGTTTGTGGTTGCAGGCTATGCTACTTCTACTGATGGAGATGTTACTGGATTTCATGGCGGACAGGATATGTGGGTCGTGAAACTTGATGGTTTTGGTGATCTGGTTTGGCAAAGATCACTTGGTGGGAGTCTCATTGATTGGGCTAATTCCATCCAACAAACCAGTGATGGCGGGATTGTAGTAGCAGGTTATTCTAGATCTGTTGATGGAGATGCAACGGTAAATAATGGATTAAACGACTTTTGGGTTGTTAGAATGGATGTACTTGGTGATCTGGTTTGGCAAAGATCATTGGGCGGATCCGTCGAAGACAGAGCCGGTTCGATCCAACAAACCAGCGATGGAGGGTTCATTGTTGCAGGTTATAGTTTTTCTGTTGATGGAGATGTAACTGGAAATCATGGTGGCCAGGACATGTGGGTTGTAAAGCTCGCTAGTGTGAATGGAATAGATGATGTCATAGAAGATCACTTCTCTATATCACCAAATCCTTCAAACGGCATCTTTTACATCGAATTGAATGAACTTCATGGTGCCAGCCTAACGATTACCGAGGCGCTTGGTAAAGAAGTACTATCCACGAAGGTACATGAACAACGAACAACGCTCGATCTTTCTCAAGAACCCAAAGGGATCTATTTAGTGAACGTGCAAACAGAACAGGGAATAATCTCTCGGAAGTTGGTTCTGGAGTAATTGAACCCTATTGGTCTTTTTTTAGTGCCTTTTAAAGATCTGCTGCAACTCATGGTACTCTTCAAAATGTGTTGGTCTGTTACCGCTTCCATCCGGATACCGGATCTCGATCTTATCCTCAGAGAGGAATCGTACGATCATTTTGGAGACCCGTTCTGTTCCATTACTTGTTGAAGCGATGTCCAATTGCAATGGATCAGCATCCCAGTTCAAACTCCAAAGAACACTATCGTAAAGCGAGTCATTGATCACTGTTATATCCCCTTCAGAAAGAGAAGCCGTGTGATCCTCCATAAGATCTATGGTAATGCTTTGACCATCTTTATCCAGGGTTTTCCAAGTGCCAACGATATTTTCTTGCGGACCCGTTCCACAGGAAACGGCCAGTAGCATTATCGTCAGTAATATAGTCGGGACGGCCTTCATCCTTTGAAGCAACGCAGATCCGATATGTTACTATTGTTTGGTCAAGATCGCGAAAGACCGTTCATCAGGAGTGTCAAGGTCTCCTAGTCCCATTTCTATTTGGTTCTCAGATACCGCCTTAACCCACCGGTATTTTGTCTTTTTAATATTTAAGCCGTTCGCTTCGATCTTTAGAGCACTGTATTCACCTGTTGAGTCTTTATTGGCTTCAGAAAATTCCCAGCTCAGTTTGCCACCTAAACTTCTACCATCCATAACATTTGTTCCGTCAACAATGGTCAAACTTCCATCTTCGGCAAATGTCCAAGTAAAACTAATGCCTTCTCCACCTACACCTTGCCATTCGCCTACCAAGTCCGTAACGGGTGCTGGAGGCGTGCTGCAAGAGAATATGGAAAGAAGAAGTATTGAGAAAAAGATCGATCGAAAATTCATGGTTCTATGTTGGTTTATTTAATGGCAAAGAAATAAAGAATTATCTGATCGATCAAAGGAGTAGGGTATCTGGAATTGTTATCTCCTCGACCGCATAAGGATTTCTTTATATCATTGATAAAATTGAAGGAATGATGCGGAGCATATTTTTAATAGCAGGGACCTTGTTGTTTTTATCGGTAACAGCACAAAAGAAAGATCCAGAAGTACTGATCAGAGCGAACATGGCCGAGCAACAAGCTTCTTGGAACGAAGGCGATATAGACGGCTTTATGGCTCATTATTGGAATGACCCTGAAATGAAGTTCGTTAGCAAGAAAGGGGTTGCGTTAGGCTGGCAGAACGTATTGATCAATTATAAAAAGTCTTATCCTGATAGAGCCGCAATGGGCGAACTCACTTTTGGTTTTGAAGAAGTCCGTCAGATCGATAAAAAGAACGTCCTGGTCATCGGTTCTTGGAATTTGAAGTTCCCAGAAAAAGATGAAATGGGTGGTTATTTTTCTTTGTTATGGGAATTAAAAGATGGCCATTGGGTCATTACTGTGGATCACACGAGCTGATCGTAGATATTTGCCGATATGGATCTATTAAGTGTTACTAATATTATCATCGTGGTGACCGCCATTATTTCGTTCATGGCATTCAATAACCGAGAGCTTTTTTCGAAGCTTTTGTTCAACCCATACCTTGTTGTACATCGGAAAGAATGGCATCGTGTAATTACACATACACTTATACACTCTGGGATCACTCACCTTTTCATCAACATGTTCGTTTTATTCATGTTCGGCAAAATAGTGGAAGGGCAATTTGGAGCATTCAAAGGGGCTGGTGGTACAGCATACTTTATTTTATTGTATGTTGGAGGTGCCATATTCGCAACGCTTCCATCATTTGCAAAACACAAGGATAATCCTAACTATAATGCCATCGGAGCGAGTGGTGCCGTTTCAGCGGTGCTCTTTTCGTACGTATTGATGTATCCAACAGCTAAAGTTTATCTCTATGGTATTATTCCATTGTACTCTATAGTATTTGGTATTGCCTATTTGTTCTACGAATGGTACATGGATAAAAAGGCTCAGGATAATGTCGCACATGATGCGCACTTCTATGGAGCGATCTTCGGTGTTGCTTTTACCATTTTTACCGATCCGGACCTTATTCTTCACTTCGGATATCTGCAAGGAGGGTTGTTCAACTAATGAACAAGGCGATCTTCCTGGACCGGGATGGTGTTCTGAACATTGAGCGTGGTGAATACACTTACCGAGTTGAAGATACTTCTATGGTGCCGGAGATCGGACCCGAATTAAAAAAACTGCAAGATCGTGGCTACTTGCTCATAGTTGTTTCTAATCAGGGAGGCATAGCCAAAGGGCTATACGGTAATAATGATGTAGTTGCGGTAAATGCTCACATTGCGGCACGTCTTGCTGAATTCGGTGTTGAACTTGATGCCATTTATTATTGCCCGCATCATCCAGAGAAGACCAAGTGTCTTTGTCGAAAACCATTGTCGTTGTTGTTCGAGCGGGCCTTGCATCGCTATAAGATAGACCCAGTAGTATCGTACATGATCGGTGACAAACAACGCGATATTGATGCCGCTGAAGCTGTTGGCATCAAAGGAATATTAATGGAGGCCAACACAGCATTGGGCTCTGTAATAAAGAATGCTGAAATTTGAGCCATGGGTCTGGTCCTTTATAATGGAGAATTCCTGAACGACGAAAAGCCGGTATTGCCTATCAATAATCGGGCGTTCCACTATGCCGATGGTGTGTTCGAAAGCTTTAGGGTGGTTAACGGTAAAGCATGTTTTTTACCGATCCATTTCAACAGAGCACTAAGTGGTTTAAAGGCTATGAAGATAGTTTTGCCTGAAGGTCTGGATGCGATCAGATTTCAGGAGTTGGTGGATGAATTGATCGAGAGGAATAATATTACCAAGGGCGGAAGAGGACGGTTTACAGTGTTCAGAGCTGGCCCTGGGCACTATCAACCTAAGGGAAATGAGGCCGACTATACCATTGAGCTGTACGAATATTCCGACAATGATTACACGCTTAATGATGAGGGCTATATCGTTGATATTTATCCGGAGATCAAGAAGCCTGTGAACATGCTATCCGTGTACAAATCACTGAATGCTCAGGTGTATATAATGGCTAGTTTATGGTGCAAACAGAATGACCTGACCGATTGCCTTTTGTTGAACGACAAAGGCAATATTATTGAAACCAGCTGTGCGAATATCTTCATCGTTTCCAACGGTGTATTGTACACACCACATTTGGACGATGGATGTGTTGGTGGCACCATGCGCATGCATGTTATCAATTCTGCGTTAGAAAATGAGATCAAGGTTTACGAGTGTTCTTTAACACCCCAGAATCTCCTTGCTGCCGATGAGGTGTTCCTTACCAATGCGATAAAAGGGATCCAGTGGGTAAGCGGCTATAGAACAAAGCGCTACTTCCATAAGATCAGCGATCAGCTGGTCGATAAATTGAATCAGAAAATTTCTAATTAAGCGACGGGTCTTCGGGGAAATTCGCCAGCATAGCGTACTCTTCGCCCATGTCCAGTAAGGTTTGTCGCCAGAGGTCGTCTTTCTTGCTGTCCATTAATGCCTTTGGATCAGCAGGAGTAACTAGCCAAGACCGTTCTTTCATCTCATCAGCTAATTGATCCTGCCCCCATCCGGCATAGCCTACAAAGAATCGGATCATTCCGTTGCTGATCGTTCCTGACTTCAATAGGATCTTAAGCATATCAAAACTACCACCCATAAAAATACCCTTCACGATCTCAACGCTCCCTTCGATCTTTTCGCCTAGCGTATGGATGTAATAAAGGTTTTCACTTTGTACCGGGCCTCCCATACTAATGCGGCTTTCGAACTTCGGCAGGTCTTCGATCAATTCATTCACACTCACGTCGATAAATCTGTTCAGAACAAACCCGAATGAACCTTCATCATTATGTTCGCAAAGAAGGACCACAGTACGCCTGAAATAGGGGTCTGAAAGAAATGGCTCACTTATCAGCAAACGACCTTTTTGGGGTGCTAATTTATTCTCGGGCGATATGTTAATGAATTGCTGTCCCATACTAACATTAGAACGCCCTTAAAGTAAAAAAGTTTTAGCATGGTAAGTGCTTTGGACGAACTGATACTGATCATGATCCCCACAATATTTCATTGATATTTTTACCCTAAGAACTATCGCATGGAGCAGCTACTAGAAGAATTGAAATTATTTGGGGCTAAGAACCTGAGCTTTGAGGGTTTAGGTGAGTTCGTGCGCAGAATAGATCTGGACAAGATCGATCATGTTCCTTACTTACCCCAGGCTGAAGGAACAGGATATTCCAGAAATGTGCTGATGATGGAACCGTTGGAATGTGTACTGCTTTATTGGCCTGCTGGTTCAACAAGCGCTATTCATTGGCATAAAGGATTTTGGGGATATGTTCTAGTATTAGAAGGCGAATGCGACAACGTGGAATTCAAATATGCCGATGGCCAATTAATTGAGACTAATTTGATCAAAGCTACCAAGGGTGGTGTGCTGAATGAGCCGGACGGTGTTATCCATAAATTGGTGAACGACACAGACAAGCCCGCGGTCACGCTTCATTTCTATTACCCCGCTTTGGTCGATATGGATGGCATGGCCATTTACAACGAAGAAGGCACAATGGCTGTTCTTAACGAAAAGGCTTTAACGGCTTCTTTCGATCAGCCAATGGAATGTTTCAGGTCATATCAAAAGAACGATTTCGAATATGTGCCTTATATAGAAAGAAAGGGGAAGCGAACACATCGGATAGTTCCGGTTATCCCAAAACCCAAGAGCGAATTAATACAGGAGATGTTGGGAGCGTACTATTCAGAACAGGCTTCTGTCTATGATATGTTCGACCTTCAGGACAGTTCTCGCAAGAATTTTGTGGAACGGATCGATGAACTGATCGCATTTGAATGGAAGAATGTGATCCAACCCGAGAAGGTGTTGATGATAGCGTGTGGAACAGGAAGGAGGGCCGAGCAGATCCGTGCAATGAGCGGAATAGATCCTGAAATTACTGGTGTTGATATGAGCGAGGAGATGTGCAAGATCGCCAGGACAAGAAAAGTGGATGCCATCGCTTCGAACTGGGAAAATGTTGACGTTACAGATGACCACTACGACACCGCGACATTCTTATATGCTTTTGGGCATGTACCAAATAATGCAGCTCGTCAAGAGGCATTAAAAAAGATCCACAACAAGCTAAAACCAGATGGAGCGCTGTTCTTTGATGTGTTCAACGCCATGGATATCAATGAATGGGGGCCTAATGCTTTGGAGAACTATTTCAGGAACCACCTTTATGAATTCGGTTATGAAAGAGGAGATGTTTTCTATAAAAAGGTAGGAGGGAACGCTCTGGCCTATTTGCATTATTTCTATCAAGACGAGATCCATAAGTTGTTGAATGAAGCAGGTTTCCGAGTGGAATACATAAAGCATATCGGCTACGTGCATCGTTCCGGGGAATTGTTAGGCTCAGCGAACGAGGGATCATTATTCATAAAAGCGATAAAGCAGAATTGAACAGATGGGAACACTAGATGATCATCTTGAAGAAGTGCGGATAGAATACAGCAAGAAAACTTTATCCCGAGCTACAGCAGATCCGGATCCGATCAAGCAATTCTCGATCTGGTTCCAAGAAGCGATGGATGCGGAATTACCGGATCTTAATGTTGCACACCTATGCACTATTGGAAGCAATGGACCATCCGTAAGGGTGATACTTCTGCGTTCTTTTGATGAAGATGGATTCATTTTTTACACGAATTATAGTAGCCAGAAAGGAAATGCGATATCAGCTGACCCTAATGTGGCAATGAACATTTTCTGGTGGCCAATGGAACGCCAGATCAGGATCCAGGGAGTAGCAGAAATGATCCCATTTGAGCAAAGCGAAGCGTATTTCAAAAGCAGACCAAGAGAAAGCCAGATCGGTGCTTGGGCTTCAGAACAATCCGGAACCATTGAAAGTCGAGAGCAATTAGATGCCCGATATGATGAGATGGAATCGCGTTTCAAGGATCAAGAGATACCTTGTCCTGAAAATTGGGGTGGCTATCTTATTCGTCCAAACATGATAGAATTCTGGCAGGGAAGACAAAGTAGATTACACGATAGGTTGCGCTACGAGATCGATGGAAAAGAAGCACGCATCGTTCGCCTTCAACCATAAAAAAAGGCTCCACATAATTGCGGAGCCTTTCTAAAAATGGTTGTGATCTTTATTTTTTATCAGCAGTTTTCTTTGCTGGTGCTTTCTTAGCCGCTGGTTTCTTTGCTGCGGTGGTCTTTTTTGCCGCTGGCTTCTTTGCTGCCGTTGTTTTCTTCGCTGCCGCTTTCTTAGGAGCTGCTTTTTTTGCCGCTGGTTTCTTTGCTGCCGCTTTCTTAGGAGCTGCTGCTACAATACTTACTGCTTTTTTGCGCTTACGGGTATTTCCATAAGAACCGCGTACTCTTTTACCTTTCTTGGTTTTGATATCACCTTTACCCATATTGCTGTCTTTTGATCTTTGTATCGCAAAAATAGTAGCTAGCCCTTGCGTTGCGCATCCGAAGCCCACTTTTCATCAAAGTAACGCCCTAATTTTTCTGGTTCATGAACAGTTTTCTTTGCCCATAATAATCGCAAGGACTGTTTTTCGTTCTCAGAAAGTCCATATTCCTTATCGGAACCTCTCATTCGACCAACAAGATCATAAAGTACCAGAGCTGCCGAAACGGAAATATTATAACTTTCTGTAAATCCGAACATCGGTAATTTGAATTGAACATCACATGCTTCTATCAGCTCATCAGATGCCCCGGTCAACTCTGTACCAAAGCATATCGCTAAAGGCTCTTGAATATTCAACTGGTCTATTGTCAGTTCAGCATGCGGAGTGGCGCAAGCCAATTTATATCCTGAAGCACGAAGTGTATCAACACACTCTTTTGTGGCGATCCCTTCCTTGGAATAATGTTCAAGATCCAACCATTTGGCGGAGCCTTGTGTAACGTTCAGACTTAATTGAAATGGGTTTCGATCTTCTATTATATGAACATCTTGAACACCCAGCGCTTCACAAGTGCGCAATACAGCGTTGGCATTGTGTGGCTGATAAATATTCTCAAGAACAACTGTAATATGCCTTGTCCTCTGAGCGAGGACTTTTTCGAACAACTCTTTTTTATGTTCGCTAACAAAGGTGTTGAGGAATTCAAGAAGACCTTCCTCTTTTGGATCATTAGGCATTGCCCTAAAATAAGGAAGTCTTCCCGCTAGGGAAGACTTCCAATAAATGTGTTAAGCAACGCTTACTTTACTTTTCCAGAAAGATCAGCTCCTGCTTTGAATTTAACCACCTTTTTAGCGGCGATCTTAATTTCTTTACCGGTCTGTGGGTTACGTCCTTTTCTTGCAGCTCTTTTAGATACAGAAAAAGATCCGAAACCTACTAGAGCAACGCGATCACCTTTCTTAAGTGCTTTTGTTGTGTTGTCTACGAATGCGTCAAGAGCTCTTTTAGCGTCTGCTTTAGAGATCTTAGCATCAGCGGACATTGATTCGATCAATTCAGCTTTGTTCATTTTAATGCTTTTAGTTTGGTTAACTCATGAGTACCATTTTGGTGCTCTTTACTGAACAAATGTAACCGGAGATGCGCGCTAGACAAGTGTTTCAGGTCATAAAACACCGCTTTTGTTGATAAATAGGGCGTTTTGTTAATAAGGCCCCCGCAAATGCCCATGGATAAAGGGTTTTTAACATGTGGCGAAATTCTGTTGAAAACATCTGACTTTATCCGCTGAAGTTCACAATGCAGTCGTTGAAAGACTTTGTTCGCTCCATAGATCCAATATATCTAAGAAAATGCGTCTATTTCTTTTCGTCCAGAAATAGCCTGTCGCTATCATCGAATACTGGCGATCGCACAGAGGTGGCCTTCATTTGAAAGCGCTTCGATCTGCGTTACATTTTGAGTTTACTCCCAGGACTATCCCAAATAGGATCAAGAATGAGATAAAGATCGTCTTTTCATTATACGATCGTCCATTTTCCTTTATTCTGCATCCCCATAAGGAATTGGCCGGTATCCATTCTTCGTTTTCCTTCAAGTTGAATTTCTAGAATATCCAGTGGAGAAGAAGCAGTTCCTATTAAAAGGGTGCCGTTGCCAATTACCTTCACTTCACCAGCAGCTATTTCATTTTCGCCGCTCAATATTGCCGAGAATATCTTAAGCGTTATTTTCCTGTCTTCGGTCTGGATGGTGGTCCAAGAAGCAGGATAGGGGCTCAACCCACGGATCTTGTTCAGTAGTTTTTCGGCAGGTAGATCCCAGTCCAATTCGCCATCTGGCTTGAAAAGTTTTGGTGCCGGACATTCATTTCCTGTGGCCAATTCATTCTGAGGAATGCCGTTCGCATCATTGTTGGCAATGTCATTCACTGTTTTCAATAAGAGCTGTGATCCTGCTGCCATCAGCTTATCGTGTAGTGTCCCAACATTATCATTAGTGGCAATTGTCACCTCTTTTCTGTGGATCACATGTCCAGTGTCTATCTCCTTTTCAATAAAGAATGTACTGATACCGGTCTTTTCGTATCCATACAATATGGCCCAGTTAATTGGAGCAGCGCCGCGCAGATCG
>Ga0164313_10000746_pt1 | contig 27291 bp, 23 predicted proteins | sample GuaBasSedimGuay4_FD_113735 | JGI IMG/M metagenome (GOLD analysis project Ga0164313, IMG submission 113735) | Subseafloor sediment microbial communities from Guaymas Basin, Gulf of California, Mexico - Guay4, Core 4569-4, 0-3 cm | ecosystem: Environmental > Aquatic > Marine > Hydrothermal vents... | reverse complement strand
CTGTCTCCTGATTATTGTAAACAGTTTTTACCTTCGAAGCAAAGGGCACATCGGTTCGCTCAGTTATGGGAAGTGCAGCCATATCAGCCCTCAAACCGATAACAGGCCCGGGCTTGCCGGTATCCAAAATACCTACAACACCTGTATGGGCAATTCCGGTTTGAACTTTAAGGCCCAGATTTTTAAGCTTTTGGGCGACATAAGCTGAGGTTTTTTCTTCCCTGTTCGATAATTCCGGATGTTCATGGAGAAACCGCCGCCATTCAATGGCTTCCTGCTCAATACTTTCAGCTAGCAAGTCAATTTCGCTTAATAGTTTTTTTGATTGAGCCAGTGATATGATTTGGAGGAATGTAAAAAGAGAGGTTATCAGGATTGTTTTCAACATAATTTAGATTGTTTTCTATTAGACAATCTGCAAATATACTGTTTTTTCCTTTTCTTTCTTCCGGCTTCGGGCTACTGACTTTTGTCTTTTTACATTTTACTTTTTCAACCTCCTAAGCTCCGATAGGAGTGAAGGAGGTTTGCCTTCTTCACATTGTTCATGCCCATTTGTAAAATAATCAACCTATTTTCTTTAATTTGCCATTGATTGTTATTCCATTGGGAGAATAATTTAAAAATGAAAAAAGGCAGACCCATTTTAAGAAGCCCGGATCTATACAACCGGCGTACGACAATAAATCTGATCATTGTTGTGGCTGCCTTCGGTATAGCCCTTGCCTCGGTATATTATACACGCCTACTGGTAAATGAACTGAAGATCAGGGAACGGCGGGTAATAGAATTATATGCCAAGACACTTGAATATACAGCCAATGAAACCAATGCAGCTGATCTTGCTTTTGTAGTTCAGGAAATACTTGTTCCTAATAACTCCATCCCTGTCATCTGGACTGATGGTTCACACCGTCCGATCAATTCGAGAAATCTGAACCTGGATCCGGGATTACCGGATAAAGAGAAACTTCAAATTCTGCTGGATGAAATTCCAAATATGGAAGAGGAGCATGAACCCATTATGCTCACTTTACGCGATGAAAACGGTGAAGTATATGACATCCAATATGTTTATTACAAAAATTCCGAACTATTAAACCGTCTGGAGTTTTACCCACATGTCCAGTTGTCGGTCATCGCAATCTTTGGTATCATAGCATACATTACTTTCTATTATTCTAAAGCGGCCGAACAAAACCGCGTATGGGTAGGGCTTGCAAAAGAAACAGCTCATCAACTTGGCACTCCCATTTCATCCCTCATGGCATGGGTAGAGTACTTCAAAGAGGATGAAAGCATCAAAAACAAGGAGGTGATTGGCGAACTGGAAAAAGACATCCGGCGTCTTGAAATGATCACAGAACGATTTTCAAATATCGGATCTGTGCCAATTCTGTATCATGAGAATATTCCGGCCATAATTGAAAACAATATCAACTATCTCAAAAAGCGCATTTCCAAAAAGGTAGAGATCAACATTCATGCAGTACCACGTGACATTCGTGCCAAAATTAACAAACCACTGTTTGACTGGGTTATTGAAAATATGTGTAAAAACGCTGTGGATTCAATGGGTGGGATTGGTAAAATAGATATCAATATTAAAAAAAGCATGGATGACAGAGTGATCATCGACATCACAGATACAGGAAAGGGAATAACAAAATCAAAGATCAACAATGTATTTGCACCCGGTTATTCTACCAAAACCCGGGGATGGGGATTAGGCCTTACCCTTGCCAAAAGGATCATCGAAAACTATCATAAAGGCCGCATTTTTGTAAAAAGCACTGAAATAGATAAGGGAACAACCTTCAGGATCCTTCTAAGAATATAGATGCAGAGAAAATTCATTAATTTTCTCTACTGACGCGCCAGATGGAGACTGGCTGCCGACTGATTTTTATTTTCCACTAATATTAATGCTAATTCTTGGCATATAAGCGATTAAATCTTAGTTTTGCGTGAGTAGTTATAAACCTTAATACCATATAGACAAAAATGGCAAATATCGGAAAAATTACCCAAATCATCGGTCCTGTTGTTGACGTAAGCTTTGAAGAAACAGGAAAAATACCGAAGATTTTCAACGCACTTGAAATCACCAACAATGATGGAACAAAACTGATACTCGAGTGCCAACAACACCTTGGAGAAGATCGTGTCCGCACAATCTCCATGGACAGCACCGAAGGCCTTGTAAGAGGCACGGATGTTGTCGATACCGGTGATGCCATTAAAATGCCCATAGGTGATAACATTAAAGGCAGATTGTTTAATGTTGTGGGAGAAGCTATCGATGGTATGCCACAACCAAAAACCGAATCCGGTTTACCCATCCACAGAGATGCTCCTACTTATGAAGAGCTTTCTACTTCATCAGAAGTTTTTTTCACAGGTATCAAGGTTATTGATCTTCTCGAACCATATTCAAAAGGAGGTAAGATCGGCTTGTTTGGTGGTGCTGGTGTAGGCAAAACCGTAATCATCATGGAGCTGATCAACAATATTGCCAAATCTTATGCAGGCATGTCAGTATTTGCCGGAGTAGGTGAGCGTACCCGTGAAGGGAATGACCTTCTACGTGAAATGATTGAATCGGGCGTAATTAAATACGGCGATGCTTTTATTAAAAGCATGGAAAAAGGGGAATGGGATTTAAGTAAGGTAGATGAAAAGGAACTGGGTGAGTCGCAAGCTACCCTGGTATTTGGCCAAATGAACGAACCCCCGGGAGCACGTGCACGCGTAGCCCTGTCTGGCCTGACTGTCGCAGAGTATTTCCGTGATGGTGATGGCAAAGGAAAAGGAAAAGACATTTTACTGTTTATAGATAATATATTCCGTTTTACACAGGCCGGCTCAGAGGTATCGGCCCTTCTCGGACGAATGCCATCGGCTGTTGGTTACCAACCAACACTCGCTACAGAAATGGGAGAAATGCAGGAGCGAATTACTTCCACAAAAAACGGATCTATCACATCAGTACAAGCTGTATATGTTCCGGCTGATGACCTGACAGACCCTGCACCGGCAACTACCTTCTCTCACCTCGATGCCACTACGGTGCTTTCAAGGAAAATAGCAGAACTCGGTATTTATCCTGCTGTTGACCCCCTCGATTCAACATCCAGAATATTGAATGCCGAGATACTCGGTGACGAACACTACAACACTGCCCAACGGGTAAAAGAACTTCTGCAGCGCTACACTGAATTGCAGGATATCATTGCCATTCTCGGAATGGACGAACTCTCAGACGAAGACAAAGAAGTAGTACACCGCGCAAGGCGAGTACAACGTTTTCTTTCGCAGCCATTCCACGTGGCCGAACAATTTACTGGATTGCCCGGCGTATTGGTTGACATTAAGGACACCATCAAAGGGTTTAATATGATTATGGACGGCGAATTTGATCACCTGCCAGAGGTAGCATTTAACCTCGTAGGCACTATTGAAGATGCCGTTGCCAAAGGTGAAAAATTAATAGCAGAAGCCAAGGTTGACTAACTTATTTCGGATATGCATCTTGAGATTATCACACCGGATAAAACCCTTTTCAACGGAGAGGTAGAGTCAGTTACCCTACCGGGAAGTAAGGGGTCATTTCAGGTTTTAAAAAACCATGCAGCGCTTATCAGCTCCCTTTCAGAAGGGAAACTCAAATACGTACAAAACGATGGTATTCATGAAATCATGATCAATAAAGGCATGGTTGAAGTACTTAAAAACAATATCATCGTTCTTGTAGAATCGCTGGTTAGTGCCGAAGAAGAAACGGGAAACTGAGAGTAAATTTCCGGGAAACTCAAAATATATTTATGGTAACCTGTGAATAAATACCCCCTTGAATATTCACGGGCAGGACGCATTTCACTTCATACCAATGTAGGGAATCAATGAACCAATGAACCAATCTTCATCTAAGCACTTCTCTTAATACCTGTACCGACTTGCATTCACCGATATAATCAAAGTGATAATTATAAAAATTGAGAATGATATCAAGAAACTGATTTCTCAATTCAACACTCATTTTATCAGTATCCCCGTATCCGGAATCCAATAAACGGTCAAATTTTTCCAGTTTGGTTTTATCAAGAACCATCGAACTATTTATCTCCAATGCCAGCGATTCAGCAGAACGTGGCTTTATACCCATATAGGCAGATAGCTTTAACAAAAAAACGAGGTGAAAACTCCCGAAGTCTTTTTCCTGTCCTTCAAAATAGCGGATTGAATTGATCAGGAAGTCAAACATTGGTTGATTTTGACCTTCTTCCCGAAAAATCTTCCCTAAAAACTCGGTTATAAACAAGGCAATGGAAATTTTGTGCATATTAAAAGGAATGCTATGGTGGTTTTCCAAAAATTTAATCTCACTGATGCGGTTAATATCCTTTTTCTTATTGTAATACACTACGAGATCCAGCAAGGACAAAGGCTGAAATAAAGCCATACGCGTTCGTGCTTTTGGACTGCGAATGCTATTGACGATATAGGATTGCATGCCAAATTTTTCCGTAAAAACTCTGGCGATGATTGAATGATCACGATATTTGATAAAATGAAGTGAAATGCCCCTGGTTTTATAAATCATGTCAATTCTTCTCCTTTTTGCGCAATTCCATTCCCTCATTAAAACACTTGCGGCAACGTGCTTCGTAAATGTCTTTCTCACCAAGCATTACATGATCATCAGAATTGTCGAGACGAAAAGAATAGCTGGCCAGTGAGCCACATTGCATACAAATGGCGTGCATTTTCGTAACAAATTCAGCGATGGCAATCAGATCGTTCATAGGGGCAAATGGTTTGCCGAGATAGTCCATATCCAGGCCTGCAACAATAACACGTTTACCCATATTGGCAATTTTTTGCGCAACACTTATCAGGTCCTGATCAAAAAACTGAGCCTCATCGATGGCAACCACCTGGCAATTTCCGATCAGCAACAAGATATCTGAAGCAAACTGTACCGGTGTAGAGCGTATCTCATTAGCATTGTGGGACACAACAAATTCCTCGTGATAACGATTGTCGATGGCCGGTTTAAAGATCTCTACTTTTTGACGGGCAATTATAGCGCGATTTAGGCGGCGGATCAACTCTTCTGTTTTACCTGAAAACATTGAACCACAAATAATCTCAATCCAGCCCTGAGACTGATGTTCTCTCCCTGAAAAGCTTTCCGTTTCTGGCTCTTGCAACATAATGCACAGATTATCTGTTTATAAAGTATGGCATGTGTGCATAAATTTACTAAGTTTATTTCCAAAATCGGTTAATATTCCAAAAATGGATATTGGAAATTGTTTGGGCTTGCTATCCTACAGTATTATTTTTATATAAAACGGGTTGTACTAATGGAAGGGAAAATTAATAATTCATTTATCAAAAGTTACAGTAAATCTTATAGTGATAAGGTTCTCAATGATTTTTTTAGTCAAAAACACCATATCAACGGTACTGAGTTACTCGAGTTTTGTAAACCTCATCAAATCAATCTGTTTATATTAAAAGAGTTTTTCTATAAATGGAAGGCTGAAACAGCCAAATTGAAAAGCCCATGGTTTGATTATGATCACGAAGAAGTAAAAGTTGCTTTAGAGCATTTCATGAACATCCTCTCAAAGCATATTTTAATTGGAAAGGAAGAATTGAGACCTTTATTGGAGGGAGCGGTTGAAAATACAATACTTATAATTTTCAGTCCGTATGAATTTTACCTTAAGGAGTTTAGACGTCCGGGATTTAGCCGTGTAACAAAAGTAAACCTGGATGAACTTCAAAAATATGTTAAGATAAATGCGCATTTGCTTAACCGGTTTATAACAAAATTTGAAGAAGATGGCATTGAGGCGGTTTTTAATGATGATGCAATCAGAATGTTCAATGAGGTATGCGAACTTTCAAGGGAAACACCAGAAGATTTTGAGTCATATTTATCTCAATTTTCAGAAATTGTACCTCTCCAGGCAAACAGTATTTACACAAATGGTGAGGGACAAAATGATGATGTGGATATGTCAACAACCGAAGAAGAAAATTTACATGATCAATTTGTGTCAGATGAACAGAAAACCTTGCTGGATGACTTAAATAAAGAAACCGACGAACAAAAGGAAACAATTGCCGATCAATATCCGGAAGATGCAGGTGTCGGGATCAAAAACAGCATTACTCTTAATCAACGCTTTTTGTTTGTCAACGAACTTTTTGCAGGAAATATTGATGAATTTGAAATAGTAGTTAACACTATTGATAATTGCCCAATCCAACAGGAAGCTTTTGATTTTATCCGTAGCAATTACATCGACAATGATACGTGGGAAAAAGATAGTGATATAGTGAAGGAGTTTTTGAGTATAATATCACGTCACTTCACTACCTAGAGTCTGTCCATAATGTCCGATTTCTTCCCCGGCAATTAGTCGGGGCAGGCTGTTACGCTCGTCTTTAAAACAGTCATCCCGCCGATACTGGCGGGACTCCTGATTTTAAAGACTTCACAAGCCTCGAACTCGAACATTCTGATCCAGACCCTGACTTTATAGACAGGCTTGTTGGTGTTTGTAATTACTTAGGTCTTGATACTACCTGAACAATATCTGTGCCCGGTGTGCATCCAGCTTAAGAAATATAAATAACAGAATGGTAAAAGACCATAATGAGGATCCGCCATAAGAGAAAAAAGGAAGTGGAATACCAATTACGGGGAATAATCCAATGGTCATACCGATATTGACCATAAAATGGATGAAAATGATGGAAGCTACCGAATAACCATAGATACGGGCAAACCGGGATTTTTGGCGCTCAGCAAGCGCCACCAATCGTGTCAGCAGGATTACAAACAACCCGATAATCACGAGCGAGCCTATCCAGCCCTGTTCCTCCCCAAGTGTGCAAAATATAAAATCAGTACTTTGCTCGGGCACAAAACCATAAATAGTCTGAGTCCCATTTAAAAACCCCTTTCCCATCATGCCGCCTGATCCAATTGCTATTTTCGATTGAGTTACATTCCACCCATATCCTAATGGATCACCAGAAGGATTGATCAGAGCTTTTATCCTGTTTTGCTGATGTGGACGAAGAATCTCCGAAACAAAATAATCCACACTCAAAACCATAATAGCCACTGCAGCAGCGGCGGACATGATCAATAATATTCTTTTAAGCCTTTTTGAGCCTAAAGCAATGAAAATTACAGCGATTGTAATAATGCCACCCATCAGGTACAATTTACCCACAAACAATGTCAGGATAAAGATCAAAATGGCAAACAGGCCCAATACGATAAGCCATGGGTTTAGTCCCTCCCGATACATTACGATCACAAAAGCTCCAAAAACTAAAGCAGTACCCGTATCTCCCTGCAACATTATTAATGCCGACGGAAATAGTATCAATGCAATTGTGATTAAAAAATCCTTTTTTCTGACTATTTTATACATACTTCCACTCATAAACTTTGCCACTGCAAGCGCTGTAGCAAATTTGGCAAATTCTGAAGGCTGCAAACGTAAACCCCCTAACTCAAACCAGGATGTTGAGCCCGCCACCTCACGGCCTGCCACAAGAACTAACAACAACAGACCTATTACTAAACCGTAAATTGCGTAAGCAAAAGATTCATAAAACCTTAAGTCGATAGTAAGAATGGCGATGATGATCAAAATGCTTGAACCTATCCAGATCAACTGGCGTCCGGAATTTAGTGAAAGATCAAAAATACGTTGAGTGGTTTCGCCATCATAAACTGCCGCGTAGATATTCAACCAGCCCATAAACACCAATGCAAAATATATCAGCGTTACCAGCCAATCGGTTTTGTTTATTATGGTTTTGTTTTTTTTCAATATATAAATTCTCCCTTTCTTGCATATGCCTCAATATACCGGCGTTTGATTGTGCCGGTCATATATTTTTCGATAACCAACCCTGCAATAGATGCCGCCGCACGCGCCCCCTGTCCGGCATTTTGAACATAAACAGATACAGCAATTTTAGGATTGTCCTTTGGAGCGAAAGCAATAAATACTGAATGGTCCTCACCATGAGGATTTTGTGATGTACCGGTTTTGCCAACTACATTAAGGCCCTCTATTCTCGCCCTGAAACCTGTGCCACCAACCCCGTTCACAACCATTTCCATTCCCTCTATGACAGTAGTAAAGTGTGCTGTATCAATACCTGTTTCATGCTTTACATGGTATTCTGATCGTGGCTCACCATCTTCACCAATGGACTTAATGATATGTGGCACATAAAAATATCCCCGATTAGCAATAGCTGAAATATAATTGGCCATCTGGAGGGGGCTTATCAATATTTCACCCTGTCCGATACTTATAGAATTGATGGTTGACCACTTCCACCGGTTGTGTCCGTAAATCCTGTCATAATATGTAGGCGTTGGTATCATGCCTCCTTTCTCATTGGGAATATCAATACCCAGTGGCCTTCCCAACCCAAATCGTTGCAGGTATTCATCCCATTTTTCGAGTCCCAGCCTTGAATCTATAAATGTATTCTCAGATAATTTTTGATTAATAATTCGCCTGAATAATATATAAAAATAATTGTTCGATGATTTTTGAATGCCTTTTTTCACATCATAGAATCCAGAAGGAGCATGGTCCCCAACAAGACCACCGGAACAAAAAATTTGTTCCCGGTCATTGGTGACACCTTCCTGTAGAGCAATAAGTGCTTGCAATGGTTTGAATGTGGAGCCTGGTGGATAAACCGACATAGTGGCCCGATTGAATAAAGGTGTGAGACTATCCATATTCAACATCGCAAAGTTATTACCAAAGGATCTGCCACTCAGCAAAGACGGATCATAGGCAGGACCCGAAACAAGGGTGAGTATTTCTCCTGTCTCAGGTTCAATGGCCACAATCCCACCGGCCTTTCCTTCCATCAACCATTCCGCATATTGCTGCAGATCTGCATCGACAGTCGAAACCAGGTTGATGCCTGGCACTGATAAGGTATCGTATTTGCCATCTTTGAATTTTCCTTTTATCACCCCACGAGCATTTACCATCATATATCGCACACCATTGTGACCTCTCAGGTCTGCTTCATAATCGAGCTCAATCCCGCTAATACCGATATAGTCCCCTTGTCTGTAGTAACTGGAAGTATCTCTGTTAAGTGTACGCTTACTGATCTCGCCAATGTATCCCAAAGCATTAGACATTGCTTTATAATTATAACCTCTTAAAGAACGGGGTTGAACATAGAAACCTTTAAAATCCACGAGATTATCTTGAAACAAGGCGAAGTCCTTATCGGAAAGCATTTTCAAAAACACAGAGGGCTGTTGTCTGTGAAATTTAATGGCCGCCTGGATGCTTTCGTCAAAATACTGTTTATTAATACGAAGTAATTCACAAAACTTTGTCGTATCAATTTTTTCCACTTCATTGGGTACGACCATCAAATCAAAAACCGGCCGGTTATATACCATAATCTGCTTGTTCCTGTCCATGATAAGTCCACGATAAGGATATTCTGTAACCTTCCGGATGATATTATCTTCCGCCTTGGATTTATATGTAGAATCAAGTACCTGAATATCAAATAATTTGATCAGATAAATGATCCCAATTAGCACAAAAGTAAACTGAATGATATATTTTCTGTTTTCATCCATTGCTTATTCCGACGCCTTATAAAACATATATTGAGCTAAAACAACGATAAAAAAAGTGAAAATGGTACTAGATATTACTTTCGACATTGTGAATAAAAACATAAAAACCCCACCGGCCTCCATAAAAAAAATGATCATGTGATGAATAAAAATAAGAGGGAGTGAATACGCCATAAACCAAGTAAAACCGAAAGTTTTTAAAGTTGGCAGATTTACATCCTCATACCCAACTCTGGGTGGTATCATACGCATCCAAACAGGGCGTAAAAAAGCAATAAAGGTAATGGCTGCTGCGTTGATGCCCAGGCTGTCGTAAAACACATCTATTACCAATCCGCTGGCAAAACCAGCCAAAATCAAACTTACAGTACTTATTTGTACGGGCAACATCAAAACAAAAGCGATATAGACAAAACAAAACGCCACGTCAAAAAGTACCAGGCTTTTAAAAAACATCACCTGAATGAGTATATAAAATACAAATGACACTGCGATATATAAGATGTTCCGGCTATTCATCTCCTGTTATTTCTTGTTCAATAATTGATTGCTCCTCTCTGTGCGGATTGTTGATCACATAAACATATGACATAGCGTAAAAATCATTAGCCAGTTTAATATCTACCTTATAGAAGGTGGCATTACTCTCAATTTCAAATGATTTGATAGTGCCGATAAGCAAATCAGGAGGGAAAACAGAATTAAATCCCGAAGTAACAATACTGTCGTTTGCAAACAATTGTAAATGCCTGGGCACATATAATAGCCCGGAAGTTAATGGATCGCTTCCATTCCAGTTTGTCGTGCAAAATGTTCCATTGCTTTTCATTGAAGATGAAACATACATTTCTGTATTCAGTAAAGAGGCAATAGTGGCAAAATTATTGGAAACTGACATGACCTTCCCCACCACACCTTGATTGCTTATTACACCCATTCCGGGTTCAATGCCATGTTTTTTACCCTTATTGATAGTTAAGAAATTGTGAATATTTCTCGTAGAGTTATTTATAACACGGGCAGCTATATAATCATATGCATAAGCAATATCCGGAATTTTGGCTGAGTCCTGCTGTACAGAATATAGCACAGGCTGATCTTTACGGGATATTAGTTCCCGTAGCCCCGCATTATCCTCAGCTAGATTTTTATTGACCTCTTTAAGCTCAAAATATGAATGAATATCACTTTTAGTCTGAAAAATTGTGCCTGAAATGGTATTGGAAGAGTGGAAATATGCCGAGCTATGATAAGGATTAGTTCTTATGAGCAACCAGAAACTGAGCAATTCCAACCCAAGGAAGAGAAAAAAAGCCCGGTAGTAATAAAGAAATTGAAATAATTGGCCCATCTAATATCTTAGCATGAATATTTCATAAAACTAAATAAAATCTTTGTAAGATATCGAAAATACTTGCAGCGAACAGATAATTGGGCTCTTCAATTTGTAACTGCTATAATGCATTATAGCTTTCATTCCAGCATTATTAATCTCAAGTCATCAGTACACCCTTCAACTGATTCAAATTCTTTAATGCAAACCCGGTACCCCTAACAACAGCTCTGAGCGGATCTTCAGCAATATGTAAAGGCAATTTTGTTTTCAGAGCCAAACGCTTATCAAGTCCCCTCAACAAACCACCGCCACCGGTTAGGTGAATTCCTGTTTCATAAATATCAGCTGATAATTCCGGAGGAGAAATCTCCAGTGCTTTTAATACAGCTTCTTCAATCTTCGAAACAGATTTATCAATAGCAAAAGCAATTTCCGAATAAGAAACCTTAACCACTTTTGGTATTCCGGTCATTAGATCCCTGCCCCGAATTTCATAATCATCCGGAGGATCATCCAGCTCTGTAAGAGCAGATCCAATCTCAATTTTCACTCTCTCAGCAGAACGCTCTCCAATAAGCAAGTTGTGTTGTCGGCGCATGTAATCCAAAATATCTTTATTGAAGGTATCTCCGGCAATCCGGATAGATTGATTACAAACGATACCCGATAAAGCGATTACGGCAATTTCTGTTGTACCGCCACCAATATCCACAACCATTGAACCAATAGGTTGCTCAATGTCAATACCGATCCCCAATGCCGCAGCAATGGGTTCGTGGATCATGTAAACTTCCTTGGCTCCGGCATGTTCAGCAGAATCGCGCACAGCCCGTTTTTCTACCTCTGTAATACCCGAAGGAATACAGATTACCATCCTGTGCGATGTAGGAAACCACTTTCTGCCGGTATCGATCATTTTGATCATGCCACGTATCATGTGTTCAGCAGCATGAAAATCAGCAATTACACCATCTTTTAGCGGCCTGATGGTTTTGATGTTTTCATGTGTCTTTTCATGCATCATCATAGCATCGCGGCCAATTGCAATAATCTTATTAGAATTTTTATCAATGGCAATAATTGAAGGCTCATCTACAACTATTTTATCCTTCACTATAATCAGTGTATTGGCTGTGCCAAGATCTATTGCAATGTCACTCGTAAAAAAATCAAACAATCCCATATCTTATTTTCTTCATTATTAATCGGGGCTCGAAGATAACAAACTGAATGATACAAAGTTATTTAAAAACAACTTATATATTACTTCAGATTAAATTAATGCTTAAAATGACGTGTGCCCGTAAACACCATAGCCATGTTGTGACTATCACAATAATCTATTGAGTCCTTATCACGAATAGATCCTCCCGGCTGAATAACAGCCTTTATGCCGGCTTTTTCTGCAATTTCAACACTATCGGCAAACGGAAAAAATGCATCCGAAGCCATAACTGCACCGTCGAGAGACAAGCCAAAGTGCCTGGCCTTGGCAATGGCCTGTTGCAATGCATCTACCCTTGAAGTTTGCCCTACACCACTGGCAACCAACTGCCCTTCATTAGCCAGTACTATGGTGTTGGATTTTGTATGCTTGCAAATCTTGCTCGCAAACAACAATGCCTTGTTTTCCTCATCAGTAGTTGCGCGCTTAGTCGCAACTTTAAGATCACTCTGCAAATCGGTTTTCAAGTCGCGGTCTTGTTCAATGACACCATTGAGGATACTTTTATACTGCATTTTGGATTGCAAACCGCTCTTTTGAAGAAGCAGTATCCGGTTTTTCTTTTGCTTTAATATCACCAATGCATCTTCTGAAAAGGCCGGGGCAATGAGAATTTCGAAAAACAATTTATGCATAGCCTCAGCAGCCTCAGCATCCACGGTTTTATTAGTGATCAACACTCCCCCAAAAGGCGAAATGGTATCGGCCTCAAAAGCCTTCAAATAGGCATCTTTTACACTTTCACCTGTAGCACAACCGCATGCATTTGTATGTTTCATGATAGCGAAAGCCGTATCATCCTTAAATTCATCAATAAGTGCCACTGCGGAATCAATATCAACTAAATTATTGTACGAAAGCTCTTTTCCGTGCAATTGCTCAAACATGTCTTCCAGATCGCCGTAGTAAACACCTCGTTGATGTGGATTTTCGCCATATCTAAGTACTTTGCTTTTTCGTTCACTAACTTTTAAACTGTCAACCAAATCACCGGCATTCAGATAATTAAAAATTGCCGTATCATAATGTGATGAAATATCAAATGCTGCTGTTGCATATTTTTTTCTGCTTTCCAGACTTACACGGCACGCATCTGCTTTGAGTAATTGCTCCACCTCTTCATATTGTTCCATCGATGAAACAACCAAAACATCTTTAAAATTCTTTGCGGCAGCACGGATCAGAGAAATGCCGCCTATATCAATCTTTTCTATGATCTCAGCCTCAGGTGCATCGGAAGCCACCGTGTCTTCAAAGGGATACAAATCTACCACGACCATGTCGATAGCAGGAATGCCATATTCCTTCATCTGATCCAGGTGGCCGGCTTCCTCCCTGCGGGCTAGTATGCCCCCAAAAACTTTCGGATGAAGTGTTTTCACACGCCCTCCCAAAATCGAAGGATAATCTGTAAGGGTTTCTACTGCCGTGACCGGCACACCCAGTCCTTCAATAAACTTTTGAGTGCCCCCTGTCGAAAAAAGCTGAATGTCATGAGTATGAAGCAGCTTAATAATTGGCTCCAGATGGTCTTTGTTATAAACAGAAATTAGTGCTGATTTGATTTTTTTTATTGACATGATATACCGGGTTAATTTGGAAAATGTAAAGCTATGCTTTTCACCAATAATTTACAATGAATAGGCAGACTAAACCTGCCTTTTAATTGATTAAAAATGGACTATCAAAAAATGCAGAATATCAGGGATGATTTATGAATGAGACGATTCATGCAATGTCTCTACCAGTTCTTCGATTACTCTTGGATAATGGATATGTTCCAGTTTATGGATCTTCGCTGCTACATCTTCAGCGGTATCGCCGGGTTCCACCTTACATTTGCCCTGGAAAACGATCTGACCATCATCATAAACCTTATTTACCCAATGAATAGTAATGCCGGATTCGGTTTCGCCATTTTTCACTACCGCCTCGTGAACATGCATGCCATACATGCCCTTTCCTCCATATTTGGGGAGCAGGGCGGGGTGTATATTCACCATTCTGTTCTCATAAGACTCAACCAACTGCCCAGGGACAAGCCACATAAAACCTGCCAGCACTACAAAACCTATTCCATGTTGTCGGAGGAGATCGCTAACCTGTGTAGAATGGTATAGCTCATCACGGTTAAACACTACAACAGGAATGTTATGATTGCGTGCGCGTTCCAGTACATACGCATTTTTATTATTACTGAGAATCAATGCAATCTTCCCACATTTACTGTCTTGAAAATGCCGGATAATCGCCTCGGCATTGGTTCCGCCACCGGAAGCAAATATTGCAATATTAATTTTTTTCATTTGTTTATAATTATCTATCTATTTGATTCTCAATACATTAGTTTTGTCACGATTTTTGCATGTAGCAAAAATCCCGCCAAAACTCATTAGCTTAACTTCTATACCCAGGGCTCATGCCCTGGGCTAGGCTATGTCGCTCCTTTGGAGCTATAATCATCCTCTTGCTTTGTCTACAGGAACTTTGTGAAGGTGAGTGTGACAAAGTTCCTCGCTCATGTGTATTAGTTTATAGACAGGCAATAGGTAATCATGATTGAATTTTATTATCGCATTATATCATTATCGCATTATTCTATTACTCACTAAATATGTGCCAAAGCGTCAAAAAAACGTGATACTAAATATACCAGCCAACATAATTAGTTTACAATATATGCTTAACCGGTAATATCTCTTTTGTGTATCAGCCCGATACAGCAGGTAAACCAAATATATAGCAGGGATAATCAATATCAAAAAAAAGTTATTCATTACCGGATTGTTTAACCGGCCCGCCATGTAGAAAAAGAGTGAACCGGAAAGCAGGATCAGGGCGTAAAGAAAACTTTTTGTTTTGCGTATTCCCCAGATTATAGGCAGGGTCCTGCTGCCAAATATTTCATCTCCTATCATATCTTCCATATCTTTGATAACCTCCCTGATCAGGGTGATGGCAAATGCAAAAATTGCATAATTCAACAAAAGGTACATGCTCTTTTGGTAATAAACCCAAATTACAAAAAAAGTAAGGCCCGTTAAAAAGGCAATAACCAAATTTCCGGCCAAAGGCATACGCTTGAGTTGGTTGGAATATATCCAGAGGAGAAAAGTAGCGAACAAATTGACCAGCCCAACTTTATAATCGAGAAAAAAGCCAATGAAAATGCCTGTAAAATTTAGTATGAAATGCCCGGCCAGTACAATCCGCCGCTGTATCAGTTTGCCGACCACTACCCGGTCAGGTTTGTTCACATAATCAATCTTCACATCATAGTAATCATTTATTATATAACCAGCCGCCGCGATCATAAGGGTGGAAAGAACCAGCAAAAAAAGCTGTGGATTGCCAACCATTTTGAGCATGTGTGGCTCAAAAACCAGAAAGATCACAGCAAGGTATTGTGTAACAGCTATGATAAGCAAGTTTGGAATCCGTGTCAACTTCAAAAATCCGATAAGATGAAAGCGACTTTTACTCATGATAATGATCCAGGATCTGTTGACTAAGTATCCTGTAAACTTCACGGAAATTCTCGTCCTTAAGATAGGATATATGCCTGTCTAAAGTTTCCAGATCACCTCTTCTCGCCGGTCCGGTTTGGGAATCTTCAGGCCCCAGGTTCAGGCTCTTGTTCAGTGTCTCGGCGATTAAAGGTCGCAATATTCCCAGGTCAAAATGATGTTTTTTTAACAGGGTATCCGATATATAGAACATGTGGTTCGTGAAATTGCAGGCAAAAACAGCTGCCAGATGTATGGCCATTCTGTCGTCTGCAAAGATGTCATAAGCATGCTTACAAATGCTTTTTGCCACATCCATCAGAATATCCCGGACATGATGGTTATATGCCTCAATCAGAATAGGAATATCTTCAAAATCTACTTTTTTTTCTTTGGTGAAAGTTTGTACCGGATAAAATACACCCGTATTCTCGGTGGCTGCAAATCCAAGTTTTTCGATTGGCTGACTCCCTGAGGTGTGAACCAATACTGCATTATCAGGCAGGATAAGTGCATTGGTTACCTCCTCAATGGCATCATCAGAAACAGCAAGAATGAATAATCCGGCATCACTTTGCGAAAAATCCAGGTCCTTTTGTACTGTTGCATTATATAAACGCTGTTGCATTGCCCGTGTTTTCTTTGGATCACGACCATAAACTTCAAGGATGCTATGACCGGAGTTTTCCAGTGCCGGACCTAAATGCCAGGCAAGATTGCCCGTTCCAATCAATGATATGTCATATAGTTTACCCACAATAAATACTATCGTATTCTTCCTTATTGAATACCTGCTTTCTCAAAATATTTCCTCTGGAGTCATAATAGATCACTACGTAAAACATGGCTTCGCGGATAAATTTTTCAGCAAAATATACAGGCTTATGTTTCGAGCCAATATTGATGATGTCATTGAAAGTAGGGCCTATAACTTCACCATAACGGTTACTGATTACACCATTGCCCTTTTTTCCGGTAATAAACAGTATGATTTCATCATCATCATTGCGAAGGTACTTAAATTCGAGGATGTTATCATATACCCTGGTTTTTGATTTGATGTCATAGATAAACCATCTTTCTTCGCTTTGCACCAGGGCGCTGGTATCATTCCAATACCGGACTTTCTCAAATTTAAATCCGGAAATATCTTTGTTGTCGAGATTGATAAAAGCCAGTTTATTGTTTTTTGAGCCAATGAAATATGAATTTCCGTAAGGCTTTAGTGTTTTGGTATATTTGGCACTCAGAAAAACATTTTTTTCAAAATGGCTAATGCCAAACCGGTTGTTAAGAAATGTACTTACATATCCATTATTATAGTTACTAATAGCTTGATAACGCGTTTTCAATGCTACTTCTCCACTCTCGTTTATCAGACCATTTTTACCGGATTTTTTAATTCGGATGTATTCTTTCCCTAAAGCGGTAATCGAAGAATATTTTCCTTTAAGTATTAGCTTACCGTTTACGTTATACACTTTATAGAATCCTTTGTTTGATTTAGTGAGAAGATACTGTCCCCGGCCATCAGTGCCCACCTCAATAGACTGATCCTTGAGCAAGCGGATATTCACAGAATTTGACACGTCTATCAGTGTATCGTACCCAAACTGGGCAAGGGTTGTCTTTCCTTTCATTAAAATGCCAATTCTGTCCGAAAGAAACCGGATAGAATCATAGGGGAAAACATCCGGAAACGATCTGCCCTCATTGAAAATAGCCCATTTATTTCCAAGGCGAATGGCTGTTCGTGTACGCCGGCTTTCTATGTGATCGAATGATTGCCCGGAATAAGGTTTTAATTCATGATCATATAGATGATATTTCCCATTTTTCTTCACAAACCATCCATCGTGGAACTGAAAAAACTGCTGGTTATCCAGGGGTAATTTTTGTTTCAGTTTCTCACCTACAACTGTTTCATTATTGCCCTGGAACAAAAGTATGGTGCTATCATTTACAGATTCGTAATCGTCAAAATCGAAAGACAGTTCAGGTGTTACCAGATCGGCAGAATATGCCAGATTTTGTACATTTTGAACTGCAAAAAGATCGCGGTTTTCGATAATGATAAACCGGTTTACCGCTATAATATTGTCGTGATCAGGAGGCAGGATATTACGACCTGTAAAACTCCTTAAACCCCAACGACCTTTATATTTATAAGCAATAAATGCATTTCCTATTTGTTTTACATCTTCATAATCATATTCTGATAACAATGCTCCTGATTTATGCAACACAGCAAACCGGCTATTATTTTCCAACCGGATCAAACCACATCCAAGGTCTTTTTCGCTCTCAAATAATCCGTTGTAAATGGGTGTGCCAAGCCTGGAAACAAGCAGGTGATCAGTATTATCCCACACCTCCAGGTAATCGTCAGTTATATCCCCGCAAAGGTAACGTTCATTTACATCCGTATATGTAAAATCTATCAATTTGGCCCCATTTTCATTGATAAAACCATATTTACCCATTTCATAAATAGCCATCAGATATCCTTTGTCATTTTCAGCTATTTGTTTCAATGAATCTACACCCGGTTTTTTATCAAATTGTTTTACAAAATCCTTTGATGACCCCTCCGCTTGAACCTTGTAAAAAATAAAATTCCAGGCACGTTTATTCATCCGGCTGTTGGGATATTCGCCAATAAACTTCAGATAACTGTCGATATCATTGCCTGCACATGATATCTCAAAAATATTCTGTTCGGCATCATCCCTGTATGGTGTTTCGGGGTAATCTTTCAAAAATTGCCTGTAACCGGTAAGTTTTTTATTCTTTGTTAATGTATAAAACAGTAATTTTTCATAATGGTCACGGGCTTGTGGCACCTCGTCAGCATCCGGATAAGTATCCAAAAAACTTAAAAATGACTGGTAGGTATTAGCATCCACAGCCTGATCATAAGCGATACCGTTGCGCAGAGTTATAGCTTGTCCGGTTTGTGGTGCGCCTGGAAAGTGTTCGAGAAAATAGTTATAGCTAATAATAGTATGTTGCGATTTTGCACGCCTGAAAGCATGAATTTCGACTTCCGATTTTTGGATCCGCAAAGCAGAATCATTGATAGTGAGTTTATCGAGGTGTAGCAGATCTTTTTCCTCATGCAAAGTCATATCAGCCTGTGCAGCGACGATATACCAATATGCTGTATCGATACTATATCTTTCGTACTTGGGCGTGAGGAACAACAGGGAATAAACATATTTGGCTCCTGCATTAATGCTATCCTTACTAATTGATTTGTCCAAAAGCTCAGTGAGTTTCAGGTATTCTCCCTTTTCAAGCAGTTTAAACGCCCGCTTACTATCGGCTTGTGTTACACCGGTAAAAACCAGCAATAACAAGGTTAACAGAATTATATTTTTAATATGTCTCCTCATCCTGAAAATCAATAAGTTTTTTACGCGCTTAAGTTAACAGATTTCATTCAAAATAAACAAAAAGATTCCACTTGCCCTATCTGTATAAAGCAATTTTTTACTAATTTTGCAATTCGATACGATAATCGGTGTTCATAATTGAACGGGATGTGGCGCAGTCCGGTAGCGTACCAAGCTGGGGGCTTGGGGGCCGCAGGTTCAAATCCTGTCATCCCGACAAGCAAAAAGCCTTTTGAGAGTAGCTCAAGGGGCTTTTTTGTTTTGACACGTTTGAAGCTTGCTTCAAAATTCGCGAAAAAACAGAAAAGGTAATGCCGAATGAAATTATTCCAAAATATTTGGATAAGCATAAAGAGGATATACCATTATATTATCATATTCAGCAAAATTTTCTAACGATAAACGACAACCATATTTCACATTTTTCTCTTTTAAAAAAAGATACATACTATTCATGGATCCTTTTGATCCGGACTTAACTTCGATTGGAACTATTTCACTCCCTTTCTGTATCAAATAGTCAACTTCGGCATTGCTATTCAATGCTTCCCTATGCCAATAAAATAACTCTGTTTGCTCATAGCAAGATGCATTTTTTAATATTTCCAGACCTAGGAACTGCTCTGCCAGACCACCCTTATTAACAAGATTAAACTCATCGCTAAAAAGCAAATCACTGATATTTAGCTTAAGTAATCGCTGAAATATCCCTGTATCCAATAAAAGCATCTTTCTCTTTTTAGAATTTGCTTCTGCTCCCAGGGGAATTCCATTTGCAGAAGAATGAATAACAGGTATTACAAGTCCAGCCATTATGAGCAAATCAAGGGTTTCCTTTATTTGTCCGGAGTTTAAGTTCTGAGATGCTTTCTTGTAAACAAACTTCCCGCCACCCTGCCTGACAATAGCCTCAAAAATCTCTTTTATTCGGGAAACAGGTACCCTTGATTTATATTTAGCAAAGTCTGTCTGATAAGAGGATACTAAATCATCAAGAATCCTCTGGCAAGCCCTCAAATCATTCTCTACAACATATTTGTCCACTACTTCCGGCATTCCACCCAGAATCAAAAACTTTTTTAGATACCCTAATAATTTTATATGAACAGGGCCAGGCAATGGATGTTGAGCATTTGCCTTTTTTTTCAGGTTTAAAAGATTTGCTTGTCCCATCCCCAAAAGGAATTCATCAAATGATAAAGAATACAAATAAACAGACCTTATCCTTCCAACTCCAAAAGAGGGTAATTCGGCAAGTGCAAATTCTAATAACGAACCTGCTGCGATCACATGTAAGTCAGACATTTTTTCGTAAAAAAACCGTAAAGCCGAAATAGCAGGAACACATGCCTGGATCTCATCAAAAAAGAGCAAAGTTTTTCCAGGAACAATATCCATATCAAACATTACAGATAAGTTCTCACATAAAACATGAGGCGTTAAATCTCCTTCAAATAGAGAATGAACACTTTTATGTTCTTCAAAATTAATCTCTAAAAACAAATCAAAACTTTCACCCAATTTTCTTACCGAAGATGATTTCCCTACTTGTCTGGCACCTCGAATAAGTAAAGGTTTCCTCCTTTTCTCCTCTTTCCAAATCAACAATTCACGATCAATATTACGTTCTAAATACATATTCCTTTGTTTACGGTAGTATTATAAAAACTATTATTATGTTTTTCAAAGGCAATATGGTTATTTATTTTGTATTTATCAAGGCCAATATTCAGTGATAATTTAAATTAATCAAAGGTAATGCCGAATGAAATGTAGGGCAAAAATGAAAAATTTACAGCTAATATATTAGCCATTTAGGTTATATTTCACTATATTTAACTAAAATATTATCCGTTTGAAATGTACTCACTAGAACCAACTCCATACGAGGTTAGCAAAGAAATAGCTAAAAGGCATCGTATAATACGAAAGCAACAAAAATTATCACAGATTGAAATGGCTGAACGATCCGGAGTATCTTTGGGTAGTCTGAAACGTTTTGAAAACACCGGCAAAGTATCATTAGAAACACTTCTTAAACTTATGTATTTTTTGAGACGGCTCAATGACTTTGACAATGTCTTAATTGCACAGGAGAACCGTAGTGATATCGAAAAACTATTCAATAAATGAGTTTAAAGTCCGTAATCGGAGTTAGTAAATTATTAATTTCATTGTTTATTGAAGGCAATGAAATAGAAGTTGGAGAATTGGTACTTTCCAACAGAAAGATTTATTTTAAGTATAACTCCAACTTTTTATCAAAAGGGCTCAATATTTCTCCGATTAAACTTCCTTTTTCAGGAGATATTGTAAATGCAAACATTGAACCATTCGATGACTTATATGGTGTATTTTATGATTCTTTGCCTGATGGCTGGGGAAAACTATTATTAGATCGGTTTTTATCCTCAAAAGAAATAAGCATTACCCGGGTAACACCCCTGGATAGATTGGCTTTTATTGGGTCTAATGGAATGGGAGCCCTTATTTATAAACCGGAGATAGAACCTGACAAAAGCACTTTAACTGTTCTTGAGCTGGATGCCATAGCCCATGAAATGAATCTGGTTCTTCAGGGTTCAAGTTCAGAAATTATTGAAGAGTTATTCGTTTTGGGGGGATCTTCAGGTGGTGCAAGGCCAAAGATTTTTATTGGTTATAATCCACAAACAGAGGACCTTCTTCATGGTGTTGACAATCTCCCTGAAAGCTATGAAGAATGGATAATAAAATTTCCTTCTTCGTCAGATAACCGTGAAATTGCAAATATCGAATTTTCCTATCACAAAATGGCTGTGTTAGCAGGTATTGAAATGAGTGAATGCAAACTATTCAAGGGTAAATCCGGGCAGGTATATTTTGGCACTAAAAGATTTGACCGGATAGCACAGAAACGTTTGCACATGCATACAGCTTCAGGAATTATGCACGATAATTTTAGAATGAGTTCAATGGATTATGGTCATTTAATGGATTGTGCATTTCGATTAGAAAAGCATGTTCAAGCATTTGAAAAGATCTTTAGGCTTGCAGCCTTCAATGTTTATGCTAATAACAGAGATGACCACAGCAAGAATTTTTCTTTTCTGATGAATTCAAAAGGAAAATGGTATTTTGCTCCTGCATACGACCTTACTTTTTCATATTCTAACTATGGGTTCCATAGCACAATGGTTGCAGGAGAAAGCCAAAATCCGGGAAGAAATGATTTAATGAAACTCGCAATGTATTTTGGTATGAATAACGCAAAAGTAATCATCGAACAAGTTCAGGATGCTATAAGTAAATGGGAAATAACTGCTAAAGAGTGTGGAGTTAATAAAAAGAATAGAACTATCATAAAAAAGGCTTTAGACCAACTTGCTGATTAACCCGAAAAATTCACACACATTCCATTAAAAAAGAAGGTGAACGATAGCGAAAAAATGGAAATAAAATATAATCGGATGAAACTCACACAAAAAATGTCATAAATTCAAAAGTGCAATAAAGATATTATAAAACTAATTTCAATAAATATAAAACTTAAATTTCTATGGACCCCCTTTGGATTGCTATAGCGTTTGTTCTTGGTTTTGCAGTTAAGCAAGTCGGATTACCACCCCTGGTGGGGTTTTTAGCTGCAGGTTTTGTCCTTAATGCCTTTGGCATTGAAGGCGGTGAAACACTAGATCAAATTGCCGATTTTGGAGTGCTATTACTATTATTCAGTATTGGATTAAAGCTTAGAATAAAAAGCTTATTTCGACCCGAGATTTGGGCGGGAGCTACACTGCACATGCTTTTTACAGTAGTTATTTTTGGGGCTGGATTATTTGCGCTGAGCTTTACCGGGCTAACTTATATCACTGATCTAGGTTTATATGAATCTTTGTTAGTTGCTTTCGCTCTTAGTTTTTCGAGTACAGTTTTCGCAGTTAAAATACTGGAAGAAAAAGGTGCGATGTCAGCATCGTATGGTCGAATAGCTATTGGTATTTTAATAATGCAGGATATTCTTGCCGTAATCTTCCTGACCTTTTCTTCAGGTAAATTACCTTCCCCCTGGGCATTTGCATTAATTCTGTTAATCTTCATACCGCAAATAATCAAGAAATATCCTATATTCTCGATCCTGAATAAATCAGGGCATGGAGAGCTGCTTGTATTATTGGGCGTTCTTATTCCGTTTGCCGGGGCCTTACTTTTTAATCAGGTAGGTCTGAAACCAGATTTAGGGGCGTTGGTGTTTGGAATATTACTAGCGGGTCATCCCAAGGCAAAAGAGTTAAACAAGTCCTTACTTAGTTTTAAGGACCTCTTTCTTGTAGGGTTTTTTCTTACGATCGGTCTATCCGGAACTCCGACTCTTGAAGCCCTGGGCATCTCTCTTTTACTAACGCTGGCAATACCGATTAAGGTAGCGTTATTCTTTCTATTGCTTACCAGGTTTAAATTGCGGGCACGTACTGCAACCCTAAGCTCCATAAGTCTTGCCAATTATAGCGAATTTGGATTGATTGTCGGCGCGGCAGGTGTGGCTAATGGCTGGCTTGCTACAGAATGGTTACTGATTTTTGCCCTCTCTTTATCCGTAACCCTTATCATTGCTTCTCCTTTAAATATGGCTGCAGAAACGCTTTATTCTCGTTGGCAAACATGGCTTCACCGGTTTGAAACCAAAACACGCCTGCCCGAAGATGAACAGATTGAGTTAAGAGATGCACAAGTTATAGTCCTTGGTATGGGGCGCGTAGGCACTGAGGTTTACAATGTAATGAGCGAAAAATATAAGCAGGCCGTGTTGGGTATTGATTATGACAAAGAGGAAATTCGCCGCCAACTCTTAGCAAAACGCCACGTAATACATGGCGATGCCACAGATTTAGAATTTTGGCAACGCATACCCTCAAATTCCAATGTGCATCTTATTATTCTGGCTACATCCAATCATCTTACGCATTTGCAGGTGACAAAGCAAATAAGAAAAAACTATAAAAAAGTGATGATAGCAGGGCTTTCACGGTACAATGATGAAATCGAAGAGTTAAAACAGGCGGGAGTGCAAGTTGTGTTTAATCTTTATGCTGAAGCGGGTGTTGGCTATGCCGAGCAAACATTCCAAATTTTTAACAATGAAAAATTTAAACAAAATGTTAACCTGGATAGTTCAGATAATTAATGATATTGTAAATGACAAATTTTAAAATGAATCACAATGAAAAATTTAAACAAAATAAAAAGTACAATAAATAATTGGTGGATATATCTCATTTTAGGAATCTTTTTTCTGATGGGATCTTTTTATGTGTTTTCTGTTCCTGAGAAAAGCTATCTCACACTCAGTATCTTCTTTGCCGCATTTATGCTTGTTGACGGTATCGGAGCAATATCCCTTTCCCTGAGCAATCGCGAACGAATGGAAGGATGGGGTCGTCAGTTGGCAGGCGGAATAATATCTGCCATAATTGGCTTAGTCCTGTTCATTCATCCAAACCTGTCAATGAATGTCCTTCCACTCTTCGTGGGCTTTTGGGTGTTGATGAGAGGAAGTTTGGTTATGGGGTCTTCGTTCGATCTCAAATCTCATGGCGTCAAGAGCTGGGGCTGGGTTTTGGTGATGGGAATTATTAATGCCGTGCTTGGGCTGATGATGATTGCCAATCCAATCTTTGGGGTTTCCATGGTATTGATTTTTACCGCTGTTTCATTATTATCACTGGGGATTTCAATGATAGCAGTTTCGCTGTGGTTGAGAAAAGTAAAAATGAAAGTCACTCAATTGAAAGAGCATGACAATGAAAAACTTGTAGAGTTAAGAAAATCAATTGAGCATTATATCGATGACAACCCTGATGATATTCAAAGTGCATTAAAGCATATAAAGGAAAAGGTAGATAAAGCGCTAAAAGAGTAACAATTCTACGAGTATTTAAATACGGGAAAAATAATTCTTATGTGAATTGCACTGATAAAATCAGATAAAAATGATTATTACAAAAACTATAATATTAGGCAGGATCATAAAAGGAACCTGGAGGAGTTTTTTGATTCTGATACTCATTTGTGTTTCGGCATATCTTTTTAATGAGTATGTCTTACTACATTATATAGAATTTCCCACAATCATTCCAGGGATTTTAGGTCCTGCTTTAGCCTTTTTTATTGGTTTCAATAACAATCAAGCTTATGATCGTTGGTGGGAAGCCAGGAAAATTTGGGGAGCACTTGTGAACGATTCCAGATCCTGGGCACGACAATTAGTTCATTATCCATCGGTTGCTGAAGCTGAAAAAGAGGAGGAGTTAAACGGGATAAAAAAGAGAGCAATTTACAGGCATATTGCTTTTTTATATGCACTAAAAGGCACCCTGAGAGGGGAGCAAAAAAAGGATTACAGGAAATACTTATCCCAGGAAGAGTCCGATGCTGTTGAGCTTGAAACAAATATTCATAATGCGATACTTTCTAATCAATCCAAAGATTTAGAATACATGGTAAAGAAAAACTGGATTGATGGATTCAAATTTATTGAATTGAATAAACTGTTAATTAAATTTTGTGACGAAATGGGAATGTCGGAGCGAATAAAAAACACCGTCTTTCCGCCGACTTATACATACTACACCCGTTTATTTATCTGGTTTTTTATTATAAGCCTGACTTTTGTGTTTTCAGATTTAGTTGGAGTTTGGTCAATATTTTTCGGGGCTTTTGTGGGATATATATTTCTTGTTATTCATACAATCGGACTGGCAATCCTAAATCCTTTTGAACCTACCCCCTCCGGAATTTCATTAGATCAAATAACCAGAACGATTGAAATAAATCTGCTGGAAACATTAGGCGACTCAGATATTCCTGAACCAGTAAAAAATGTGAAAAACGAATACATCATGTAGTTTATAACTGTGAAAGAAAAAATACCGGGAAGTATCAGGGAAATATATGAATCGGAATAATCACTTAATCCATTGGTTTTATCAAAAAGTAAGACAAGTAAATTGTAAAATTTAAGCGTTACTGATTTCAAACATCATGAATAGCAACAATCATACAAGTACCGGTTTTAATATCCACAAATTCATTCATCAGGAATCCTTCGGGGGATTCTTGTTGATCGGGGTCACTATTATTGCAGTCTTTTGGGCCAATTCTTCTTATTATGATTTGTATAACCACATCTGGCATAATGTGAAAATGGGTTTTTCTTTTGGTGATTTCGAGTTAAAAGGAGACCTGCATCATTGGGTAAACGATGGGTTTATGGCGATTTTCTTTTTTGTCATTGGCCTTGAAATTAAAAGGGAAGTGATGGGCGGCGGATTGTCAAGTTTCCAAGACGCAATTTTGCCAATTACTGCCGCTGTTGGAGGAATGCTGGTACCTGCATTGATATATGTAATTTTTAATTATGATAATCCTCAAAATATTCAGGGTTGGGGGATTCCAATGGCAACAGACATTGCTTTTGCTCTGGGCCTTATGTCTCTCCTTGGAAATCGTGTAAATCCGAATTTGAAAATATTCCTTACCGCTTTGGCCATAGCTGATGACCTTGGAGCCATATTGGTAATTGCTTTTTTCTACACAGAGTCCATTGATATGGCTGAGATCATTTATGCTATGATCTTTTTGGGAGTATTGTTTGGAGCCAATAAGTTAGGTGTCCGCAATACGGCTTTTTATGCGATTGTTGGCTTAGGAGGAGTTTGGTTGTCCTTTATCTATTCGGGAGTGCACGCAACTATAGCGGGAGTGCTCGTGGCCATGGCAATTCCAGCTAAACCAAAAATCAGTGGAAGACAGTATATTGATAAGCTAAAGAGTTTGCTAAAAGGATCAAGCATTTCCAAAACAAAAAATATTGCTTTGCTCTCTTCAGATGAGACACATACGCTGGGCGATGTCATAAAAACCACAAAAGAAGCTGAGAGTCCTTCGCAAAAACTTGAACATGTATTACATCCTTTTTCAGCTTTTTTCATCCTCCCAATATTTGCGTTAGCCAATGCAGGTGTTAGAATAGAAGGCAGCCTGTTGGAATTGTTGTTTCACCCTATTTCACTGGGAATTATAGCCGGCTTGGTACTAGGTAAATTCCTGGGTATTTCCTTATTGACCCATCTGATTATAAAGATGAAGATAACTTCTTTGCCAAAAGGAGTAGATTT
>Ga0164313_10000744_pt1 | contig 27302 bp, 24 predicted proteins | sample GuaBasSedimGuay4_FD_113735 | JGI IMG/M metagenome (GOLD analysis project Ga0164313, IMG submission 113735) | Subseafloor sediment microbial communities from Guaymas Basin, Gulf of California, Mexico - Guay4, Core 4569-4, 0-3 cm | ecosystem: Environmental > Aquatic > Marine > Hydrothermal vents... | reverse complement strand
TTACTCACCCGTCCGCCACTCGACGCCTGGAAGCAAGCTTCCATCGTTTCCGTTCGACTTGCATGTGTTAGGCATGCCGCCAGCGTTCAATCTGAGCCAGGATCAAACTCTTCAGTTTAAAGCATTGAGCTTCTTGCTAAAGACGTGACCCTAAACTTAATTACAAATTAAACTTAGGTATTCACGTTTGATTTTGCCTTAAGCAAATTCCAACGCGAGCACCCACACAAATTATCTGATTCTATTGTTAAAGAGCGACCCCCGGCTTGCGCCGAGCAGACCCACAATTATACATGCTCCGGGGGTTTAATTGACAGCCCACATTGCATGTACGTCTAGATTTTCGGGGTCTGGCTGAAGGACATCGTTCCCTCAGCGAGCGGGGCATTATAACGACCAATCACGGACCGTCAACACTTTATTTCAGGGAGATTGAAACACACCCGCGAGGGTCATTCCGGCGCTCGGCCATCCATCGGAAATTGTTGTTTTTCCCGGGGGAAAAGCACTTTTTTGCCTTTGCCTGGAGGCAGGACTCCAGAACGACCCCCGCCACAAGACGTCACACCGTTCAGGTCGCCATGGATAAATGCGCAATTTGTGGTGACCCTTTCCGCGCACTCCCGGGCGGTGAGACAGGGCTTCTTTGTCCAGCCGACGAATAATTTCCAGAATGGGCTGTGATTTGGCGGCTGGTGAACCGGTTTGCGCAGCCTTTTTCGGCCGTTTCAGGTCAGCTGGACCCTGGCAAATTTTCGTTTACCGACCTGATATACATGAGTGCTGCCGGCCGGGATCTCCGTGTTGCGGTCTTCCACACGCTCACCATCTATGCGCACCGCGCCCTGCTTGATCATGCGAAAGGCATCGGATGTGCTGGCGACCAGGCCAGCCGCCTTGAGCAGGTGTCCGATGCCGAGCTTGCCGCCGTTGCTCGCGACTGAGATTTCCTCGATCTCCTCCGGCATGGCCCCCTTTTGAAATCGCGAGATAAACTCGGCTTTAGCCTTTTCCGCCGCCGTTTTATCGTGAAAACGACTAATGATCTCTTCTGCCAGCTCAAATTTGACGTCACGCGGATTTCTGCCGTCTTGCGTCGCCACCTTGAGGGCCGCAATTTCCTGCAACGGGCGATAACTGAGCAACTCGAAATATCGCCACATCAACTCATCGGAAATAGACATTATCTTGCCAAACATCTCGCCTGCCGGTTCAGTGATGCCGATATAGTTGCCCAGGGACTTGCCCATTTTCTTCACGCCATCCAGACCCTCCAGCAAGGGCATGGTCAGTACCAGTTGCGGTGCCTGACCAAGATTTTGCTGCAACTGCCTGCCGACCAGCAGATTGAATTTCTGATCAGTGCCGCCCATCTCGACATCGGCTTTGAGTGCGACCGAGTCGTATCCCTGAACCAACGGATAAAGAAACTCGTGTATTGAAATGGACTGGCCGGACTTGTAGCGCTTGTTGAAGTCGTCACGTTCAAGCATTCGGGCAACAGTATGCTGTGATGCGAGCTTGATTAGCCCGGCCGCATCCATTTTACCCATCCAGCTCGAGTTGAATTCGATCCTGGTCAGGTCCGGGTCGAGAATCTTGAAGACCTGTTCCTCATAGGTGGCCGCGTTCGCCTCAATTTCCTCACGACTGAGCGGTGGCCGAGTCGCATTCTTGCCACTCGGGTCGCCGATCATGCCGGTGAAATCACCGATCAGGAATACAATATCGTGTCCGTACTCCTGGAACTGGCGCATCTTGTTGATTACCACGGTGTGGCCAACATGCAGATCCGGTGCCGTGGGATCAAAGCCGACCTTCACAACCAGCGGACGTCCGAGCTTGAGCTTCTCCTCGAGTCCTCCGGCGGGAAGAATCTCGTCGGTTCCACGGGTCAGTTCTGCGATTTGTTCTTTAATACTTGTCATTTTCCTGTCTATTCCAGCGAGCGGCAGCGGAACTTTAGCATTCTCAACCGCAGAGGAAAGCGTTGCGTGGCGTTTCGCCAAATAATCACCGTTGCTCGTGCACTTCGGCGGAGCATTTGATCACCACGCACGAATTTTCGACTGTCGTAGATAATTCCTGTTAGCGATTTTCACGTTGCTGTCTGTGTCGAGAATCACACTGACGAATTTAGTTTAAGGCTATGAGTTATAACAGATTTCTTTGACCTTCCTGTAGACTCGCTGTAGAGTAGCGGCTTCGAATGATTGGGGAGCCGCAGACTTGAAACGCCCCGTGAGCCCACTGCTTCACGACTACAAATCACCGGCCAGACCAGAAGTCAAAAAATTCCGGGCACAGCACTGGTTCATAGTCGGTCTGGGACTTCCGCTGCTTGGTATTGCCCTATTGTTGTCGTTGAAAAGTGCGTCGGGCACTAATGCAGCGTCGGTAGAGCTCGACGCCGGTGCAACAAGCATTGCCGCTGAATCACTACTTGCCGTCGCTTCGGCGCCTGAACCTGCCAATCTCTCCGCGCTAGCCTCGTTTTCAGATATCGAAATCGAAAGAGCGCCGCTGCCATTTCCGGAGTTTCACCCGCCGCTCAGTCTCGCTCCTGAATACGACCAGCTGCACCTGACCATCAAGCGCGGCGACACGCTGGACCGCCTGTTTCGCCGCAATGATCTGGATCTAGGCCATCTAGCCATGATTATGCAGCTCCCCGAAGCGGCGCCGTACTTAAGGAAGCTCATCCCCGGAGACGAACTGACGATCGAGCATGATGAAGGCAATCTGATCAGTTTGTATCGAGAAATTAACCTCACTAGCGCGATCAAAATCAACAAAGAAGCATCGGGGTTTTCCTCGACGCTAATTGATCAACCATTGGAGATTCAACGCAAGACCGCATCGGGGAACATCGATACCTCCCTCTTTGACAGCGCCATCGCAAGCGGCATTACAGATAAAACGGTAATGAATCTCGCGGGCATTTTTGCGTGGGATGTCGATTTCGTTCTGGATATCAGACGTGACGACAGCTACTACATTCTTTACGAAGAACTTTATCAGGACGACGAGTATGTAGGTGACGGTGAAGTTATTGCAGCAGAGTTCAACAACAATGGCAGGACGATTCAGGCCATTCGGTATGTCGACAAAGACGGTCGGTCCGATTATTTCACGCCTGAAGGTCAAAGCGTCCGCAAGGCTTTCCTGCGCTCACCTGTCGACTTTCGGGTTAGCTCTTCATTCAATCCAAGCCGGCGCCATCCAGTACTCAAGACTGTTCGCCCGCATCGCGGGACAGATTACGCAGCACCACGTGGTACGCCGATCAAGGCATCCGGTGACGGCAAGGTTATTTTCCGCGGCGTGAAATCAGGCTATGGCAACGTTGTGATATTGCAGCATGGCGGCAACATCACAACGCTGTACGCGCATATGTCGAAATTCGCATCATCGGTCCGTTCCGGCTCACGTGTACGACAGGGACAGACCATCGGCTACGTAGGCAAAACGGGTTTGGTTACTGGTGTGCACCTGCACTACGAATATAGGCTGAACGGCGTGCACCGCAACCCGCGCACAGTCAAATTGCCGCAGGCTGATCCGATTGGGGCGGAGTATCGGCAAGATTTCCTGGCCTCGGTCGAAACCATTCTCAACGAATTGCTGCAGCATAAGAGAACACAGGTCGCTTCTCTTTCGACTGATTAACCGACGTGTCCGATAACCACGCTTCGCAGCCGCTCTATGTCGGACTGATTTCCGGTACCAGCATGGATGGTATCGACGCTGCGCTGGTCGAGTTTGGTGATCACCAGTGCAACGTGCTTGCTACGCAGGCAGCTCAGTACCCGGATGAATTGCGCGAAAAGTTGATTGCGGCGGCACAATCACCAGCCGAGTGTACGGTCGACCTCATCGGGCAACTGGACCAGTGGGTCGGTGAGTGTTTTAGAGATGCCACCATTACACTGTTGGAGAAACAAGGTGTTGCGGCAGATTCTGTCAGCGCAATTGGCAGCCATGGCCAAACTCTCCGCCACCAGCCGCGTGCCGCAAGACCGTTTACCTTGCAAATTGGTGATGCAAATATTATCGCAGCCGGTACCGGCATAACGACAGTCGCAGATTTCCGACGCCGTGATGTTGCACTCGGCGGTGAAGGTGCGCCGTTAACGCCCGCGTTTCATCAATGGCTATTCGCCGACCGTGAAAAGAATCGCGCCGTACTGAATATTGGTGGAATAGCCAACGTTACCTTATTGCTTCCCGAGTCAACGATCGTTTTGGGGTTTGACACCGGGCCTGGCAATACCTTGCTTGATGCATGGTGTCGGCAATTTCGCAACCAACCTTACGATGAGGGTGGTGCCTGGGCCGGGAGTGGCAGCGTTTTGCAACCACTGCTGGAAGATATGCTTGCCGATCCTTATTTCAAACTGCCGCCGCCGAAAAGTACGGGTTTTGAATACTTCAATAGCGCCTGGATAAAAAACCGACTGGCTGCATATGGCGAAGGTGACGTCGCGGCTGAAGATCTGCAATCGACGCTCGCAGAACTCAGTGCCCGCACCATTGCAACATCCGTTCTGGAGCATGCACCCGCTATTGAGCAGTTGCTGGTCTGCGGTGGCGGTGTACACAACACCAATCTGATGCAACGCCTGCAAAGCTGCCTGCCCGGGACCCTGGTGCAATCAACCGAGGAATTCGGCCTGCATCCTGACTGGGTCGAAGCGGCCGCTTTCGCCTGGCTGGCAAAACGCCGCATCGAAGGCAATCCAGGTAATTTGCCGGAGGTAACGGGCGCAACACAAGCAGCGGTGCTGGGCGCAATATTTGCTTAAGTTGCGTTACCAGCAATCCTTTTACATCTCCCTGATTGATATACTGTCTGACCCGCTACCTTGAGGACCTCCAGTGGACGCGCCTGTTCTACCGCCTGCTGACAAGTACATCAATCGCGAGCTAAGCCTGCTCGAGTTCAATTGGCGTGTACTGGATCAGGCGCGGGATCCAGCCGTACCGATTCTTGAGCGACTCCGGTTTCTGTGTATCTCTTGTACAAACCTGGATGAGTTTTTTGAGATTCGGGTAGCCTCCCTGAAACAACGCCTTGAGATAGGTGCCCCTGCACCGGGCCCGGATAAAATGACGCCACAGCAATTGCTGGATGAGATTCGTCATCGGGCTATCGTGCTGGTGGGCGAGCAATACAAACTGCTGAACGAGAACATCCTGCCGACACTCGCCAGCGAGCAAATCCATTTTCTACAGCGCGCAGACTGGAGTGATGAACAAAGGAAATGGCTGGCTGATTATTTTGCGGAGCAAGTCGTTCCCGTCCTGACACCACTAACACTGGATCCGTCACGACCTTTTCCACGCATTCTCAATAAGAGTCTTAACTTTATCGTACGCCTGAATGGCAAAGATGCATTTGGTCGGCGGCGACATCGCGCGATCGTGCAGGCGCCAAGATCTTTGCCACGGGTTATTAAATTGCCGCCTGAGCTCAGCGATACTGGCCGCGAAGATCATGTGTTCCTTTCATCAGTAATCCACGCCCATGTCGATGACCTGTTCCCAGGATTAACGCTGGAGGGCTGTTATCAATTCAGAGCAACAAGAAACAGCAATCTCTATGTTGACGATGAAGAGGTAGATGATCTCGTACGCGCGCTCGAAGGCCAGCTCGCGGCCAGCCGTTATGGTGCAGCAGTACGACTGGAGATCACAAAAGAGTGTCCGGACGATTTGTGTGATTTCCTGCGTGATCATTTCTCGCTCGATCAGGCCGATGTGTTCCATGTTGATGGGCCGGTCAATTTAAATCGTCTCGCAACAGTCTGTGATGCCGGCACCCGACCCGATCTCTGTTACCCACCGTTCACGCCGGGCATCCCGGCCGCACTGAAAACCGACAAGACTATTTTTTCGGTCCTCAAAACAAAAAATATCCTGCTACATCATCCGTACCAGTCGTTCGCCCCGGTCACTGATTTCATCGCTGCGGCGGCTGACGATCCGGACGTGCTGGCGATCAAGCAAACCCTGTACCGAACCGGTTCGAACTCGCCGATCGTCGATCACCTCGTCAGAGCAGCCCGTGCCGGCAAAGAAATTACGGTCGTGATCGAGTTGATGGCGAGATTCGACGAAGCCGCCAACATTTCGCTCGCAAACCGGCTTCAGGAAGCCGGGGCCCACGTTGTCTATGGGCTGGTTGGGTACAAGACCCATGCCAAAATGGCGATGGTCGTCCGGCGCGAAGGAAAGAAAGTCTGTCGCTATGTGCACCTGGGTACGGGCAACTATCACAGCGGCACGACGCTTGTTTACACGGATTACGGCTACTTCAGCGGCAGCCGAAAACTCGGCGAAGACGTGCACAAGATCTTCATGCAGCTAACCAGCCTGACCGCAGCTGTAGATCTCGACAGAGTGCTTACAGCACCATTTTCACTTTTTGATGAACTCGTCAGAAGAATTGAGCGTGAGACAGCCAATGCGCTTGCCGGAAAAGAAGCGCGAATTATCGCGAAAATAAATTCATTGATTGAGCCGCAGATAATTGACGTGCTCTACCAGGCATCGCAGGCAGGCGTCAAAATTGATCTGATCGTGCGTGGTATTTGCTCTTTGCGTCCCGGGGTCGCGGGTTTGTCGGAGAATATTTCTATTCGTTCGGTGGTAGGACGTTTCCTTGAACACTCCCGGGTTTATTATTTTCTGAACGAGGGTGATGAAGAGTTTTTCTGTTCAAGCGCCGACTGGATGGATCGAAATTTCTTTCGCCGTACCGAAACCTGTTTCCCGATTCGACAAAAGCCCCTGAAACAACGACTGAAGAAAGATCTGGAACTATTCCTTGCCGACAACTGCCAGGCCTGGGAGTTGTGTGGGGATGGTTCTTACAAAAGACTTACGCCCGGAAAAGACAAGCCGGTCTCGGCTCAGAAGACATTCTTGAAGCGGCTTGCGGCGAAAATCTGATCTGTAACGTTTTAGTTTTATCGCCCGTCAGGACCGGCGATAAAACTAAGAAAACGTGAGGTCGTAGCCAACCTGCTCAAGATAATTCCTTTCCCGCTCCAGGTCCGTAATAGTCAACGGGTTGTCGTCTAACCAGCCCTGCGGAAACTCCAGCCTGATACTGCTTTCCCCAACATCAACCCTTATCTCAGGCAACTCAAGCGAACTGCGACTACGGTTCAGCAATACGGCCAACCGTTGCAAAATGGACAAGCGCAATGCAGGTACGTGCCACTCCGATGGCAGTTGCTCCAGAATACTTTGATCGACGCGCTGCCTTTGCGTCGCGATCAGAAACGCCAGGAACAGTTGCTCAGAGCGCGGGAAGCCGGGCAAATCGGCGTTTGCAACAATATAGGCACCATGTTTTTGAAACCCGCTGTGAGAAATATCGAGCCCTATCTCGTGCAGGCGAGTGCCCCACTGCAGCACCATCGGTGCAAGCGATGAATCGAGTTGCCATGGTTGCTCGCATTGTGCGAGAAGTCGTGATGCCGTCGCGCCGACGCGCGCCGCCTGAGCCTGATCGACGTTGTAGCGTAAAGCGAGTGCCTGCACACTTCTTTCGCGAGCATCTTCATGTTGCAGTCGTCCGAGATGATCGTAAAGAAGCCCCTCACGCAATGCGCCATCGGATATCCGCAACCCGTCTATACGCAATACTTCCATAAGCTCAACCAGGATCGCCAATCCGCCTGGCCAGACCTGCGCCCGCCGTTCTGACAACCCCGGCAATGACAGATCAGCAATATTGTCGAATTCAAGAACCTGGTCTATCAGTTTTTCGACAACCCCCGGCAGCAGATCACTGGACTCAATGATGCCCAGCTCCCGTGCAACAGCCTCGGTTGAGATGATCGTGCCCGACGTGCCAATCGCCTCGATTTCCAGTGAATCGCGAAAGAACGCTTTAATGGGTCTTAATTTGAGCCGCGCAGCGAGACGTGCCGCGGCGAAGTTTTTTTCGTTTATATCGCCGTTGACAAAATATTTCTCCGTCATCAGGACGCAGCCCATATTCAGGCTTTCGAGCGCGCTCGGTTTGGCCGCTTTTCCCAGGATAAGCTCGGTGCTGCCGCCACCAATGTCGAGTACAAGCCGCAATCCATCGGTTGGTGGCAGGCTGTGTGTGACCCCATTGTAAATAAGGCGGGCCTCTTCAATGCCGGAGATCACATCGATTGGATGACCAAGCGCCTGTTCGGCATCTTTGCGAAAGGCCTTGCTATCGCTGGCACGACGTAGCGTGCTGGTGCCGGCCGTCCTTACGCTCGATGCCCGCATATCGCGCAGTCGCTCGCCGAAACGGGACAGGCACTCGAGTGCTCTGAGTTTGGCGGGCTCGGTCAGCGCGCCGTTATCCGTCAGGCCCTCTGACAGGCGGACGGTTTCCTTGAGGCGATCAATTATCGCCAGCTGGCCATGGCGCAGCTCGCCGACAATCATGTGAAAACTATTGGAACCTAAATCTACGGCTGCCAGAACTTCAGGCGCGGAATCGGGGCCGGCTGGATCGATAGCAGAATCTGCGGGAGCGTTACTTATTGTAGCGGGCCTTGTGATGTTCCCTGCGGCGGTAATTTAGCGGCGACTGAAGTTACACAGAAAAAGAGGAACCACAACCGCAGGTCGTTGATGCGTTGGGGTTGCGAATAACAAATTGTGCACCCTGCAGGTCTTCCTTGTAATCAATCTCCGCACCCATCAGGTATTGCACACTCATTGGATCGACGACCAGCGTAACGCCCTGGTTTTCGACGCTTGAATCCCCTTCTTCGGTTTTTTCGTCAAACGTAAAACCGTACTGGAATCCGGAGCAGCCACCACCTGAAATAAACACACGCAACATCAAATCAGGATTGTCCTCTTCCTGAATCAACTCGTGCACTTTTTTTGCGGCCGCGTCCGTGAAGACTATGGGTGTCGGCGCCGCCGCCGAACCGATGACCGGGGTTTCAGTATTCATCATTCAATAACCCGTTTATTCGTCTCTGTTTTTTAACCGGTTGTAACAGCTTTTACGTGCGGCTCCACCTCGTTGCCGGACCTCTCAAGCAACGGCACCTGGCCCTCCGGTTGATGGACGAGCTTGCCATTTATTTCGGCACCGATCGACATCTCAATCAGATTATAATACACATTACCAATGACTCTCGCGGTCGGTCCGAGCTCAACTCGCTGGCTGACGACCACATCACCGCGCACTATGCCATTCAGCACTACATAAGGGACCGAAACACCACCCTCGACGCTACCGCCTTCCGAGATGCTCAGGGCCGAATTGGTTTCCGGATCTGCGTTTACGTTGCCTTTTACGGTGCCGTCGATATGACAGCCGCCAGAAAAATTAAGGTCACCGTTAACCCTCGACTTTGACCCCACTAACGTGTCAACGACACTGCTGCTTTGTTGTTTACGCCCAAACATATTTTGTCACTCCCTAGCTTTAACTCTGCGCTGTTTCCCAGAGAAAACTCTGTTTCACACTCGCTATTGACTTGGTTCGCGATTTTACTTCGATATTTATTTTTTCCGGTGTAAATCCGGCAGGTAATATCAGCTCGCGATCGAAATCCTGAAAATATCTAAATGCAAACGGCCAGTTGCTCTTGGCGTCCGTTGGCAGCAATTCTTTCAGGCTGTAGGTCTTAGCCTTGCCATCCTGAGAGCCCTCGAGGCTAAACTCTACATTACCCTTGACGCTGCGATCGTGTTGCATGACCTGTACCAGCACCAACCGCATATGAAACTGTCGTTCGTCCTTCCCTTTTGTAACCTTGAAATCCTGAACTCTTAAGCCTCGCCCCCCGTCTGAGGGAGATACGATGCCGCGATAAAATGCGATCGCGTCCCGCTGTTCCTGAATCTTTCGCTGCAAGTCGATCAGATCCGCCTCCACAACCTTGTAGGCTTCCTGATCGATATCACGATGTGTTTCCAGCAGCGCGATCTCCTGTTTAAGGACAGCAATCTGATTATCAAGGCCATCGATTTCAGTTTTGTGACCCTGTTTTTCCTCAATTGCATCGGCGATGTTGTAATCAGCCTGGATACGGCCGAATTCGAACACCAGGTAAACACCGACCACAAAGGCAATCGCCACCGCAGCGCGCATAATCCCGCTGCGACCCGTTCCGGGCATGTATGACCTAGGCTTCATATGCAAATAGTCGGTTTTCTACTCCATCCAGAAGCGTTATGTTACGCGGAGACCCATGCAAACAGAAGTGCGGCAAGTCACGGAATTCGTTATAAAACAGCATATGGGGCACGGCCCCCGAAACAGGCAAATTGACAGGAGATCAGCTGAATGCAGCTAGGCATATGGTATTTATGGGTCAAGGCGTTGCATATCGCCTTTATGGTCACCTGGTTTGCCGGGCTTTTTTACCTGCCACGGCTGTTTATCTACCATGTCGAGGCCAGCGCGGACGCTGACCGGGAACGCTTCACGATAATGGAGCGGCGCCTCTTTATCATCATGACAATCGGTGCCGCGTTGACGACGATTTTTGGCCTGACGCTTTTGTGGTCCAACGCGGCGTTGCTGGCGCAAGGCTGGTTCAACCTCAAGTTGCTGTTGCTGGCCGCCCTGTTCGTCTATCACATCAGGTGTTATCGATGGATCCAGGTTCTCAAGGCGCAACAGATTCCTGCAGACACGAAATGGCTGCGCTGGTTTAACGAGATACCGGTCGTGTTCCTGCTAGGGATTATTTGTCTCGCGGTCGTCAAACCCTTTTGAATCAGTTTCTCCCCGTTCCTTTTCGGCGCGAGCCAGATCCTTGTCGAAGGCTGTGCGCCAGCGCTTGGGCCACCACCTTGGCCGTGGTGGCAAGCCTTGCGGATAAAGGTGTGGTCCGAGTTCGTGCAATGCACGCACGTAAACGCGTCTCTTGAAATAAATAACCTCTGTAACCGGGTGCCAGAACTCGACCCATCGCCAGCGATCAAACTCGGGTGTCTCTGATTGATCGAAGCGGACACGGTCCTCGGTCGCGGTAAGTCGCAGAATGAACCAGCGCTGCTTCTGGCCGATACACAGCGGCATGCTGTGCTGGCGCACGAACTTTTTCGGCAATCGGTAACGCAGCCAGTCATTGGTTGTTCCAAGTATCTCTACGTCGGTTTCTGTAAGCCCCACCTCTTCGTGCAACTCGCGGTACATCGCCTGCTCAGAGCTTTCGCCCTGCATCATGCCACCCTGCGGAAACTGCCAGCCTTTGCTGCCAACGCGGCCCGCCAGCAAAAGCTTGCCCTCGCCATTGCAAAGTATGATGCCAACGTTGGCACGAAACCCTTCTGAATCTATGTGATCGGTACTCATGATGTACTCAGTAGCATGTGCTAATTTTCCACTTTTCGGACAGCCTGTCCAGATACAGTCGCCAATCAATTACAATGATCGATTAACGGCGTAGACGTATTGCCACCCTATTGATGGAGATCAAGAGTGACGCTGGTTCGTCCACAGCTACTGTTTCCGGCGCTGATAGCCCTGTCTGCAACAGCCGGTATTGTTGCGCTGATCTCGGGAAGCGCTGATATCAATGCGCAACAGGTCTGGCAGTCCCTGACCGGAACCGCGCCTGACAACATACGTACCCTGGTCATTGATCTCAGGTTGCCGCGTGCATTGACGGCCTTTGGCGTCGGTGGACTGCTCGCTGTAGCCGGTGTACTCATGCAGGTTCTGCTGCGCAACCCTCTGGCTGAACCTTATATCCTGGGTACGTCAGGGGGCGCGGCTGTTGCTGCATTACTCGCAATGATGTTTGGATTTGGCGCGACCTTTGTCGATTTCGCGGCCTTCGGCGGCGCAATGGCGGCGACCTTGCTCGTATTTGCTATTGCACAGGGCAGCGGCAGCTGGACACCGACGCGGTTGCTGTTAACCGGGGTCGTGCTTGCAGCGGGTTTTAGCGCGGCGACCACATTGTTGCTTGCCCTGAGCCCAGACCAGAATCTGCGTGGCATGTTGTTCTGGCTGATGGGAGATCTGAACTACGCTTATACGCCAGCCCGAAGTTTGTGGTTACTGGCCACAATAACGACGGCCGGCGTAATCGCTGCGAGGCATTTGAATGTCCTTGCGCGTGGCGACCTGCAGGCCGCAATCGTAGGTCTGCCCGTCGCCGGGTTTCGCCTGATCATTTTCGCTGTGACGGCGCTTGCAACTGCAATTTCTGTAACGACTGTCGGTGTAATCGGTTTTATCGGCCTGGTGGTGCCTCATCTTATTCGTATAGTGGCCGGCAGCGATCATCGTATTGTTTTGCCGGCATCGGCGCTTGCCGGGGGGACATTGCTGGTACTTGCCGACACGCTGGCGAGGACGATGCTGGCGCCGCGGCAGCTTCCTGTTGGTGCGCTTACGGCTGCGCTTGGGGTGCCGCTGTTTTTGATATTGATGAGTCGCTCGCGGCGTACCGGTTAGGCACAGGAGACTCTATGTCGTAAGTCATCTATTCGCGGCTAAAGCCGCTCCTACAGATTGCGGTAATCTGTAGGAGCGGCTGTCTATATTTTCGTGCTGTTGTTGCAGTGCATAATTGAGCGCGATATTTGAGACGCCGCGAATCGGTGAGACCAGCTAAGGATAGTGCGCGCGCTCCGCAAGCTTCGCCGCATCTTCCTGAAAATAACCGAGTTCAGACACGCTCATTGGGTCGGCAACATACCTACGCCACCGCTCAATCGACACATCAACCGGCGCATCCGGATTTGCCGGGAATTCCAGGCCCAGTACGGCAAACAACGCGTTCGGTTGCCCGGACGTGAGCCACTCGAGAAGCGCCGTCGCACCATCAGGATTTTCTGCATGCCGCGTTACCCCGGCACCGGTTACGTCCAGATAGACGGGCGACCCTGCAGCAAACCATTGCGCTGCCAAAGGCGCATCCGGTCTGTCGCGTGTGAACATTGCCAGATCATTTGAATCCACGATGCCGATCGGGCACCGACCATCGGCAACCGCCTGCAAGAGTTCACTGTCATCGTCGAAAATCGTGGTCGCAAGATTCGCTTGCCAACGACGAACAATCAACTCGGCATTGCGAACACCATGGGATTTTATGAGATAGGCAATCAGCGAGCGGTTGCCTTGCACGCTCGACGACGACAAACAAAGCTTGCCGCGCCACCGTTCATCGCCAAGCGATCCGTAGTCACTAATCGTAGCCACCTGTGCTGCGTCTGCAAGATTCGTGTTGACTACGAAAATCCGTGCTCGAATGGATAGTGCATGCCAGAGTTTTTCGGCATCGCGCAGGTTTTCAGAAATTTGATCTGCGACGAGTGTGGAATAAACAGGCCGGTAAATATCATTTTCAACGGCATGCCAAAGATCGCCGACATTAGTGGCAATGAACAGGTCTGCAACCGAGCCGCCGCCCGAACGTTCGATTTTCGCGACCAGCTTCGCGTAGTCATCAACCACCAGGTTTACTTTGGTTCCTGTTTCTGTGGTGTAAGCCTCAAGCACCGGGCCGATTTGTGAGTTGCTGCTCGCGGCATAAACGACAACAGACCGGGTGCGGGCAGCCGTTGGCTCGACGGCCTCACTTTCTTCGTCAGTCAGTTGCGTTGGCGTATTGTCTTCGCTGCAACCGGCTACAAGCAGTATCGCCAGAAAGATGACACCCATTGGCCAAAGGCGAAAATCCAGCGAAGTTCTGTGCATGACTAAATCACTTTTTCAACTGCTGCGTGGTTGCCGAAGTCGCAATACCTGCAAATGCCGCAATTATTGCCGGGTTGCCAGGTATTCACGACCATAGTGCATCAAGTCTATGAAGCTCTTTTCGTCACCGCTCACGACCGCGTCGCGAATTCGCCCGACGGATTCGTACAATGCATCCAGTGGTTCGCGCCCGAATTTGTTGAGATGTTGAATTTCGAAATACATTCTCGGATTGTCTTGTGCGACCGCGGCAGACACTAGCAGCTGAGCATCGAAAGTCGTCGATGACAGCTTCGCTAGTTTTGGCGCGGCTTCGCCACTCTCGGCGAGCGCCGTGAAGAAGGCAATATTCAGGGCATGTGACAAGCCGAGTACATAAGCAATCAGGCGATCATGCTCGTCCTGCCCCATATCCAGCTCATCGACCATCGTGGCTGCAAACAACTCTTTGGCCTCATCTGTCGCCTTTTTCGATCCGACGTCGACGAATACCATGTGTCGACCTGACAACAGTTCGGTTTCAGGACCATACATAGGATGTAACGAGGTGACTTTGCAACCAGCATCCGCCAGTGCTTGCAGGCCGGACTTCAGTGGCGTTTTGAGCGACCCGATATCGAAGATCAGCGCCTCGGGTTTTATAGCTGCAAGCTCCTCCAGGATCTTGCCTGATATAACCATCGGCGTTGCCACAACGATGACATCGTAGTCCGTGCCCGCTTCTCGCCAGTCTGCAAATCTGCCCTCGCCTGACACAGCGCTGGTATCGGCAATGGTTGTTACGAATCCCTGTGAATTGAAAAAATTGACGAACCAGTTACCCATCTTACCCATGCCGCCGATAATCAGTGCGCTGCGGCCATCGCCTTTGCCTTCCGCAGCCACCCGGGCACGCTCCTGGTGAGTCAGCGACGACCTGATCAGCAAGGTTATGAGATCCTCGGCCAGGTTCGGATCGACCTGCAAGGCTTCTGCCTGGCTACGCGCCATCTCAATTACGTCTTTTTCTCTTTCGTAATCGCGCGTAGCGCGGCCGGACGACTGTTTGCGTCGCCCGATTTCGCCAACGATATGCTGCCGTTTCGCGACCAGCTCGATGATCTGTTTGTCGATTGACGACAGATCGCTGCGAAGCTCTTCAAGATTCATGGTCATGCACTTCCTGTTTTGCCGGATTCAGGCCTCAAGCTGTTTTACCGCAGTCCGGGACGAAACGCCAAAGCAAAAAAAACCCGGGCCAACAGTTGGCCCGGGTTAATTCCAGTACGTGATTAGTGCTTGTGCCGACGCGGCGGAGCAGGAGCACGATAGTCGCGATGCCTGGTTCCCCTCCGGTAGTAACTACGACTGTGTCGGTGCATTTGCCTGTCATACAAATACAGGTCGTAGAGTCTGTGCCAGTTCTGCCGACGTGCATGACCTGCATGACTATAGCGACTGTGCTGAAACCACTGGCGAAAGCCGCGATCTTTGCGCACCCAGCGTGGCACGGCGACACTCCTGTCATAGGCGAAGTAATAATCGTGTGTAACACGAGGCCGATAGTCGGGCTTATGCGCCTGGGCTGCGGGCGCATAGGCCAGCAATATTCCCAGTCCAACTATGATCGGGAGCGTTACACGTTTCATCAGGTCGTCCGTTACGTTATTCATAGCCGCCTCCTTTTTTGACGGTGCGCATACAGAATAAGCCACTGCACATGAACCATGCCTTAACACAAGCCATTGTTTTTATTATGTTTATGAACACCAGCTGAACGCCTGCCGGTACTGCCCCCCCGCAATGGCTACCGTCTCTGGTGTAATCGTGCGAACATCAGCGCGGACAACAACATCCTCAAGGACTACAAGAAAATGAAGACACGCGCTGCGGTCGCCTGGGAAGCAGGCAAACCACTTGAAATTGAAGAAATCGACATCGACGGACCAAAAGCTGGCGAGGTTTTGTTACGCAATGTGGCTACCGGAATTTGCCACACAGATGCTTTCACTTTGTCGGGCGAGGATCCGGAAGGACTTTTTCCGGCAGTACTTGGACACGAAGGCGGCGCGATTGTCGAAGAAATCGGCGCTGGTGTTTCGAGTTTAAAGGTGGGCGATCACGTTATACCGCTCTACACACCGGAATGCGGCGAGTGTAATTTTTGCACTTCAGGCAAAACCAATTTGTGCCAGGCGATTCGTGTCACACAAGGTCAGGGCCTTATGCCTGATGGTACTTCTCGCTTCTCACTCAACGGCAAGCAGATCTTTCACTACATGGGGACATCGACCTTCAGCGAGTACACGGTGCTTCCGGAAATTGCCGTTGCCAAGGTCAGTGACAAGGCACCACTCGAAAAAATCTGCCTGCTCGGCTGCGGCATTACGACGGGAATTGGCGCAGTGCTGAATACAGCGAAAGTCGAGCCTGGCGCGACAGTAGCGGTCTTTGGTCTCGGCGGCGTAGGTCTTAGTGCGATCCAGGGCGCCATGATGGCCAAAGCGGGTCGCATCATTGCCATTGATATAAACCCGGACAAGTTCGAGCTTGCGCTGCAGATGGGCGCAACCGATACCGTAAATCCCAAAGATCACAGCGTCCCGATTCAGGAAGTTATTATCGAGCTAACTAACGGCGGTGTTGATTATTCATTTGAATGCATCGGCAACGTTGACCTGATGCGTTCGGCACTGGAGTGCAGCCACAAAGGCTGGGGTGAATCGATCATCGTTGGCGTTGCCGGCGCCGGCCAGGAGATTTCGACGCGACCGTTTCAACTCGTGACAGGTCGTGTCTGGCGCGGCACTGCATTCGGTGGTTGCAAGGGCCGCTCGCAATTACCTGGCATGGTTGATCAATACATGGATGGCAGCATTAAAATCGATGAATTCATCACGCACACAATGCCGCTCGAGGATATCAACACCGCATTCGACCTGATGCACGAAGGTAAAAGTATTCGCTCAGTCGTACATTTCTGAATGTTAACTTGTAGTCCAGCAAGGTAGGTTTGATGGGTTCAGAGCCACCCGAATGATCCAAGACAAGGCGGAGTCCGTAGTGAATGGCATGTCCTTTGCAAGGGCTGCAACGCCGTATTGGATCATTCGGGTGGCTCCCTTCGGGCGAGTCGTGAAGCGGTCGTCCGCGGTGTTGCGCCTCTTGGCAAGGACTCGCCGTGCCAATATCGTGCGATGTGCCGCACCAATGATAGCGGTGAGAATCGTGACCCGGCGAGACGCGCCTAGCGGTCAACCGCTTCACAACTCGCTGAACCCATCAAACCTACCTTGCTGGACTACTACACCCGGGCTGCAGGTGCAGCATGCCAGCGACAGCGAATAAAATTGCAGTAGCCACAACCTCGGCATTGGCTGCAGAAGCCGCCGCCGAGATCGCGGAATGTGGTGGCAACGCAGTCGATTGTGCGATTGCTGCGGCGATGTTTTCAATTAACACCGAACCCGGCGTTTGCGCGCTGGCCGGCAGCGCATACGTCACGATCTGGCCGACCGGTCGGGACCCGATAACGATCGATGGCAACGTTACAATACCGGGTATGGGCCTGCCGCAAGACCTGAATCCTGCCGCGGAAGTCATTCAAATGGAGTACGGCGGCGGAATTGAGACGATGGTCGGCGCAACGTCAGTTGCCGTACCCGGAACACTTGCGGCCCTGCACCTGGCAGCAGAACAATTCGGCCATCTGCCATGGCGTGAATTGCTGCGCCCGACGATACGTGCTGCACGAGACGGATTCCCGCTATCGGCCGCCTGTCATTATTACCTTGGGTATTCCGGAGACATTATTTTCGGCCGTAGCGACGATGGTCACCAGGCTCTGCACACCGGGGATGGCTCGCTCAGGGGTGTGAGAAGCGACATTGTGGTTCCGCACCTGGCCGACACGCTGAATGCGATCGCCGAAGAAGGCTGCAAGGTATTTTATGAGGGTGACCTTGGCAAGCGCATCACCGATCACGTGCAGCAGCTCGGTGGCTTGCTGACGATGCAAGACCTGAAACGCTACCGGGCCGTTATTCGTCCGTCATTACTCGTCGAAACAGGTGACTGGACGATTGCAACAAATCCACCGCCTGCCATTGGTGGTGTGGTCCTCTCTGCCATGCTGCTGGCATTTGCCAATGATCCGGTCGTTCAATGGGATAGCGATTCACTGCAACGCCTCGTACGTGTGCAGCAGGCTGCCCTTTCGTACAGAAAAAAGAACCTGGACGCGGTACCGGATGTGATGAAAGCGGCCATCCGCATGCTGAAGCTGGCCGGCTCCGGTGAATTGATTTCCAAATGGGCATCGGGCTCGACCGTGCATACCTCGGTTGTCGACGATGCGGGACTGGCGTGTGCTATCACGGCGTCATCCGGATACGGCTCTGGCGAAATGCCCGCCGGCACCGGGCTGTGGCTGAACAACTGCCTCGGCGAACTGGAACTCAACAGGGACGGCCTCAACGCCGGACCGCCAGGCAAGCGGCTACCGTCCAACATGGCACCCGGCGTCGCACGCTGTGAAGATCGTGTTCTCGCCATGGGATCGCCCGGCGCTGATCGGATAACAACAGCGCTGCATCAGTTCCTGATCAACTTCATACAGCGTGGTCTCAGTCTCAATGATGCAGTTGCACATCCACGCATGCATTTGGTTTTGGATGACGTGGGCTCGAATATTGCCGTCGAACCCGGCCTGGACATTCCCGACATTGGATTGCCAATCACCCGTTACCCGGAAATTGGCATGTATTTCGGCGGTGTGGTTGCGGCCCTCTTCAGTGCAGAAAAAGGTTTTGACGTGGCGGCGGATCCACGCCGTGAGGGCGGCACGTTCATCAGCGCGTAACGAATGATGCCCGCCGCGATGTGGTCTGCTAATCTGCCACGCACATCGCAGCAACAAAAACCCGGAGTAACCATTGAGTAACGAAAAACTTGCGGACCGCTTGCCGGAAACTCTGCCTGCAGATCCGCTGCATTGGGCAGACGCCTGGCTGAAAGAAGCGTTTGCCGCGAAAGTTCAGCGCAACCCGAACTCAATGACAGTCGCAACGGTTGCAGCAGATGGCCAACCGTCTGCACGAGTGGTCTTGTGCAAGGATATTGTTCCGGAACCAGGCTACCTGGTTTTTTATACCAACTACGGATCGCAGAAATCACTGCAAATCGAAGATAACCCGAAGATCGCCGCAGTGCTCCATTGGGATGCGCTCGGGCGACAGGTAAGAGTTGAAGGAATCGCGGTTCGCTCACCCGACGCGGAAAATGATGCCTATTTCGCAACGCGTGACTGGGGTAGCCGCCTCGGGGCCTGGGGCAGTGACCAAAGTAAAGAAATTGAGTCCCGGGAAGCACTGGTTGCACAAATACGAGCAAGAGGAACCGATTTAGGTCTTAAATTTGCCGGCGACACACAAGCGCTCACCGACGGCGAAATTCCCCACATAGGAAGGCCACCGCGCTGGGGTGGGTTTCGCTTGTGGGCGACGGCAATCGAGCTCTGGATAGAAGGGGGTGACCGCATTCACGACCGCGCCAGGTGGACGCGGGATGTAATCCGCACGTCGGGCAACGGCTTTTCGACGACGCCCTGGTCCGGTTGCAGACTGCAGCCCTAGTTATATGGAAAACACCATCATTGAGCGCAGGATCAGCTGTCCGTTTTGCGCGGAATCAATGCACATACTGCTGGACCTTTCGGCCGGCGATCAGTCATATATTGAAGATTGCCAGGTCTGCTGTCAGCCAATGCAGGTGAGCTTTGTGCTGCTCGATTTGCCAGGTCATGGCATGGATGCTCAGGCCGGAAGAGAGGACAACATCAGTTTGCAGGTGGAGTGCGGTGCATAACGGACGCAGCATTTTTCTGGGGATTCTTCTGCTGGTCGCTACGACCGCAGAGCTGCGCGCCGACGTTATCCTTTCGAAAGGTGAAAATTTCGCTGTTGATGTCTCATCTGTCGATGGCCGAATCGCAATGGATCTCCTGGGCAGTATCTGGATTCTGCCCGCGAGCGGCGGCCAGGCCGAACTTGCAACTGATGGATTACTGCCGGCGTCGCGACCGCGCTGGTCGCCGGATGGCAAACAAGTTCTTTACCAAACCGTTTCGGCCGATGGCATCAGTTTGTGGATTCTGGATGTTGCAACGAAGACCAGCCGCAGAGTCAGCGCGCCAGCACTGCATAACCAGCTCGCGTCGTGGCATCCGGACGGCACCAGGATCGTGTACGCATCCGGGCGCAATAACGACGGCTTCGATATCTGGGAAACAGATCTGCCAACCGGTCTTAGCTGGCGCATTAGCAATCATCCCGGTGATGAGCTGGAGCCAGCATGGTCGGGCAATGGTCGCAACCTCGCCTACATAAAAAAACAGGACGAGCAATACATAATCGTGCTGCGACGCCACGGAGAAGTAGAAACTGACGTGCTGGTGTCAGACCAGCCACTGTCATCGCTGTCATGGCGACCGGACGGCACATTGCTGACATTCGTGCGCGACGATGGGGGCGAACTTTCACAGCAAATGATCATTCTGTCGCAGCCGCCGTTAGTTCGTCAGTTTGCCGAAGAAGAAAAGGTATTTGCGTTCCCGGTTTCCTGGCAGGATCGATCGCGACACCTGTATACCGCGGATGGCATGATCAAGACCCGCGCTTTCGGTGACCGACGCTCCCGGCCATTGCCCTTCCGGGCAATCGTTCGCAGCAGAGAGACGCGACCGCCGCTGGCCGTCGCACAACATGAACTGACTGTTTCGAGCCCACCAGCAGGCCGGCTGGTGATTCGTGGAGCACGACTGTTCGATGGCATCTGGAGCGGTTATCGCGAACACATGGACGTGCTTATCGACGCCGGCAAAATCGTCGCTATCGAGCCACAACGAAACTGGGACGACGCTATCATTCTGGATCTCGGTAATGTAACCATCCTTCCCGGGTTTATCGATTCCTGGTCTGCGCTGCGATCCGGATCACAAGCGCTGAACGGGGCACGCATACTGGCCCATGGTGTGACAACGATCGTAGCCGATGAATTTGATCCGGCGTTCGACTTCGGTCTTTGGGAAAACGAAAACACGCCAGGCCCAAGGGTTCTTCCGGCAAAAATCATCCATGGCAGTGACGCTGTGGATCGCGACTCAGATCAGGAATATTACCTGGTGAAAATTACGGCCTCCAACGCCGAGCCGGAGGCCGAGTACACAGCCGCACGCGAGGCGGCGAGTAGCTGGCGGGAGCGCGGCATTCCGGTTGTTGCCGAAAACTGGAACATGCGTATCCGGGTTGGCGCGGACCTGCTCCTCGGTGCCGCATCGCTACCAAATTCGTCACTCGTTGGCAGCTACCAGGACCTGCAAAATGCCACGACCATTGAGCCCGTTACGCTCATCTCCGGGCTTGCCGATGCAGGAACACCAGGAATACAGGCGCTCCTCAGTTCGCGGCAAGCCATAGAGCTCAACCAGGGCTACTCACCGGGAAGACGGCTCTTGTCGGTGCCGCGTCTCGCGGCAGCAGCATCGTCCATTATTGTCGGCAGCAAGCCGAACGGCATGCCGCCCGGCCTTGCCTTACACGCCGAGCTGCGTGCGTTAGCGGCCAGCGGTTTAAGCGGCGAACAGATTCTGCACGCAGCCGGCAGAAATGCTGCGATTGTCCTCGGACTGGAGAACCAGGTCGGCACGATAACGCCCGGCGCGCTGGCGGACCTGGTATTGGTGAACGGCGACCCGCTGGAGAAGGTCAACGACGCGTTGAATATCGTTGCAGTGGTCCGCAACGGTCGGCTCTTCAGCCTGGTGAACCTGCTGGAACGGGCCGCCAGTGCTCCGAACGTCGAATAATTTGACAAACTGTGTAATTTCGCTGCTTGCCGGTCGTTGCCGGGAAATCTGAGGATCGATTCCTGCCACGCCTGTTGAGCTCAGCCGTCAGCAGATTCAATACCAGTCTTTTCAAATAGTTATAAGCTCTTGTTTTGATACCAAATTATGTGCGGCTGCAACATTTTGTCGATATTATTTACATACCGACCTTGCTGCTTAAACCGCCTGTACCAAATTGCACCTTAAGCCTTTGAAATCACTTGGTTTATGCGTAGCTGGCACAAGACTTGCTTTTATAACCTTGCCCAAGCGAAGTGTAACTGTTGTTGGAAACCGGAAAAAAGGTACATACAGGATTTAGACGCCAGAAGAAAAATAATAATAATAATAAATCGAGATCCATATAATAATAATTAGTCTGTATCTGGTTACCGCATTCTCAGTTACCTCTTTAATAATAAGAAGAGTCATTAGCCCCGCCGTCAAACGCGGGGCTTTTTATTTTCGCACTTCGTTGCGCGCGCACAGTCTATAGCTGCCATCACACAACATTGGGGAATCCACATGCACGTTAAATTGTTTTTATCGGTCGTGCTGCTGGCACTTGCTGGCTGCAGCGAATCAAGCACACCCGCCGCAAGCGTTGAAGCAGCGGTTGAAAGTAATCCAGCACCAGTGGCAGCAACTTCGATATACGAGGATGCCGTTGCAAGTAGCGGCCGAACGGACAGTGACAGGGAACGCGATGCAGGACGTAAACCAGCACAGGTCCTTGAATTCTTCGCAATAGAGCCAGGTATGACGGTGCTTGATATGTTCTCGGGTGGCGGCTATTACACCGAGATGCTTTCGAATATTGTCGGCACAGAAGGTAAAGTTGTCGCACACAGCAATAAGGCTTATGCAGATTTCCTCGGTGACGAGCTAAATGCGCGTTATGCCGATGGGCGGCTCGTCAACGTCGAAATGATGATGGCCGAAAACAACGAACTCGAGTTACCTGCGGATACATTTGACGTAGTAATGATGGTGCTCGCGTATCACGATATTTACTATGTAAGCGCTGAAGACGGCTGGCCGAAAATTGACGGCCCAAAACTGCTGGCCGAATTTCTTAGAGGGCTGAAGTCCGGCGGCACGCTTGCTGTCGTCGATCATTACGCAGCAGCGGGCTCGCCACGGGAGACCGGTGGCACATTACATCGTATCGACCCGAGTATTGTCATCGCCGAAATCGAGGCGGCGGGATTCGTCCTGGACGGCAAAAGTGACATCGTGCGCAACATGGAAGACGATCACAGCCTGAGTATGTACGATGAGCAGATTAACGGTAAAACTGACCGCTTTGTTATGAAATTCAGGAAGCCCTGATTGGTTGCTCCGGATCGGCCTTTTTTGGCCGATCTGGGACCGGATCACTGTTCAGAGGCTAATGAAACCGGCCTAATCAGCTCTATCGGGATTACTCCCCTGGACCGGTGTTCGATGTTCAAAGCAATCCGCATAACTTTCCTGCTGGTAGTGCTGTTTTTTGTCGCGGTCAGCAGCTGGCTCACGCAGGCGCGCAGCACGGACTGGAATAACAGCCTGTGGGTCAAAATCTATCCGATCAACGGCGATGGCAGCGATGCCAGCGCGCGTTATATCGCCGACCTTACAGCAGATGATTTCACTGCTATCGAATCGTTCATCGCCCGCGAGATTGACAAATACGGCCACAACCTCAAACGACCTGTGCGGCTGGAATTCGGTCAGGAAATCAAAGAACAACCACCGGCGCTCAGTGCTGCACCCAATACGCTCGATATCATGTTGTGGAGTGTCAGGATGCGCTGGTGGGCCGGGAGCGTGGCAGGACCTCAGGACAACCCCGATCCGGATGTCAGGATTTTTGTTCGTTATCACGCGCCACAGGATAGTTTCGTACTTGAGAATTCGGTCGGCCTGCAAAAGGGCATGGTCGGTATCGTCAACGCGTATGCCGGCCGTCGTCACGCAGGTAGCAACAACGTCATCATCGCGCATGAATTCCTGCACACGCTCGGCGCAACCGACAAATACGATCCGGCCAATGGCTTGCCGCAATTTCCGCTCGGTTATGCCGAACCGGAACGGCAACCGCGTTATCCGCAACGTTTTGCAGAAATCATGGGCGGCCGCATCGCAGTATCAGAATCCGACGCGATGATTCCAAAGAGTCTCAAGTACGTCACGATCGGCACAACAACTGCCGGGGAAATAAACCTGCTTGATTAGTTGTACGCGAAAGACCCGACATCATTGCGGTCTCAAAAAACTCGATGCCACTACGATCTCGATTTAACAGACGTCATTGCGAGCCCGAAGGGCGCGGCAACCTCTCGACGCTGTTGTGGACCCTCGATCTGCGTTGCTACAAGCTGATGGAGGTTGCCGCGTCGCTTCGCTCCTCGCAATGACGTCTGTTCTTTCCAGTGGGGCTGATGACATCTGTTCTTTCGGGTGGATCCGATATTCCCTTGCAGGGCAACTATTGACTGCGGATTCCGTCTGTTAGTCTCTGCAAATGGACCAGCCCAGCGAAATCAGTCTTTCCTGCAGGAATGTTGATATCGCCGTGCCCGGACGTTCTCTTGTGCAGCAGCTGAAACTCGATATCGTTGCAAGCGAATTCCTCGCTGTGCTTGGTCCAAACGGAGTCGGCAAGTCTCTTACCCTGCACGCCCTTGCGGGTTTGCGCGCACCTGACAACGGACAAATCGAACTGGACGGTCAACCGATTTCCGGGCTCTCACGCCAACAGATCGCCGCGCGCCTTACACTGCTGCCGCAATACACCGAGGACGTCTTCCCGGCAACAGTTATCGACACCGTCATGATCGGCCGACATCCGCATATCGGCAGGTTTCAATGGGAGTCAGATCTCGACAGGGAAATCGCGTGCGCAGCTCTGCGAGAAGTTGACCTTAATGATATGGCGCATCGCGATATCGGCACTTTATCCGGCGGCGAACGGCGCAGACTTGCGGTCGCCCAGGTGCTAACGCAGGACCCTGCAATCTATTTGCTCGACGAACCAACCAATCATCTCGATCCACAACACCAGCTCGACGTGCTACGGATATTTAAGGAAAAGGCACGCGGCGGAGCTGCGATTGTTGCGAGCCTGCATGATGTCAATCTCGCAGCGCGTTTTGCGGATAAGTGCCTGCTGCTGTACGGCGATGGCCGTTGGATATTGGGTAATACCGACACGGTCCTGACAACGGAGCGGCTGACCGAGCTCTACGCGACGTCGATGGAATCTGTGAGCTGGCGCAACACCAACTTGTTTGTCGCCGCAGGCTAGTACTCCGTCAGGCAACATAACCCGCAAACTTCTCCAGGAGCGTGCTGTGTAACGCTGGATTTGCGGCAAGGACGGAACGAGTTTCAAGCCCTGGCCGCTTACCATTCAGATCGGTAAATGTGCCGCCTGCCTCCTCGACGATTACCGCGAGTGCAGCAATATCGAGAATATTGACGTCCGATTCGATGACCGCCTCGATCTTTCCCGCCGCGAGCAGGTGGTAATGGTAAAAATCGCCGTAGCCACGAATCCGGTCGGCAGCTGCGACCAGCTCGCCCAGTCGTGACCAGCCATCGCTGTCTGCCAATGACTTGAGATTGCCTGTCGATATCGCAGCGCGTTCCGGTTTGTCGATGTCACTCACGGCAAGTTTTTTGCCATTGAGCCATGCACCCTGGCCGCGTTCCGCAAATGCCAGCTCGTCGAACATCGTGCCATTTGATACACCGAGAACTAACTCGCCATTGCGCATGAGTGCGATTTGCGTCGAGAAAAATGGATATTGCCTGACGAACCCCTTGGTGCCGTCGATCGGATCGACCAGCCAGAGATTTTCTGCATCGGCAGCAGTCTTGCCGGTTTCTTCACCAAAAAACCCATGCTCCGGGAAGGCGTCAAGAATGACTTTGCGGATCGCCTGCTCACATTCCACATCCGCCTGGGTCACAGGAGTCAGGTCCTCCTTGATAGTGACCGTGAAATTGCCCTTAAAATAGCTGCGACTGATCTCCGCAGCGACAGAGGCAGCCTGCAATGCAGTCTTTAGCTCGGTGGACATATTGTCGGTGTCAAAAGTGCTCAAAATACTAATTCTCCGGCGTGGGGCAACTATGGCGGCAGCGGATTGCAGAAACAAGCCTGCTCTTGACAGTCAACCAACCGCCTTCTATCGTTTCTCGCTCTCAAGTTAGGTGCGCGAATGCGTTTTTGAACGGGTGACTGGATAGTGGGCAATCGACTCAGCAAAATTTATACACGCACCGGCGATGATGGTACGACCGGGCTCGGTGACGGCAGTCGCGTTGACAAAGACAGTATGCGAGTCGAGGCTTACGGCACCGTGGACGAGGCCAACAGCGCAATCGGCGTGGTACTGGCGGTCGAATCGATTCCGGACGAAATTCGCCGCTGCCTGACCATCGTGCAACACGACCTGTTCGATTTGGGTGGCGAACTCTGCATACCAGGACACAAAGCGATCGAAAGTAATTTCATTGATCGACTGGAAGTCGAACTCGATCAGTTCAATACAGACTTGCCACCATTAAAGGATTTCATATTGCCAGGTGGAGGTGAGGCGGCAGCGGCCTGCCATCTCGCCCGAACAATCGTACGTCGCGCAGAACGAAGAGTTAACAGCCTTCGTCGTCAAGAAGATGTACGGGAAGAAGTTCTGCAATACCTGAATCGCCTGTCCGATCTCTTATTTGTCATCGCACGAGTTCTGTCACGTGTGGAATCAGGGCAGGAAGTTATCTGGGATCGAAAACGAACCTGAAATCTTTCGCTGTTTAGCAAAGATCAGTTCTCCTTCAAGCCAACGTCGTTTTTCGTTTCTTCGGGCCAGGCAAACGGATCGTCCGGCAGCGTGTCGTAGGGGCTTGCCCCATTGATACTCGCATGCAGGCGTAAGACGGCAAGGCCGATACCTGCGGCGCCGTGAAATATGCCCGTATAGGCTGCACGTCCTCCACCCATGAATTCGGGCGCATCGACTACCCAGTGTGCCATTCGATTTTGCCGTATAGCCGCGTTTTGTATGTGCGCCAAAATCGAATCGCGTAGTTTGACGACCTCTTCAGAAACCGGCTCATTCACGCTCCACTGGCTCAGCAATGACAGTACGCCGGCGCGGCCAAAGCGCTTATCAAGAGCCATCGATGGTTCGGCGAATGGTGCTGCCGGTGTACCAGGAAGATTAATGTTTAGAAGGGTGTTCCTGCTCAGGCTCACAAATTCTGCTGCTGCCTCAGCATCGATGCCGGATATTTGCAGTCGTGCAAAAAACGACGCCGTTCCGCTAAGCCCGTGAGCCCAGCCAAACTCGTACAGCCCCGCCCATGAATCCGCACCCCAACCATAGGGAATACGCAACAGGCCACCGTCAATTTCGGCGATGGAGCGAATGTACGTGAAACCATCTCGCGCACCTGAGCGTAACGACTCGTCGTCGGCGATCGTGCCTATCGTTGCCAGCACATAAGCAACGCCCGCGGTACCGTGGGAGAAATTGGGGAGATTAAATGGCTTGCTGCGCCTGAAATACCAAAACGATCCTGTTGCCGACTCTTGTGCCTGGCCGAGCAGGAACCGTGCACCCTGCGTCGCCAAATCGAGCGCTTCCTCGTCTGCTGTCTGCTGTGCAACATAGGAGAGGAACAGCGCAGTTCCGGCATCGCCGTAGATAAGATCATTAAACTCGTCGCTCCAGCGCAGTCCCCCGCCGTCCTCGACACTCCATTCGCCGAGCTGAT
>Ga0164313_10000743_pt1 | contig 27319 bp, 20 predicted proteins | sample GuaBasSedimGuay4_FD_113735 | JGI IMG/M metagenome (GOLD analysis project Ga0164313, IMG submission 113735) | Subseafloor sediment microbial communities from Guaymas Basin, Gulf of California, Mexico - Guay4, Core 4569-4, 0-3 cm | ecosystem: Environmental > Aquatic > Marine > Hydrothermal vents... | reverse complement strand
TGTTCTGGCTGGCCCAGGTGCGCATGGACCTGGGCGAGGACGCCGTGGCGCGCGAGCTGCTGCTGCGCCTGGCCGCGCGCGTGCCCTCCGAGAGCACCGAGCTGCGCGAGCGCGTGGCCACGCTGTTGGACGAGCTGGGACCGGCGCCAACGCCCGCTGATGTGGGCGACACGGCGGCTGACCCGGAGACCGACGCGGGCGCCTCCGAGGGCGGCGACACGAGCGTCGATGCGCCAGACGACGAGGGCCGGCCGAGCGCTGATCCCGAGGCCGAGACGCCACCCGACGAGCCCGCCGAGGACGAGCCCGCCGACGGAGTGGGCCCGTGAGGATCATCATCGCCGGCGCGGGCGCGGTGGGCTTTCACCTGGCCAAGGAGCTGGGCGTCGAGGGGCACAACATCGCCATCATCGACGTGGACCCCGGCAAGCTCGAGTACCTGCGCGATCGGCTGGACGTGCTCACGGTGCAGGGCACGGCCACCAGCCGGGCCTCGCTGGAGGCCGCGGGCACCGAGGGGGCCGATCTGTTCATCGCCGTGTCCAACCTGGACGAGGTCAACATGCTGGCCTGCGGCGCGGCCCACAAGCTGGGCGTGCGTCGCACCCTGGCCCGCGTGCGCAACCGCGATTTCACCGGCGAGTCGCCGCTGATCGACTCGCTCAAGCTGGGCATCACGCGCTTCATCAACCCCGACGAGATCGCCGTCGATTCCATCGTGGCGCTGGTGAGCGCGCCCGGATCAATCGACGTCGGCGACTTTGCCGGCGGGCAGATCCTGCTGCGCAGCTTCGACCTCGAGCCAGGCAGTTCCCTGGCGGACCGCCCGCTCTCGCATCTCAAGGAAGAGTACGCGGGCGTGCCCTTTCTGGTGGCCTCGATCCTGCGCGACGGTATTCACATCGTGCCCCGCGGCAGCGACCAGCTCCAAGCTGGCGACCGGGTCTACATGCTCATGGCGCGGGAGTCGCTGCCGGTCTTCCGCAAGGTGGTGTCGGGCAGCGATCGTGTGCAGCGCGTGGTCATCTATGGCGCCGAGCGCCTGGGCATCGACGTGGCGCGGCGCCTGCAGGGCATCACCAACGTGGTCCTGATCGACGAGGATCGCGACCGCTGCCACGTGGCCGCCGCCGAACTGGACGACACGCTGGTGCTCAACGGCTCGCCCAACGACGCCGACATCCAAGGCCAGGGGCGCCTGTCCTCGGCGGACTTCTTTATCTCCGCCGGGCGCAACGAGGAGCACAACCTGGTGCTGGCCCTGCTCGCCAAGAAGCGCGGTGCGCGACGCAACATCGTGGTGACCGCCGACCCCGACATCGTGTCGCTGCTCGACAGCCTCGACATCGACGCGGTCATCAACCCGCGTCTCACCATGGTGGGGCGGCTGCTGCGTTACGTGCAGGTGGACCACGCGCGAGCCGTGCTGCAGGCCGTGCAGAAGATCGGCGAGAACTCCGCCGAGGTGGTGGAGATGCTGGTGCGTCACGGCGCCACGGCGGCCGGCGTGTCCCTGCGCGATCTGCACCTGCCCCACGGCGCGCTGGTCGGGGCCGTGGTGCGCGGCGACGAGACCTTCATCCCCCACGGCCTGACGGTGCTGCGCGAGGGCGATCAGGTGGTGGCGTTCGTGCTGCCCGGCCTGCGCGATCGCATCAAGCGCCTGTTCGCCCGGCGCGGCGGCCTGCACTTCGCGGATGACAGCGGCTCGGCGGTCAAGGAGCCCGGCCCCGAGCCCTCGCGCGACGGCTCGTGAGCGTCTCCAGCGTCCTCCACGTGCTGGGACGCCTGTGCCTGCTGTTCGGCGGGCTGCTGCTGGTGCCGCTGGCGCTGGCGCTGTTCGAGTCCGGCTTCGGCAACCCGGTGGCGCGGGCGCTGCTGGGCTCGTCGGCCTGCTCGTGCGCCCTGGGCCTGGTGCTGCACCTGTCGTTTGCCAAGCACGTCGAGGAGTTCGACTTCGAGGAGGCCTTCGCGGTGGTGGCCTCGGCCTGGGTCGCGTTCACGCTGCTCGGGGCCCTGCCCTACTGGCTCAGCGGCGCCATCCCCGGCGTCACGGACGCGGCCTTCGAGAGCATCTCCGGTCTGAGCACCACCGGCGCTTCCATCTTGAATGACCCGGCGCAGCTGGGCCGTCCGCTGCTGCTGTGGCGCGCGCTGACGCACTGGGTGGGGGGCATGGGCGTGATCATGCTCTCGCTGGCGATCTTGCCGGCATTGGGCGCGGGCGGCAACTTCCTGTTCCAGGCCGAGTCGACCGGCAGCGACAGCGAGCGTCTGGCGCCGCGCATCCGCGACGTGAGCCGGATCCTGTGGCTGGTGTACGTGGGGCTCACGCTGCTCGGCGTGGTGGCCTTCGCCCTGGCGGGCATGAGCGTGTTCGACGCCGTGTGCCACTCGTTTGCGACGGTGGCCACCGGCGGTTTCAGCACGCGCGCCGACTCGCTGGCGTCGTTCGCTCCCGCCGTGCAGTGGACGGCGGTGGCGCTGATGGTCCTGGCCGGTCTCAACCAGGCGCTGCTGTTTGCGGCGCTGCTCGGGCGGCCGCTGCAGCTGCTGCGCAACGTCGAGACGCGCACCTGGCTGTCGCTGCTGGCGCTGGCCAGCTTGCTGGGTCTCTGGGTGCTGGGCAGCCGGGCTCCGGAGCTCGACGCGTCCGTGCTCGACGTGGTCTTCACGGTGGTCTCGATCAGCTCCACCACGGGCTTTGCCACGGTCGACTTCGGGCTCTGGCCGGAGCCGCTGCACGTGGTCGTGCTGCTGCTCATGCTGGGCGGCGCCTGCGGCGGATCCACCAGCGGGTCGGCCAAGATGTTCCGGCACCTGCTCTGGGTCAAGTCGGCCTGGCGCGAGCTGCAGCGGCTGCTGCGCCCCAGCGGGGTGTTCGTGGTCAAGGCGGAGGGGCGGCCCATCGCCGAGCCGGTCGTGACCCGGAGCGTGGCCTACCTGGTGTTCTACCTGTGCGCGGCCTGCCTGGGCACGCTGCTGCTGACGCTGCTCGGCGTGGGCGGCGAGGAGTCCCTGAGCGGCATGGTCACCTGCCTCTCGGGCGTGGGGCCTGGGCTCGGCGCCGTGGGGCCCGCGAGCAACTTCGCGGGGTTGCCCGGCGCCGGCAAATGGCTGCTCATGCTGGCCATGCTGCTGGGGCGGCTTGAGTTCTTCGCCGTGCTGGTGCTCTTCTCGCCCCTGGCCTGGAGGCGCTGAGCGAGCATGGATATCGGAGCGGTCCTTCACATCATCGGGCGCCTGTGCATGGTCATGTCCGTGCTGCTGGTGACGCCCTTGGTGCTGCTGGTCACGGGGCCGGGCGTGGAGACCGCGCTGGTGGACGCCTTCGTGCTGTCGGCCGCGGTGAGCCTCGGCCTCGGCATGGCGCTGACCCTCTCCTTTGAGCTGCGACAGGAGGCTTTCGGCGTGGGCGAGGCCTTTGCCGTGGTCACGGCATCCTGGCTGGTGTTCACCGCGCTGGGCGCCATGCCCTTCGTGATCACGGACGCCATCCCCTCGGTGGTGGACGCCTGCTTCGAGGTGCTGAGCGGCTTCACCACCACCGGCGCCTCGATCCTGGATGACCCCGCCCAGCTCTCGCCCGCGCTGCTGCTGTGGCGCTCCACCACGCACTGGGTGGGTGGCATGGGCATCGTGGCCATGTCGGTGGCGATCCTGCCGGCGCTGGGCGCGGGCGGCAACTTCCTGTTTCAGGCCGAAGTGCCGGGACCCGAGTCCGAGAAGCTGCTGCCACGCATCTCCTCCACCGCCAAGGTGCTCTGGGCCATCTACGTGGGCCTGACGCTGGTGGAGTTCGGAGCGCTCTGGGCCGTGGGCATGACGCCGCTGGACGCCGTCTGCCACACCTTCGCGACGGTGGCCACCGGGGGCTTCGGCACGCGCGCCGACTCGCTCGCGTCCTTTGGACCGGCGGTGCAATGGATCGTGATCGTGTTCATGTTCCTGGCGGGTGTGAACTTCGTGATCCTGTTGCAGGCCGTGCGCGGCCGCATCGATCGCGTGGTTCGGAACGCGGAGCTGCGTGTCTATGTGCTCATCATCGCGGGCGTGACGCTGGCCTTCATGGTGGGGCTGCTGGCGCGCGGCGAGGGGCTGACCGGGCTGGAGCCGCTGCTGCGCGACTGCCTGTTCACGACCGTGACGCTGCTCACATCCACCGGTTTCGTGACCGCCGACTACGAGCTCTGGCCGGCGGGACTGCACGTGCTGGTCTTGCTGGTGATGTTCTGCGGCGCCTGCGCGGGCTCCACGGGCGGCGGCGCCAAGGTGGTGCGCCTGATCGTCGCCATCAAGGCGGGCATGCGCGAGGTGCGCCGGCTGCTGCGCCCGCGCGCGGTGTTCGTGGTCAAGGTCGGTCAGCGCACCCTGACCGAGGAGCTGGTGGTGAAGACCACCGGCTTCTTCGTGCTCTACCTGATGTCGCTGTTCGCCGGCATGCTGCTGCTGCTGCTGCTCGGCAACAGCGTGGCCACGTCGTTCTCCGCCGTGTTGAGCTGCCTGTCCAACATCGGCCCCGGGCTCGACGCGGTGGGGCCCACCAGCAACTTCGCGGCGCTCGGCGACCTCACCAAGCTGGTGCTCATGGGCTGCATGCTGCTGGGGCGCCTGGAGTTCTACTGCGTCATCGTGCTGCTGGTGCCCTTGGCCTGGCGTCGCTGAAGCGCGGGCGGGGGCTGCGGCGCGGGCGAGGGCTGCGGCGCGGGCTGGCCGGGCGCGTGCAGCGCGGCCTGGCCAGGGCTGTGGGTCCTGGCCAGGCGCGTCGCGACGGCGCATGACAGGCCGAGGCGCCGACCCAGCTCGGGCAGCACGCTGGCGCAGCCGCCGGGCGGCGGCGAGAGCAGCAGGTGTCGGCTGATCTGCGGGCGCGGGGCGCTGTCGCTTGGCGACGCATGGCGGGTCAGGCGCCGTCGCAGGCGCTGCACCAGCGCGCGGGCCACGGCGCCGCTGGAGCGCAGCACCAGCCTGCGTTCGTGCCCGTTGCTCCGGCTCGGGAGCACCACGCCCTGCGCCTCCTCGCCGCAGCGACGCACGGCGGCGTCGACAGACTCGAGCTGGCGTGCGCTGGGGCGCTGGCCCTCGAGCCAGGAGATGCCGACCACATGGAAGGGCTCGTCACGGCCCTCTCGACGGGCCAGCAGCGGCGCCAGCATGCGCTCCAGGGAGAACACCGGCAGGGTCACGTGGAAGCTACTGCCTTCGCCCGGCGTGCTCTCGGCCCAGATCCAACCGCCGTGCCGCTCGACGATCTGGCGGCAGATGTGCAGTCCCAGGCCCAGGCCGCGGCGGCTGTCCTCGCAGGGGGCGCTGGGCGCCTGGCGCAGGCGACCGAAGATGCCCGCGAGCTCGCCCGGCTCGATGCCGCAGCCGCTGTCCGTGACCGACAGGCGCACGAATTCGGGTCCGTCCTGGCCCGCGCTCAGAGACACCTGGATGGAGCCGCCCTCGGGCGTGAACTTGACGGCGTTCTCGAGCAGGTTCGCCAGCACCTGGCCCGCGCGCATGGGGTCGGCGTAGACCTGCGCGGTCGGGCTCAGTCGCGTGCTGAGGCGCAGGCCCTTCTGGGCCACGCGCGCCGAGAGGTCGGCCAGGGTGCGCTCGACGATGGGCTGCAGCGGCACGGGGGCGCGGCGCACCACCAGGCGTCCGGCGTCGAGCCGGGCCACGTCCAGCAGGTCGTCGACCATGCGCCGCAGATGGCGCGCGTTGCGGGAGACGACCTCCACGCACTCGGCCTGCTCCGCGGGCAGCTCGCCGGTCAGGCCGTCGCCCAGGATGGACGCAAACTGCTGGATGGCGGAGAGCGGCGTGCGCAGCTCGTGCGAGACGTGGCTGAGGAACTCGTCGCGCCGCTCCAGCTCGCGCTCGTGGGCCCGGGCCAGGGCCGACGACAGGCGCTGGCGCTCGATGGCGTGCAGCACCACGCGATCCAGGAGCCGCATGTCGAGCCGCCCCTTGACCAGGTAGTCCTGGGCACCGGCCTGGAGCGCGCGCAGGGCCAGGGCCTCGTCGTCGCGGCTGGTGAGCACCAGGATGGGCACGTCGGGCCGGGCGTGGGCCAGACGCGTCACGGCCTGGGGGCCGCTGGCGTCGGGCAGCACCAGATCCAGCAGCACCACATGCGGGTCGCAGCGCTCCAGCTCCCGCAGGCCCTCGGCCAGGCTGGCGGCCTGGGTCAGCTCGAAGCGAGCCGCCGCTCGTCGCCGGGCCAGGGCCTTGAAGGTGGCGCGGATGAGGTAGGCGTCCACCGGATTGTCTTCGATGGACAGCAGGCGTCTGGGGGCGGTCACGTCGCTCTCTCCACGAGGATGCAGCCGACTTGGCCCTCATCGGCCGGCCGCTGGCCCGGACTTGGGGCTTCTTGGCGGCCGGCTGTCACTGGGGCGGGCTCAAGTTGTGTCTCAAGCCGGAGCCCCGGTCTGGCCGATCCCGTGATCACGCTCAGGTGGCCGGCCGCGGTTATTTCCGCCCGGAACCGAGTCGGAGAGTCGAGCAGACCGGAGATTCGTCATGCACCAGCACAAGCCAGACCAGAACGCAGCGATTCACGCTCAAGAGGTGCGCAGCAGCCCCCGGGCCATCGTGGCCGAGGACGACGCCGACTGCCGTCTGGGCCTGGCCGTCATGCTGCGTGATATCGGGTATGAGGTGACGTCCGCGCGCAACGGCGCCGAGGCCCTGGCCTGGTACAAGAGCTTTGGCGGCGCGGCGCTGGTGGTGACGGACGTGGTCATGCCGCGCCTGAACGGCCTGGGGCTGGCGCGCCAGCTGCACGCCCTCGACCCGCAGCTGCCCGTGCTGGCCATCACCGGTGCGGGTGACGATCAGCTGGACGAGCTGTCCACCTGTGGCGTGCGCTGTCTGCCCAAGCCCTTTGATCGGCGCGAGTTCGTCAGCGCCGTGCGCGCCGCGACGGCCTGAGCCGAGGGCGCGCACCCGCCGCCTCGCCCCGACGTACGCCGCCGCGCGCAGCGATGTGCCCGGAAGCAGCCTGAGACGGGCCTGGGATGGCCTGAGAGGCCCTGGGCGGGTCCTGTCAGCTGTCGCGGAACATGGCCAGGTCTGTGCGCGTCACGCTCAGGCCCAGGTGCCGCAGGGCCGTTTGGGTGGTGTCGCGTGAGGCCGACGTGAGCTGCTCGCCGTCCACGCCCAGGACGTGGAACGTCTGTCGCCAGGACAGGTGGACGTCGGCCAGCTGAGCGTTCAGGTGGCGCAGCATGCGGCGCAGCCCGGCGCTGTGGCTCTTGGTGTCGATGGCGATGCCCGCCAGGCGTCCCAGGATGCGGTGATGGTCCGCGTCCAGCAGGCTCGACCCGGTGGCGCGCGCGTAGTGCCCGGCCACCTCGTCGAGCAGGCGCAGCGGCACCAGGGCCAGCTCGCCCAGCACGGCGTAGCCACAGACCAACAGCGAGGGCACGTGTCCGCTGCCGATGACCTCGCACAGGGCCCCGTCCAGTTCGCGGATCATGGCGTCGTCCTGCACGCTGAGGCGGGCCCCCTCCCCGGCCTCCTCGAACAGCTGCTCGGACAGCGCGGCGGCGGCCTGGGCCTGCAATTCGAGCGTGCTCTGCCACGACGGCTCGGCGGTGAGTTGCGCCAGGCTCTGCAGGCTGTCGCCGAGGCGCGAGCGCATCAGCGCCGCCAGGGCCCAGACCTCGCGCTGGCAGTCCGGCGCGTCCGGGGTCAGGAAGCCGAGCTGGTGCCAGTCAGGGGCGGTCACACGCGATCTCCAAGGACTCGGTCATGCTAACGCGGTCGTGGCGCTAGTCCGGCAGCAGAAGCCGGAGCGCCGTCCGGGTAGACTCTCCCGACCATGATCGACGACCAGACCCGCCTCGACCGCCTCATTCAGCAGCTGGCCGACGAGCCGGTGCTGGCGCTCGACTGTGAGATGGACTCGATGTACGCCTACGGCACCAGCCTGTGCGTGGTGCAGCTGGGCTGGCCCGAGGGCGAGGCCCTGATCGACGGCCTGGCCGAGCTCGACTGGTCGGGGCTGGGCGAGCTCTTTGCCGACCCCGAGCGGGTCAAGGTGGTGCACGGCGGCGAGAACGACGTGGGCCTGCTGCGCGACCGCTGGGGCCTGAACTTCGAGTGCGTGTTCGACACCATGATCGCGTCGCAGATCCTGGGGCACGACGGCTGCGGCCTGGCGGCGGTGTTGAAGCGTCACTTCGACGTGCATGTGAGCAAGAAGTACCAGAAGGCGGATTGGCGCATTCGGCCGCTGCCTGAGGAGCAGGCCGAGTACGCCGCCATGGACGTGCGCTGGCTGCTCCCGTTGCGCGAGATTCTGCTGGCCGAGCTGCAGCAGCTCGGTCGAGACGAGGAGGCCGTGTCCGAGTTTGGTCGCGTGGCGCGGGCCTGCATCCCCGAGAAGCCCTTTGACCCCGAGAACTGGGTGCGCGTGAAGGACTCGCGTGAGCTGCCGGCCAGCCGCCGCGCCGCGCTCAAGGCGCTCTACGCCGCGCGCAACGCCATCGCCAAGCGCATGGATTGCGCGCCCTACCGCGTCATGCATGACGGCACGCTGCTCGAGCTGATCCGCCGCAACCCGCGCGGGGTGGAGGCCTTTCGCAAGGTGCGCGGCACCAACCGCAAGCTGCCCCTCGCTGACGTGGAGGACATGCTGGCGGCGCTGCTCGAGGGCCTGGCCGCCGACGAGATCCCCTACCCCAAGCGGGCCGGGCGACGGCGCGGCGGCGACCTGGGCGAGGGCCGCCTCGACCCGGGCCAGGAGCGCACGCTCAAGGCCCTGCGCCGCTGGCGCACCCAGCGCGCCGAGACGCGCGGAGTGGACGTGTCGCGCGTGGCCACCACGGCCCTGCTGGCGGCCATCTCGCGCGCCGCGCCCAGCAGCCCCGAGGCCCTCGAGGCCGTGGCGGGCATGGAGCCCTGGCGCCTGCGTGAGTACGGAGACGACCTGCTGCGCGTGGTGACCGAGAGCCTGTCCTGATGGGACGCTGGGTGCTCGGCGTGGTGCTGCTGCTGGGCGTGGTGTGGCTCTGGTTCGTGCGCGGCTCCCAACCTGTGGGTGCGGACGAAGCGGCCGCCGCCCTGGCGCAGCTGGTGGCGCGGGCAGAGACGCTCTACGACCGCAACGAACACGACGCCTCGGCCACGCTCTACGCCCGCGCCGCCGAGTTGGCCCGCGCGGCCGGCGATGAGCGTCTGGCGGTGGCCTACGACGCCCAGCAGGGCGTGTGCCTCAAGCTGGCCGAGCGCCCGGCCGAGGCGCGCGAGAAGCTGCTGCCTGCCCTGGCCGCCGCGCGGCGTCTGGGCGACAGACGCACCGAGGGCCTGGCCCTGGGCAACCTCGCCCGGGTGGAGAGCCTGTTGCAGCACGATCAGCTGGCGCTCGACTACCTGGAGCAGCTCGCGCGCCTGGCGGATGAGGTGGAGGACCCGCGCCTGGCGGTGCAGACCCTCGAGCAGGCGGCCATGTTCTCGCTCACCCTGGGGCAGGTCGAGCCGGCCCTGGTGCGCATCGATCGAGCGCTGCTGATCAACCGCCGCAACCCAGCCGGCGGCGAGGACGATCGGCGCGATGCGCTGCTGCGACAGCGCGCCTCCATCCTGGTGCAGCTGGGCGACGATGAGGGCGCCGTGCAGGCCTGGCGCGAGGCCGCCGCCGCGCCCGTGGCCCTGGCCAACCAGGCTCTGCTGCTGGCGGACCTGGGCCTGCACGAGGCTGCGGGCGAGCTGGCGCTCTCGGCCTCCGTGGCCTTTGAGCAACAGGGCCAGCGGCGCCGCGCCGAGCGCGATGAGGCCCTGCTGCTCTCGCTCTCCGAGCAGCTGCGCGCCGGGCGTTACGATCTTGTGGCCGAGCGCCTGGAGCCGCTGCTGGCGTCCTCGGCCGAGCCCGCGGCCCTGGCGCGCTTCGTGGTGTTGCAGGGTCGCCTGGCCCTGAGCGAGGGGCGCAGCGCCGAGGCGGTGCAGGCCCTGACCCGCGCCCGCGCCGATCTGGACGGCCACGCCGACGCCGAGCCCGTGGGCTGGTTGCTGGCCGTGGCGCTGCACCTGGATGGCCGCGCCGAGGCGGCCGAAGAGCTGCTGGCACAGCTGCCCGGGTCCCTGGCGCGCACCGCGGTGCGCGCCTGGTTGCACGCCGAGCGCCCGCCCGAGCGCGGCCTGGCCCTGGACCTCATGCCCGCCTTGGCGGCGAGCGCGGCGCCGGGGGTCGACCGCTCGCTGGCGGTGCTGCAGGCCAGCTGTCCCGTGGAGCTGCCCAGCCTGGCCTGGTCGGCTCTGCACCACTACTTGGCGGACGCCGAGCGACTGCGCTCCGGCGGACGCGACGACCTGGCCCGACAGGCCCTGCGCGACGGCGTGGGCGCAGCCCTGCGCTGGCAGTACCTGGAGGCGCGTCGCGCGCTCACCGGGCGCTGGCCGTCCCAGGGCCTGCCGCCGGCGACCTCGGCCTGGATCGACGCCCGCGTGCAAGGCGCGCTCTCGCCCGACGAGGCCTTGCTGGCGGTGCTGCCCGGCGAGCCCTTGAGCTACCTGGTGCTGTGTACCTCGTCCCTGGGCGCCACCACCTTCGGGCTGCCGTCGCGGCGCGACCTGGGGCGCTTGGTGCAGGCGGTCACGGAGGCCCTGCGGTCGGGCGAGCGCGACGACGTGGCCGCACCCGCCGCGCGGCTGTACGACGCGCTGTTCAGTCCGCGCGCGCGCATCGACCTCCAGGCCCGCAGGCTCTGGACGCTGCTGCTGCCCAACGTCCTGGCGGCGGCCCCGCCCGCGCTGTGGGTCGAGCAGCAGCCCCAGGCCGGTCTGCCCGTGTCGTGGCTCGTGCGCAGCCGCGTGCTGCGCCTGCTGCCCCACGCGCCCACCGGCCAGCGCAGCACCGTCGCCCGGCAAGGCTGGGTCCAGGTGGGGGAGCCGCAGCTGGGGCCGGCCACGGCGCATTCGACGCCAGACGAGCCGACGCGCTCGGGCTCGGGCTCGGCTGGCTCGCCGCCGGACGAGCCGTCAGCGGCCGACGGGCCGCGCTCGGCGTTGGTGCTTCCCGCTTTGATCCAGCGCTATGGCGAGGCCGCTCTGGCGGCGGGTCCCCTGCGCCCGGACGCGACCGCCACGACCGTGCGCGGCGCCGACGCCAGCGTGGCGGGCTTGATTCGCGCGGCGTCGACGGCCGAGGTGCTGGAGGCTTCGGTGACCGCGCTGGGTGGCGGCCGACTGGCGGGCGTCGTGCTGAGCCCCGACCCCCACGCGGCGCGCGGCGACGCGCGCGCCGGGGTGCTGCCGTGGCGGCGCCTGGCGCAGCTCGACCTGCCACCGCTGCTGATCCTCGACCGCAGCCGCTTCGACCCGACCGATGCCCGCCACGGCCTGGCGTCCGCCGCCGCGGCCACGGCCGGCGCCGAGTGGACGCTGCTGTCGCGCTGGCCCCTGCCCGCCGCTGTTCGTGAGCGGCAGCTGGCCAGCGTGGCCCAGGCCTGGGGCCAGGGCATCGACCCCGCCAGCGCCCTGGCGGCGGCCCAGCGCGCCTGGCTCGAAGCGGCCGGGCAGGCCGGTCGCAGCGACCTTGAACACCCGCGCATCTGGGCGGCGCTCAGCGTCTGGGGCGGGTCTTGAGACCGACCTCGACGCGCCCAACCTGCCCCGAAGCCCTGAATCGATCGTACCGAGAGGAGACGTGATGAGAGATGTCCGCGCGCTGTGTGCCCTGACCCTGCTGTTGGGGTCGCTGGGTCTGGCCTGCTCGCCGGTCCGCAAGCCACGCGAGATCCACACGCACATGCGCGGGCAGGCCGATGCCGCCGTCCTGCGACGGGCGGCCGGCGAGCCCGAGCTGCAACGGGCCCTGGCCCGGGGCGTGGCCACCGTGGACCCCGAGCGCGAGGGCCTCGACGCCCTGGCGGCCCTGGAAGACGCACAGCTGGAGCAGCGCTGGCAGGCTCCCAAGCTGGGCGTCAACCTGGCGCTGCGTCGCGAGGCTCCCGCCGGCTGGGGGCGGCAGGTGCTGATGTGGTTGCCCGATCGCGTCATGGACCTGTTCGACGTGGTCTCCTTCGACCTGGGCCTGGGTGCCGGTCTCGGCGTGGACGCGCACCTGACCCGTGCCGCTCAGCTGGGAGCCGAGGCCGGGGCGTCCATGGGGCTGGGCTGGCACGGGCAGCGTTCGCTGGGCCTGCGCATGCACCACTCCAAGCAGGTGGCGGCCGGCCCCTGGGGCCAGGGCTTTGTCTCCGGCTTTGATCAGGGCACGGGCGATCGCCGCATGGGGGGCGCGTCGTTCGACGGCGCCGAGCACCAGCCGGAGCTGCTGCTCTACCAGGAGTGGCGCGACTACTGGGCCGTGGGAGCGCGCGGCCAGCTGCTGATCTCCGCCGAGCTGGACCTGCACCCCGTTCAGCTGTGGGACTTCCTGGCGGGCATCGTGGGCTTCGACCCGCTGAACGACGATCGCGCCCACACGCAGGTGGGCCGGCTCAGCGCCCGGGAGGAGCTGGGCATGCTGGCCCTGCGCGAGACCCTGGCCTCGCCCCAGGCGCTCTCGGAGTACCGCGCCTGGGTCGCGACGCGCCAGCTGCCGCCCGCCGAGGAGGTCAGTCCCCCAGCAGACGCGCCCTGACGCTGCGGGCCTCGGCCACGTCGCGCGTGTTGCCCACCACCACGCGGCCGTCCTTGAACAGCAGCACGCGGCGCTCGTCGGTGTCGATGCGCAGCAGCCAGGGGCCCAGCTGTAGCGTGCCCAGGCCGGCCAGGCGCTCGGCCGCGGCGGCCAGGTCGACCGGCGCGCCGCTGGCCGGAAGCTGGATGGCGTCGCGCCCGCACAGCTCGGTGGGCACGGCCGCGTCGGGTGCGCCCAGAAAGCGGTACTCGCCGCGGCCGCAGCAGGGGCAGGCGGGGTCGACCGGCAGACCGATGGCGCGCAGCTCGGCGTGCCAGGCGTCCAGCACCAGCACCTCGCCCGCGCGCACGTCGTCGCTGCCCAGCAGCAGCTTGAGCGCCTCGCCCGCGGAGAGGGCCGACACCAGCGCCACCGCCGTGCCCAACACGCCCGCGGTGTCGCAGGTGGGCAGGGCGCCGGGCGCGGGCAGCTCGGGCACGTAGCAGCGCAGGCAGGGCCCGCCGGGCGTGACCACCAGCACCTGCCCCTCGATGCCCACGACGCCGCAGTAGATGAACGGCCGCCGGTCGCGTACGCACACGTCGTTGCAGACCATGCGCGTGGGGAAGTTGTCCGTGCCGTCGAGCACCAGGTCGACGTCGCCCAGCAGCTGCGGCGCGTTGCCGGCGCTGAGGTCGGTCACCACCGGGTCCAGGGTCAGGTCGGGGTCGATGGCGCTCAGGGCCCGGGCGGCGGCGGCGGCCTTGGGCTCCACGGCCTGCACGTCGGCGTGGGTGTAGAGCGCCTGGCGCTGCAGGTTGGAGAGCTCCACCACGTCGCGGTCGATCAGGCGCAGGAAGCCCACGCCGGCGCGCCCCAGCAGCTCGGCCAGGCGGCTGCCCGTGGCGCCGCAGCCCACGATGGCCACGCGCGCCGCCGCCAGCCGGCGCTGGCCCTCGAGGCCCACCTGGGGCAGGCGCTCCTGGCGTATGTGGCGCTCGCTCATCGGCAGCGCACCAGCAGCTCGCGCGGCAGGCGCCGGGCCGCGAGCAGGGGCTCGACCTCGGCCACGAAGCGCTGGCCGTCGCTGCCGTAGCCGGCGCTGGGGCGCAGGCCCGGCAGCTGCTCGGCAAACCAGGCGCAGAGCCGGCGCATGAACACCTCGCGCAGCAGCTTGGCCAGGGCGCTGGCCACGGCCACGGGCGCCCGGCTGTCGTCGGCCTTGACGCGGAAGTGCACCTGCACCGGCGCGCGCCCCGGGAAGCACAGCCGGTAGCTCGACTCGGGTCGGCGCTCCTCGAGCGTGGTCAGCGTCGCCAGCGGGAAGCACGTCTGCAGCAGGTCGCCGTAGTGGATGCGCCCGCCCTGGCGGTCGATGTGGATCACCAGCTCGTCATCCGCAAAGCGCGCCACCAGCGCTTCGATCAGGCACCCGGTGGCGCGGAAGAGCGTGAAGGCCTTGGTGCCTGCGGCGGAGGTCACGCGGTTGAAGCGCGGCGCGGGCACGGGCGCCGCCAGCATGGCCACGCAGCGCGCGCCGCGGCTGGCCAGGCGCTCGGCGTGGGTGCGCGCACGCTCCCTCAGTTCGGCCGGGTCGGCGTCCACGGGCAGGGGAGCCGCGGCCAGGTCCTGGCCGTACCAGGGCAGCTCCGCCAGCTCGTCGCGGGGCAGATCCAGGGCGCCCTCCAGCAGCCCGCCGGCGTTCACGGGCAGCACGCCGCGAGCCAGCGTGACGTGGCCCAGGGCCGAGAGCTCCAAGGCGGCCAGCGACCCGCCGCCGTGGTACAGGCGCTTGGAGTCGGCCACGGGCAGGCCGCTCTTGCCCGCCCGCTTGTCGTCCAGCAGCCGATGCAGGCAGCGCTCGGAGCCGCCGGCCTGCAGCTCAAACGCGGACGCCGCCACCACCAGCGGGCCGATCAGCGGGCCGTAGCCGGCCTCGTCGATACCCGCCACGATGGTGCTCATGGCGCGGGCTCCTGTCCTGCGCAGGTGGCGCCGCGACTGCGCGCCGTCATGCGTCGTTGCTCGCTCAACGCTCGCTCCGATCTGGTCCAGCTGGCGGCGGTCTACCCGGGCGAGGTGGCCGAGGCCCGGGCCCGGCTGCGGAAGCGCCACGCCAGCAGCAGCGCCAGAGCCGCGGTGACCACGCTCCACCACTGGGCCGTGGAGAAGCCGCTGAACATGCCGCGGGCCGCGTAGTCGCCGCGGGTGAACTCCACGCCGAAGCGTCCGATGGCGTAGAGCAGCATGGTGCCCGTCATGACCTGCCCGTCCCAGGCGCGGCGTTTGTAGAGCCAGGCCATGCAGCCGAAGATGGCCAGGTTCATGAGCGACAGGTAGATCTGGCTGGGGTGCAGGGGCACGCCCACCAGCTCGGGGGGAATCAGCGAGTCGGGCACGCCGCTGAAGGTCACGGCCCAGGGGCCGTCCCAGGCGGCGCCGTGGTCGTCGCCCACCAACAGGCAGCCCACGCGGCCAAAGACCTGGCCCAGCGCGAGCGCCGGCAGCACCACGTCGCCCACGGCCGCGGGCTTCATCTTGACGCTCTTGCAGAACCAGAGGCCGCCCACGGCGCCGCCGAAGAAGCCGCCGTAGCTCACCAGGCCGCCCTCCCAGAAGGCCAGCAGCGAGAGCGGGCCGTGATAGACCTCGGGGTGAATGGCCACGTAGGTCAGGCGCGCGCCCATGAAGCCCAGCACCAGGCAGCGCCAGAGCAGCTTGTCGAACTCGCGGTCGGCGTTCTCGCCGCGATCGACGAAGAGTGTGCGGCGCAGGTAGACGGCGGCCACAAGCACGCCGATCAGCACCATCACGCTGAAGGAGCGCAGGGGCCAGTCGCCGATCAGCGGCCAGTCTGCGGGAAATCGGAACAGGATGGGATGCACGAGAGGCGGGGCGTCAGAGGGAGATGCCGATGACCTCGGCTTCGTACACGAGCTCGTCGTGGGCGAAGATCTGGGTCGCGAAGATGCCCATGGTGCGTCGCAGCCGGACCACCTGGGCGGCGATGATCAGGCGTTCACCGGGCTCGACCTGGCCGCGGAAGCGCGCCTTGTTCACGCCGCCGAAGCCGAACATCTCGTCCTCGGCGGTCTCGATGATGTCGCGGCTGATCCAGGCGCAGAGCTGGGCGGCGGCCTCCACCATGACCACGCCTGGCATGAGCGGGCGCCCGGGGATGTGCCCGCGCACCCAGAAGTCGTCGAGGCTGCTGTCGTGGAAGCCGATGGCGAGATGGGCCTCGTTGTCGTAGTGCATCACGCCGTGCAGCAGGCCCAGCTCATGGCGCTGCGGGATGAGCTTGTGGACGCCGTCCAGGTCGCAGATGAGCGGCGCGTCCAGCCACTCCTTGGGGTCGCAGAGCCTCTTGCCCATGGGGCCTCTCGTGGGGGTCTCGCGGCCGGATCATAGGGACTGACCCCGCGCCGGGCCATGCCGAGGGGGGCGGGCGGCTCAGCCCTCGCCGTCGGGCCCCGCCGTGAGCCGCAACCAGTGCAGGTGCTGGCCCATGCCTCCGGAGAGCGGCAGCTCCTGGTGCAGCTCCTGGTAGCCCTCGGCGCGCACGCGCACGCTGTAGCTGCCGTCGCGCAGGTTCTCCAGCACCACCAGGCCCGAGGGGCTGCTGGAGCCGCTGTGCATGGAGCCCTTGCCCGAGACCTCCACCATGGCGCCCTGCACCGGCCGACCCTGCGGGTCCTCCACCTTGAGGCTGAGCTGGTGGCGCGGGGCCAGCTGCAGCACGACCTCGGTGGAGCGGCCGTAGACCCGGACGCCGGCCACGCGGTCCACCTCGTTGTCGAGCTCCAGGGCCGTGACCGCGTACTCGCCATCGGGCAGGGGCGAGAACGAGAAGCCGCCGTCGGCGCCGCTCTTGGCGATGGTCACCATGGGCGGGGTGTCGCGGGGGTCCGCCAGGCGAGTCAGCTCGAGGAACACATCGACCCTCGCCCGGGACAGGCCGTCAGGGCCCAGAACCCGGCCGGCGATGCCCGCACCGCGGCTCAGGGGCACGTCGAACGGGCGCCCGTTGGCGGCGGGCACGACCACGTCCGAGAGCTCGCCGGGCAGGTAGCCGGGGGCCTGCACCACCACGTCGTAACGGCCCGGCTCCTGGGGCAGGGCCGCGATGCCGCCGCGCAGGTGGAAGGCCTGGGGCGAGGCCTGGTCGAGGCGCAGGCGCGGCGGGCCGCTGCCCGCGGGCAGGACCGTGACCTGGAAGGCGCTGATGGGCTGATCGGTGTCGATGTCGAAGACGCGCACGGCGATGTGTCGGGGGCCTCGGGGCGCGGCCGGCTCCGCAGCCAGGTCGCCGCGTGCGCCCGGGGAGCGGTCCGGCACGGGCGCCGCCGAGACAGGGGCGGGCAGCTCGCTGCGGCCCCCCAGCTCGGGCAGCGACACGGGGCCCGGAGCGCTGCGTTCGTCGCCCGGGCTCTTGCCGTCGTCGTCGAGAAAAAGCGCGAGCGCCAGGGCCAAGACCCCGAGCGTCGCGAGCGTGGCCAACAGCGGCAGTGTGCGGTGCGTGGAACGAGGCATGGCGGGTCCGCTGGAAGCGTCGGGCGGGGGGGCTTACAGTGCCCGTTTCCCTTCGACGTTCCGGATGCTTCCATCATGCCACGTCTGTTTCTGACGGCCCTCTGCTCGTTCCTTGTCACGGGCCTCCTGGCCAGCCTCGCCCCGGCCGGGGCACAGACGCCCCCCCAGCAAGCGCCCAAGTCGCTGGTGATCGGCTTCGACGGCATGGACCACGGGCTCACCGATCGCTTCATGGCCGAGGGCCTGTTGCCCAACCTGAGCCGGCTGGCCGAGCAGGGCCACTTCGGGCGGCTCGAGAGCTCCAACCCGGCGCAGTCGCCGGTGAGCTGGGCCGTGTTCAACACCGGCTCCAACCCGGGCAAGACCGGCGTCGGCGGCTTCGTGAGCCGCTACTTCCTGCGTGACGGCCAAGGCAACCGTATGGGCAACCCCCTGCCCCAGCCCATGCTGGGCTTTGCGGACAGCCTGCCGGCCGACGAGCTGGTGCCCATCGCCTTGGCGCTGGACAACCCACAGGGCTTCACGGCGGCCTGCGGCGGCGCGGCGCTGCTGCTGGTGTTCGTGCTGCTCAAGGTCCTGGGTGCCAAGGCCCTGCTGGCCCTGGTGCTGGGCCTGGTCGCCGGCGCCGGCGGTTGGTACGCGGGGCTGCAGTACACCGCCGGGCTGCCCGCCCAGGGCAAGCTGCCCTACGAGGTGAACCCCATGCAGGGCACCAACTTCTGGAGCCACCTCGACGAGCAGGGTGTGCGCCTGATGGGCATCCAGGTGGCCTCCACCTTTCCGCCCGACGAGGAGGGACCCAACACGCAGCTGCTCTCGGGGCTGGGCGTCAAGGACATCAGCGGCTCGCCCGGCAGCTGGTTCATCTACACCGATGACCCCTGGGCCTGGGAGGACGACACCAACGCCGGCGGCAAGATCAAGAAGGTCTACTTCGACCTGGACGACGAGACGCGCGCGGCGGCGGAGCTGGTCGGGCCCAAGGACTGGATCGCCGAGCAGCGCCTCAAGCAGGACATCGAGACGCTGAAGGCGGCGCAGACCGCCCCGTCCAACACGGAGCAGGCCGCGCGGGCCATCGAGCAGCAGCTGGGCGAGGCCAACTCGGCCTACAGCAAGTGGAAGAAGAACCGCTCCACGGTGGTGCCCTTCGACATGATCGCGGACCGCGCCGGCAAGACCGTCAGCGTGAGAGTGCAAGACAGCGAGGTGGTCATCCCGGAGGGCGGCTGGAGCGACTTCCTGCCGGTGATGTTTCGCTTCAACGAGCGCTTCGCGGCCCACGGGCTGGTGCGCTTCCACGTCATCCGCTGCGACGACGACGAGGTGCGCGTGTTTGTGCCGCCGATCAACATCGACCCCAGCCACCCGCCGGAGTGGCTGCCCATCAGCGCGCCGCCGGAGTTCGCCAGCGAGATCCGCGACGGCATCGGCCGCAGCTACGAGACCCTGGGCTGGGCCTGCATGACCAACCCGCTCAAGGACAACGCCGACACGCACTTCACGCCCCAGGGCTTCCTGGACGACATCGTCTCGACCATGGAGGGGCGCGAGGCCATCCTCGACTGGGCCTTCGATCGCTCGGGTGATTGGGACGTCTACTACCAGGTCTTCAGCACGACCGACCGCATCGGGCACATGCTCTATCGCGAGTCCGATCCCGATCACCCCGCCTACGACGCGGCCTACGCCGAGACCAAGGTGTCCGCCTGGGGCCGGGAGTTCCGGCTGGGTGACTCGCTGCGCGAGGTGTATCAGGAGGCCGACCGCATCGTGGGCGGCATCATGTCGCGCATGGACGCCGGCGACCTGGGCCCCGACCCCATGCTGCTGGTGGTGGCCGACCACGGCTTCACGTCGTTCCGCCGCGGGGTCAACCTCAACAACCTGCTGTACGAGCTGGGCTACCTGAAGACCAAGCAGGACAAGCCTCTGGCGGAGTTCAGCGGGCGCGCGGCCGATCTGCTCAGCTACGTCGACTGGGAGCGCACCCAGGCCTACTCCATGGGCCTGGGCAAGATCTTCATCAACCTGGCCGGGCGTGAGCCCAAGGGCATCGTGACGGCGGCGCAGTACGACGAGCTGATCGCGTCCATGCGCGCCGATCTGCTGGCGGTGACGGACGGCCCCGGCGGCCCCAAGGTGTTCACCAGCGTGGCCCGGCGTGATGTGCTCTTCGACGGCCCCTGGTGGAAGGAGGGCGCTGGCCAGCGGCGCATGGCTGGCCGCATGAAGGACGTGCAGCACGACGGCTTCGCCGATCTGTTCGTGGGCTACGAGCCGTACTTCCGTGTGTCCTGGTCCAACACCATGGGCGGTCTGGACAAGGCCGCCATCGTCGACAACACCAACCACTGGTCGGGCGGGCACGTGAGCGTCGACCCCGTGCACGTGCCGGGCGTCTTCTTCAGCAACCGCAAGTACACGGACGACTCGCCTGCGGGCCTGATCGATGTGGGCCCCACGCTGCTGGCGCGCTACGGCATCGACCTCGCCGAGACCGACGTGGACGGCCGCGCGCTGCCCTTCGAGAACCTGACTCAATGACTCGGTACCTGGTGACGGGGGGCACCGGATACCTGGGCCGGCAGCTGGTCAAGCTGCTGGTCGAACAGGGCCGTCAGGTGCGCGTGCTGGTGCGCGAGGGCAGCGACACCTCGGGCCTGGACGGCGTCGAGTTGGTGCAGGGAGACCTGTGCGACGCCGCCGACATCGCGCGGGCGTTGGACGGCGTGCAGCGCGTGTTCAACCTGGCCGCCGAGACCCGCGACGATCAGCCCGACGCGCGCTACGAGCGCGTCAATCACCAGGCCGTGACGCAGCTGCTTGAGGCCGCCTCCGGCAAGGTCGAGCGGCTGCTGCACACCTCGCACTACTACGCCATCGGACGCTCGGGCGAGCCGCGCTCGGTGCCGGACTTCGTCAACGACGAGTACTGGGTGCACAGCCCGGACGACATGCACGACGCCCACGAGCAGAGCAAGTGCGACGCCGAGAACGCGGTCAACCAGCGCGTGTCGTTAGGCGAGCCGGTGCTGGCCTTGGTTCCCACCATGCTGTACGGGCCCGAGGCGCGGGACGTGTCGGGCGTGGACGGCTTGGCGACGGGCAACCGCATCGTGCGCATGCTGGCCAACCACGCCGCCGGGCGCTACGGCGGCATGCCGGGCGACGGCCGCCAGGCCTGGAACCTGGTGCATGTGCAGGACGTGGCCGCCGCCCAGCTGCAGGTCATGGATGCCGATGATGGTTCCGGCGTCTGGCCCCCGCCGCGCTGGACCCACTGGCGCTACATCTGCGGTGGAGACAACGTGAGCCTGGCCCAGCTCTTCGAGCGCTTCGGCGCGCTGGCCGGTGTGCCGGCGCCCGCCGCTCAGGGCGTCAGGAAGCAGGGCCTGCTGGGCCGGCTGTTCGCCGGTGGCGCGGGCGAGGCCTCCACGCGCGATCTGATCGACTCGCACTGCTGGGCCTTCTCCTGTGAGCTGGCCGAGGCCGAATGGGGCTACAAGCACCGCTCACTCGACGAGGGCCTGGCCCAGACCGTCGATTGGATGCGCTCGTGCCGGCTCCTCGATTGAGCGGGAACACGCGCCCGTCAGCGCACGTCCAACCGGGAGCCGTCATGAGATCCGCCCGCGCCCTGACTCTCGCCCCGAAGCTGGCCCTGAGGCCGCCCCCGGTGCCGTCCCTGATCTTGACCCTGATCTTGACCCTGGGGCTGGCTGCGTGTTCGTTGCCTGTCGCAGGTGATGACGGGCTGTACACCAAGACGGACGACTACACGCCTACGGATGTGCTGGGGCGCCCTGCCTACGCTTCGCGGGCCCGCGAGGTCGAGCACGAGCTGCGCACGGCGCTGCTCGAAGTGACCCGCGCCAGCCAGGACCGGGCCGCCAGCATTCGCGTGTCGCTGGCCGCGCGGCTGTCGACCCTGTCGGCACCGGCTCGGCTAGCCACGTCCGAGCGCTACCTCTCGACCCTGCTGCGGGCCGAAGTGAAGGCCTACGAGCAGGCCGTGGCCCTGGCCTACGACGAGGCCCTGTTGCAGCTGGACGAGCTGCACGAGTCGAGCATTCAGCAGGCCCTGAGCATCGCAGCGTCCATGGCGCCCGAGCGCTCGCCGCTGGACGTCGGCCCCACCGGCAGCCCGCTGTTGGACCGGCAGGTGACGGCCTTCGAAGAGACCCTGCGCTTGGACTTGCGGCGCTCCGAGATGGAGGCCGAGGGTTACCGCCTCGCCCTGCGCCGGCTCGAGCTGCTGGTCGTGTTCAACAGCTTCAACGCCGAGGGCGCTGACGACGCGATGGGCGGGAGGCTGCTCGTGCTTGTGGGCGGCGATGAGGGCAGCGAGCCCCGGGTCGATGTGGTCTTTCGCGCCGATGAGGGCGTCGATGCCGAGGACCGCGGCCTGCTCCAGGCGGTGCGCTTTCGCGTCATGGCGGGCGACACCGTGGTCGAGGACCTGGGCTGGCGCCCACTGCCCGCGCCGGATGGTCGGCCTCAGGTGGCGCAGGATGGTCGCTACCTGCTGGCGCCCGAGTCCGGTCCGCTGCTCCAGTCGGCCTTCGGATCGCCCGAGGACCTGATGGAACGCCGCGTCGTGGCAGACGTGCAGACCGCCGTCTTTGATCGCGAGGGCGTGCTCCTGGGCGGGGCCGACTGGCGCTTGGAGTACCGCGTGAGTCTGCGCGGACGCATGAGCTGGCAGGTGGGCGCCGTCGAGCCGCGCTTCAACGCGGCCTGCACGCAGGTCGCGGAGTGGTTGCCCGAACACGCCGACGACTGACCCGCGCGTTCAGTCCGCGGGGAGGGCCATCAGTCGCTCGTAGCGCGCGCGGGTGTTGTTGCTGGCCTCCTCCAGATCGGAGAGCAGCAGGTGCCCCGCGTCGCCTTCGCTGCTGTCGACGTAGCCCAGCCTCAGGGCCAGGCTGCGCAGGGCACGGCCGTCCGCCGGGATCTCCTTGGTGTCGGCGCCCAGCGCGATCTGCAGCCGGGTCTCGACGCGCCGGAAGAACAGGTACGTCTCCGACAACCAGGTCGCCTCGTGCTGCCCGAGCAGGCCTTCCTCCGCCAGCAGCTCGAGCGCGCGCGGCGTCTCCTGCACCATCAGCGAGGGGTGCTTGGCCACGTGCGCCAGCTGCAGCGCCTGGGTGAGCTGTTCGATGTCCACCATGCCGCCGGTGCCGCGCTTGAGGTCGTGCCCCACGGCCAGCGCCTCGATCTTGCCGCGCATCTCGCGCATGCGTGCCATCAGGTCGTCCGGCGCTGCCCAGCGGCGCAGGCCGCGCCGGATGGTCTGCAGCACCCTCTGCCCCAGCGACGCGTCGCCGGCCACGATGCGCGCCTTGAGCAGGGCTTGGTGCTCGAACAGCGCCGCCCGGGGCGACTCGAAGTACTGCGTGAACGCGCGCAGGGTCGTGACCAGCGGGCCCTTGCTGCCCTCTGGACGCAGGCGCGTGTCGAGCTTGTACAACCGCGGGCCGCCGCGGGCGCCGCCCATGCGCGCGATCAGCTCCTCGGCCACGCGGCTGAAGAAGACCGAGTTGGAGAGGCCGTTGGCGGTCTCGCCGTCGCCGCTGCTGACAAAGACCACGTCGGCGTCGGAGCCGTAGTTGGCCTCCAACCCGCCCACCTTGCCCAGCGCCAGCACGACCATGTGGGCCGGAGCCCGACCCGAGACGCCGCGGATGGAGCTGGGCTGTCCGTGCTCGCGCAGCAGCTCCGCCAGCACCAGGTCGTAGCCGTGGCGCAGGATGTCGATGCACAGGTGCGACAGCTCGGCCAGCACCGCGGGCGTGGCGATGTCGGCGCCCAGGTCGCGCACGGCCGTGCGCAGGGTCTCGATGCGGCGGTAGTCGGCCAGCTCGAGCCACGGGTCGGTGTGGGCCGCGTCGCGCTGGATCAGCTGGGTGCGCCGCTGCCGTCGCCCGCTCCTGCCGGTGGAGACGGCGTCCTGGAACGCGTCGAACAGCCAGGGCTCGCTCGCCAGCCCGTCAGCCAGGTGCGGGCTGCCGTCCGCCAGATCACAGAGCATGCCCAGCAGCTTCGAGTCGTCCCGCAGCCGGGCGTAGAGGATCTCGCGCGCGCCCACGCCCCGGCTCATGCGCTCAAAGCGGTCGAGGGCGCCGTCGGGGTCGGCCGCCAGGGCCAGGCGTTCCAACAGGGCCGGCGCCAAGTTGGCCAGGGCCGCCACCTGTCGCCGCGACTCGGGCAGGAAGCGCGAGACCGGCGCCGCGGCGCGCTCCAGCACACGCCGGCCGCCCGCGGCATCGGACAGCCCCGCGTCCGCCAGGGCCTGCTCGAAGCGCTGCTCGTCACGCTCGGGGTCCAGCAGCAGCTGGCTCACCTGCGCCGCGGGCCCTTCGGTGGCGGGAAAGGCGCGCTCGAAGTGGTGCTCGAAGATGCCGCGCACACGCCGGCGGTGCTCTTCCAGCTCGGACTCGAAGGTGCGCACGTCGGGGCGCCCCATGAGCTGGCAGAGCGGGCCGCGGTCCGTCGGCAGGTGGTGGGTCTGCACGCGGTGCATGACCTGCAGCAGGTTCTCGACCCGGCGATGAAACAGGTACGCCGCGCGCAGCCGCGCGTGCTCCATGCTGTTGAGCACGCCGCCCACGCGCAGCCGCTCCATGCCGTGCAGGGTGGCGTTGCACAGCAGCCATGGGTTGGAGCTGGCGTGGGACAGGGCCAGGAACTGCACGATGGTCTCGATGTCGCGGATGCCGCCAGGGGCCTGCTTGACGTCGACCGCGCCTGCGCTGCGCGCCTCGCTGGCGGCCTTGAGGCGCTTGAACTGCAGCACGGCGCCGGCGTCCAGGCCGCAGCGCAGGATCCAGGCCCGGGTGCCTTGCAGGAAGGCGTTGCCGGCCTGGCCGCAGTCGAGCAGCACGCGGCCCTTGAGCAGCATCTGGCGCTCCCAGGGCCGGCCCATGCTCTCGTAGTACTCCAGGCAGCTCGTGAGCGGGCGGGTCAGCACGCCGCTGGACCCCTCGGGTCGCAGGCGCATGTCCACCCGGTACAGATGGCCCTCGGCGGTCTGGCGCGAGAGCAGGCGCACCAGCCGGCGCGCGGCCTCGTCGGCGGAGAGCTGGTCGCTGGCCTCGTCGGGTCGCACGAACAGCAGGTCGATGTCGCTGGAGTAGTTCAGCTCCAGGCCACCCAGCTTGCCCAGGGCCAGCACGGCCAGGTGCTGCGCGGCGCCACAGGCCCGAGCCGCGGCGGTCACGATGGCGTCGGCCAGCCGCGAGAGCAGGATCGTGACCTGCTCGACGTCGAGGCCGGTGCTGATGTCGGCCCAGGCCACGGCCAGCAGATCCTCCTGTTGAGCCCGGCGCAGGGCGCGCTCGGCGTCATGGTCGGCGCCCGCGCGCTGGTAGCGCTCGGGGGCGCCCGCCGGGTCGAAGGGCCGGCCCAGCTGGGAGAGCAGTGCCGGGCGCCCGATCAGCAGGTCGGCCATGTGCTGGCTGGCCCCCAGGAAGGCCCCCAGGGCCTGGGGCTCGACGGGACAGGCCGGGCAGCCCTCGGCGCTGGCCAGCCGCCCGGCGTTGTAGAGCGCGCGGTCGGGGTCGGCGCCGGCCAGGCAGCCGCTCAGCAGCTCAGCCGGGTCGAGGCCGGCGCGCGGGTGCTCCAGCAGCTGCTCTACGGCGGCGTGAGCCTCCGCGCCGCGAGCGAAGCCCAGCTGCTCGAGGGCGCGGGCGCCGGCCGCGGCTCCCAGCTCGCCCTGCTGGTGGCGGGCGATCAAGCCGGCAGGATCGCTGGCGTGTGCGCTCATGCTCGAGGCTCCGCCAGCAGCCGCGCGCAGGCCGCGCCCACGTCGTCGACCTCCAGCCGCCGCATGCACAGCCGGTCGGAGCAGCGACGCAGCGTGCACGGGCTACAGGCCACGCCCGCCGTGAGCACCTCGGAACGATCGAAGCGTGGACCGGTGATGGCCGGATCCTTGGGGCCGTAGAGGCCCACCACGGGGGTCCCCAGGGCGTTGGCCAGATGCAGCGGCAGCGAGTCGGAGGCCACCAGGAGGTCCGACTCGGCCAGCAGCGCCGCCAGCATGGTCAGGCCCTCGGGCGGCACGGCCAGCGCGCGCCGGCCGAGGCTGGCCAGCACGCCGGCCACCAGGGCCTGCTCGCCGGGGCCGCCGGTGACGATCAGGCGCGCCTCGTGGCTGCTCGCCAGCGCCGAGCCCAGCGCCGCGAAACGTGCCGGGTCCCAGCGCTTGAGCTGCCCAAACGCGGACGTGCCGGGATGCAACACGACCACGGGTCCGCTGCCCGGGGCGCGGGCGAGCAGCGTGCGAGCCCGCGCGCGGGTCTCGCGGGGGATCTTCAGCTCGGGCCGAGGGGCTTCGCTGGGAGGCTCCACGCCCAGCATGGACAGGGCAGCCAGGTGACAATCCACCCGGTGGCGGCAGTGGGGTGAGGGCGAGAAGCTCTCGGTGAGCCCGCGTTCGCCGCCCTCGCGCGCGATGGGGCGGGCGTAGCCCAGCTTGCGCGGTGCTCGCAGGAAGATCCGCTGCAGGCGGCTCTTGAGGTTGCATTGCAGATCGAGCACGACGTCGTCGCGGCGGCGGCGCAGGGCGGCGATGTGGGCCGGCCAGGCCGAGCGGCGACCGCGCGGGAAGACCAGCAGTTCGTCGAGGGGCACCAGCTCGCGCAGCAGTCCCGCGGCTCGATCCTCCACCAGCCAGGCCACATGGCCGGCTCGCCCGCTGCGTTGAAGGTGCTGCACCGCAGGTACGGCAAAGAGCACATCGCCCAGGGACGACAGCCGGACGACGAGCACGGAGGTCAGCGCAGACACGGCCGCAGGCTAGCAGCCCGACACAGAGGGCATCCACGCTGGATGGCGGCCGATTCTCGTCCGGGGGCTACACTCGCCCGGGCCATGGACGACCCCGCTATCCAGAGCCTTGTCGGCACGCATCAGGTGAGCTGCTCGGGCCCGGTGCGCTTGGCGGTGCGACGCGACTGGGTCGCGGCCCTGCCGCTGCGGGACATGTTGGCGGGCGCGCCGATCCGCAGCTGGGGGCAGCCCCTGCCGCACGACTACATTGGCCGCGCCTCGATCGACGTGCTGGACACCGCGGCGGGTGCGCTGGTGGCCAAGGCGCTCACGCGAGGAGGTGTGCTGGGCCCGCTGCTGCCCGATCGATTCGTGAACTGGCGCCGCCCCTGGGCCGAGGCCCTGTTGGCGGAGCAGCTGTCCGCGCGCGGCTGTCCCACGCCTCCGGTGGTGGTGGTGCGCAGCACGGCGGGTCCGGGCGGCCTGCACCGGCTGGAGTTGGCCACGGCCCGGGTGGAGGGCGCCGTGGACCTGCTGGAGGCGCTGCGGTCTCAGGCCGATCCGAGGCCCTTGGCGGCCCTGGCGGGGCGCACCCTGCGCAAGCTGCACGACGCGGGCCTGCGCCACCGGGATCTCCAGGTGAAGAACTTGCTGGTCCGGGGGGATGGGGCGCCGGTCGAACTGGCCTGGGTGATCGATCTGGATCGCTGCCGCCTCGGGCAGGCCCTGGGTCAGGAGCCCCGCCTGGCGTCGCTGACGCGCTTCACGCGCTCATTGGTCAAGCGCGGCGTGCTGCCGGCGACGGCCGGGCAGGGGGCCGTCCCGTGGAGTGCCTGCAGGGCGTTCCTGCAGGAGTACGGGGGGCTGGACGGGCTCAGCGCGGCAGCCCTGTCGCGGCGCCTGCGGGGCCGGCTGGCGCGGCAACTGCGCTGGCGCGGCTGGTCACGAAGGCCCGTGCTTGTCTCCGGAACGGGCCGTCACTGAGGCCCCCTGTGTTCATGCAGGAACTCTCGCCTTGCCATGGCGTTCTTGCAACCCGTTGTCAATTGGTGGGTTGCGAGGTCAGGCGACTGCGGAATCTTCTGAAGCTGCATAAAAAATACGATTGGCCTGCATAGAGTGGGTGTCGGGAATTTGGCGCCGGCTGTAGACTCCGGGCGTCTTCTCTCTTGCGGCGGCTCTCTCCCCCTGCACCTCACGGCCTGCCGGCGTCCGTCGTCGGTGGCGGCCCAGAGGTCCATCCGGGCGCGTTCCTCCCTCCCCGAAGAGGGCATTGCGTTCTCCCCCGTGTTCTTCCTCCCCACCCTTCTTTGCGCATCTCCTCGGAGGCCTCATGCGACGTTCCTTTTTGACGGCTCTTTCCGGAGCCGCCCTGCTGATGCTCGGCAGCCCGGTCTCGGCCCAACTCACTGACCTGCAGCCCGGTCGCAACTTCTCGAACTCCAATGCCTT
>Ga0164313_10000742_pt1 | contig 27322 bp, 21 predicted proteins | sample GuaBasSedimGuay4_FD_113735 | JGI IMG/M metagenome (GOLD analysis project Ga0164313, IMG submission 113735) | Subseafloor sediment microbial communities from Guaymas Basin, Gulf of California, Mexico - Guay4, Core 4569-4, 0-3 cm | ecosystem: Environmental > Aquatic > Marine > Hydrothermal vents... | reverse complement strand
CCATGCGTGTGTTCGTGAGCTGCCTGCGGCGCGTGGCATGGGTTTCGCTCGTCGCCTGCGGTGGGGCCACGACGGTCGACGGGGCCGCCCCGGCCGGGGGCGCCGCTGGGCTGGATGGCACCGCCGAAGAGGTGGCCGTTGCGCCCGACCCGCCGGAACAAACCGAGCCGGCGTGGCCCACCGATGACGTGCGGCGCCTGCCACCGATACAGGTCGACACCGCTCGGGTGCGTAGTCGCATCGTCACGGACTGGGATGCGGACGCGCTGGTGCCGACGCTGCACCCAGAACTCTCGGGGACTCGGCGCGGGATTGTGATGGCATCCGACTTCGGGGTCACCAGTGGGCGTCGCGCCTACGACGCGCGCATCCAGCGGACGCCGAGCTACCGCTTCTACACGGAGGGCTCGAGCGGCTATGCGCCCTACTGGGCCACCGGCGACGAGCACGGCATCAACCCCATGACGTGGCGGGTCGTCGACGCTCAGCACGTCGAGCACGACGTGCGCAGCGCGATGTTGGGCCCGAGCACTCCGAACCCTTGGGGGCTACACCGACGTGCCCACCTGGTCGAGGTCGAGGCCGAGCTGCCGACGCAGTCGAACTCCGGCTTGCACTTCGTCGTCCGCGACGCTCGCATCCTCGACGGGACCCAGGCCTACCCGCTGGTCGTCGAGGACGCGGTGACGCAGCTGCACGCGCGCTTCCGGGACCAGGTCGAGGCAGTGAGTGCCGAGGTCGAGCGCATCCTCGGTCAGGGCCGGGCGCGGGTTCCCGCCGGTTACGAGGCGCGCATCCCCGACGGGCCACAGCTCCAGACCTATCCCTCCTGGCTCGACGACGAGCGGGCGCTCGAAGTGACCATCATCGCGCGATACCGCGAGGCTCACATCGGCCCGCGGGAGCGGCGTATGTCGCAGTGCCGGCCGTGCCGCCGCAGCGGAGGCCGGCCCGCGCCATGCCCCCGTTGCAATCCACAGCCGTACATGCACGAGCCGCAGGTCTTCGTCGGCTGGCAGATGGCGGCGCGCTACCGGGTTGGTCACGACGCTCGACTCATCCGCGAAGTGCTCATGCAAATCAAGCCGTACTGAGCACGCAGCTGCGTCGGCCCACTCCTCACAGGGCCCCACGCCCTGCTACACTTGGTGCATGTCTCGCCTCGCCGTCATCCTCTGCGCCTTCGTCCTGCCCATCGCCGGCTGCTCCTGCGGCGACGACCCGGGGGCCGATGACGGCGGCGGCACGGGTGACGGCGGCGACCGCGATGGCGCGACCGGGGACACCGGCAACGGCGGCAACACCGACGGTGGCGGAGGAGACGACTGTGGTGGCATCACCGCCATCGTGCGCGACTTCGACGTCTCCCATTCGGACTTCCAGGACGAAAACCCGGGACACGAAGAGGGGCTCGTCCAGGACCGCCTCGACGACGAGCGCAAGCCCATCTACGCCCACGGCGACGAGCACCGCGGCGGCATCGACGACTCGGACTCGTTCCGGCAGTGGTACCGAAACGTCGACGGCGTCAACCAGTCCTTCGAGATCACGCTCCCGCTGACCGAGGCATCACCCGGCCAGTTCGTCTTCGATGATGATCACTTCTTCCCCCTCGACGGCATGGGTTTCGGCATGAGCGGGCGAGACGCCGAAGACACCGAACGCAACTTCCACTTCACCTCGGAGATCCACATCGGCTTCGTCTACGAGGGCGGCGAGACCTTCACCTTCCGCGGCGACGACGACCTCTGGCTCTTCATCGACGACCGCCTCGTCATCGACCTCGGCGGGGTGCACGGCGCTCTCGAGCGCACCATCGACCTCGACGATCTCGGGCTCACGCCGGGGCAGCGCTACCCAATGGACATCTTCCACGCCGAGCGCCACACCAGCGCCAGCAACTTCCGTATCGAGACGACGATCCAGTGCTTCGTCGATCCGATATTGATCTAGCGCACAAGCCTCGTTCCCCCGAGGCCTTCAGACTCGGACGCGGTTCCGCCCCCCCGCTTGGCCCGGAGGAGCTGGAGGAAGATCCGACCCGGGTTCCGCCTAGCGGGGCCCAACACGAACGGCACGACGTCGCCATCCCGAGCGGCGCCGAGTGGTGAAGTAGGTCTTGTCGGCGAGGATACAGCGCGCGGTTGTCATGGGCCCTCATCGGGGCCAGCGGCGCTCAGTTGCGTTAATTCGCAACCAGGGTCGGATCTTCATCTTCAGAGTATCTGCGTTTGCTCTGAGCGCGGTGATATAGAGTGGAGCGATGACGTGCGCCGCCGCCGCCACCCTCCTCGTCTTCGCGACGCACCTCGCCGCGTGCGGTGATGATGGACGCCGACCCGCGGATAGCGCGATCCAAGACTCGGACGGGATCGACACGACGGTCGACTCTGCGAGCGTCGACTCGGCGACGCCCGACAGTGGACCGTCGTGCGACGCGACGACGATCACGACCTTTTCCGCAACGACGCCCCTTCCCGAGGGCGGGAGAGCCATGGTGTGGCGGTCGTCGGGGCGCGCGTCTACGTCCTCGGCGGGTGGAGCGGCCGCGGCGCCACGGACACGGTCTTCCGCGCGGACGTCGCGGCCGATGGCCTCGGTCCGTGGACCGCGGCGGGTCCACTCTTGCGTCCGCTCGAGCACCTCGGCGTCGCGCACACGGACGGCAGCCTCTGCGTCATCGGTGGTGACGATGGCGTGGTCGCACGGAGCGAGGTCAGCTGTGCATCGATCGCAGCCGACGGTTCACTCGCAGCATTTGTCGACGCGGAGCCGCTACCCATGAGGCGCTCGAGTCACGAGACGGTTCAGATCGGTATCGACGTCTACGTCATGGGCGGCGCTTCGGATTTCGGGGGCCCGAACCTGACGTCCGTCCTCCACGCCCGGATCGGGTCCGCGGGGCAGCCCGAAGGTTGGGCGGAGGTCGCGCCCCTACCCTCAACCCCGTCGTTCCCTGCCGCCGCCGCGGGCGACGGGCGCATCGTCTTGCTGGGGGGCAACGCGGGCTCGGCCGCGCCGCCAATCCTCGCTACCGATGTTGCGGCCGACGGTTCGCTCTCGGGTTGGCGGGAGGCGGGAGCACTCCCTCACATCACCTGGGGCGCGGCGGCGACGATTGCACGCGGGCGCATCTACCTCGTGGCCGGGCTCGGGCCCGGCGCGCCAACCGCGACGGTCCAGAGCGCCGACCTCGACGACCTCGGCGTTTGGATCGACCACGATCCACTCCCCGACACCCGCTTCGGTCACTCCCTGAGCGTCATCGCGCCGGATCGCCTCATCGCCATCGGCGGCTGGCGTCAGCGATCACAGCCGGTGCAATCCACCGCGTTCGTCTCCGAGCTCTGCGCCGCCGCGCCCTGACGCTAGTGATGGGGACGCTCTTCGGCCCGAAGGTAGTTGCGTTAATTCGCAACCAGGGTCGGATCTTCAACCAGGGTCGGATCTTCACCCTGCGTCCCGCTGCGGGTCGCGTCGCCCAACGCCCTACTCATCGTGGAACCTCGACAGGCTTCATGTTAACTGTCCGCTCAGATGACCAAACGCAGCCTCTCCCTCCTCGTCCTCGCCGCTGGGCTGCTGGCCTCCGCCGCCGGCATCGCTCTCTACTCCGCCGTCAACTTCGGCCTCACCGCCATCGCGCCCCAGCCGCGCTTCGCGACGGTCTCCGAGGAGGAGGCCGAGGTTTTCGGGCGGCGCTTCGAGGAAGCCTTCGCGGAGGGTCCAGATGCGGCCGCGGCGCTCTTCGATGGAGAGGGCCTCGCGGACCGCGTCTTCCCTTCGTCGTCTCCATGGCTGACACGGCTCACCTTTTTCATCAGCGGGGGAGGGGAAGAGGTGGCCCGTTCCTTCGTGGGGGGGCTGTCCCAGGGAGTCGGCCCGCGCGGCGCCCACCAGTACCGCGGCGCTGTCGAGCGGGAGGGCGAGACCCACGCGCGCTTTCGGATCCTCTACGTCGATGGCGGCGCCGCATTCAACGACTACCGGCTGGGGCGGCGCGACGACGGAGAAGTGCGAATCGTCGACGTACATACCATGGAGCTCGCGGGCTACCTGTCGGATGCGCAGCGCACGATGGCGGCGTGGAGCGACGCCTGCGAGCCGGTGGGGATTCAAAGGCTCGGTGGATATTCGAGAGACGACGCGCTCATGGGATGCGTTCAGGAGCTCATCGATGACGAGCAGGCCGAGGAGGCCCTCGACGTCCACGGGACGCTCTCCGAGGCGGCCCGTGGGGATCGGCTCGTCGCCCGCCAGGCCGTGCACGCCGCTGTGATGCTCGACGACGCCGACCGCTACCTCGCCGTCCTCGAGGAAGTTGCTCAGCGTTTTCCCGATGTTCCGCTGGTGCACAAGTTCATCTACGAGGAGCGACTCACCCGGGGCGAGTGGAGCGCCGCCCTCGACTCCCTCGACGTCATCGTCGCCCAATACCCGGACCCCTATTGGACGGCGATGCGGGCCCTGGTGCTCCTGGACGGGGGAGACCGAGACGCGCGGGCAACGGCCGAGCGCGCGGTGGAAGCTGATCCGTCCTTCTACGATGGCCACGTGGTCCTGCTCCAGATCGCCCTCGCCAACGGGGACCTTGCCGCCGCCGACGACGGACTCCGAGCCCTGGTCTCCGACTTCGACGCGGACCCGGAAGAGCTCGCGACCGTATCCGGTTTTGAGCGCCTCGTGGACCTTCCGAGCTACCCAGGCGCCGCGAATTGAGTGGTGCGTTAATTCGCAACCAGGGTCGGATCTTCTATCTTGGCTAGCCAAACAAGGAAAACGATGACCCCGCCGACCACCACGCTAAACGCAGTTCTGCGAATCGAATCCTCGGAAGGATTCACGCTGAATTTTAAGCATCCGGTTTTTGGGGAATTGTGCCTGCCGGTAGCGGATCCGGGCGCAATCATGTCGATGAAAGTAGAGGAGGTAGGAAGCCCCGCCGGCGAGGAAATCGCAGCGCTCAACAAGGCTTGCCAGGCCTTTGTTGAAAAGGGAGACCTGAAGAGCGCGTTTGCGGAAGCCGAGGCTTTTTCGAAGCGCTTTCCGGTTTTCGCTCATGCCTACAGTCTGCAGGGCAGATTTGCAGGAGAGATGGGCGAGTTCGATACGGCGGCCTTTCATATGCGTCAGTCGATCGCCATTAGGCCGATCTTTTCTTCCCTCGCGGAGCTGGCGCGAGTTCTCGGAAAACAGGGGAAGCTGGAAGATTCGCTTATCCTCTCTCGCTTTCTCCTTAAAAACCGAAAAGAGGCTTCCAGCGATCAGGAAGCCATGGGCTCTATTCAGGACCTATTGGTGACCCTCACCCGACTCCAAAAAGGGGCTGAAATGGTGCAGGTCGCTGATGCTGCAATCGCGGACTACGGCGGGGCTACTGTCTTTCACTACCAAGCGATTCTCGGTCTGATGCTCACCAAGGCTTTTCAGCCCGCAATGCGTCGACTCGAGTCGGTTGAGCCTCATCTGAATCCTGCGGATCCAATGTCGGCGAAATTTGCCCAACTCAAGCAAATCCTGAGAGGAAACCTCAACGCTTAAAATGAGCAATCCCCGGCAGGTCGTGACGAAGTGGGAACGGAACCGCCCAACGTGCGCGAAGATCCGACCCGGGCTCCGCCTAGCGGGGCCCAACACGAACGGCACGACGTCGCCATCCCGAGCGCCACCCAAGGGCGTGTGCCCCGGATTGCCGTCCCCCCCAAGCCTGCTTCGGTCCCCGGCGCTCGCCAATCCCGCCTCGCCGGGCCCGCAACGGCCGACATCCCGAGTCGCAGACGCAGCGGTGCGCCGGCGGAAGCCAACCCGCCCCTCAAAGTGCCGCTCGGTGGCCGGCGCCGTTCGTCGCCGCCGCCTAGCGCGACGCGACCTGGGCGCCGAAGCGTCTCGCCATCCCCAGGTGCCCGGCGGGAACTCGGTGTGACGTTCGCCGTGGCAGAAACCCTGGTAGGCGTGTCGGTACCAGGCCGGCCGACGCCCCGTTACCGGGGGCGCTGGCGCAAGCCGTCGACGGCTACCGCAGCGATGATGATGGCGCCGGTCAGGATCTCCCGGACGTAGTTCGGCACGCCGGTGAGCGTGCAGCCGTTGGCGAGCACCGCCATCAAGAACGCGCCGATCATCGAGCCGAGAATGCTCCCCCGGCCCCCGGACAAGCTACCGCCGCCGATGACCACCGCGGCGATGATGTCGAGCTCGAGGCCGATGGCCGTCGTCGGGTCACCGACGGTCAACCGCCCGAGCTGCATGACCCCGGCGAGGCCCGCGAAGGAGCCGGCGATGCCGTAGAGGATGATCTTCACCCGGGAGACGCGAACCCCGCAGAGCCGCGCGGTGTCCTCGTTGGAGCCCACGGCGATGGTGTGGGTGCCGATGACCGTCCGCCGGAGCGCAAAGGCCATGACCACGGCGAGGATGAGAGTGGTCCAAACCCCCGGGGAGAGCACGAGCCACGAGGGGTCCGGGTTCTTGCTCATCACGGTGTCGAGCCAGGTCTCGGGCACGTCGACTTTCTGCTCGTCTCCGAGCCACTTGGCGACGCCCCGGGCCATCAGCATCGTCCCCAGGGTGACGATGAACGGCACGACCCGAAGACCCGTGATGAGCGCGCCATTGAGGGCCCCGACCGATGCACCGACGACCACCCCGACCACGATGGCAATCGCCGGCGAATAGCCATCTCGGACGAAGAGGGCCGCGGCCACCGACGAGAGCGCGATGACCGAGCCGACCGAGAGGTCGATCCCGCCGCCGATGATGACCCAGGTCATGCCGATGGCCCCGAGGGCGACGATGACCGTCTGGGTGACGATGGTCTTGAGGTTGTAGGCCGAGACGAAGCGGTCCGGGGCGAGGACCGCGAAGAGCCCCATCACCAGGATGAGCCCGATGAAGGGACCGAGGACCGACAGCGCCCGGTTCAGGTCCAAGCGCTTCGCAAGATCACTCATTTCGTAAGCTCACTCATGGGGTCCCACCTCGTGTCGCCTCGTCGAGCAGGCTCGTCTCGTCCCAGTCTTTCGCGGGCCGGGGCTTCGAGAGCACGCCGCGATGCATCACCGCGATGCGGTCGCAGACGCCGAGGAGCTCCGGAATGTAACTGCTCACGAAGAGCACCGCCTTGCCGCTCGCCGCGAGCTCTCCGATGAGGCGATACATCTCGACCTTCGAGCCGACGTCGACGCCCCGGGTCGGTTCATCGAGGAGGATGACGTCGGCGTCCTGGTGCAAGAGCCGGGCGAAGGCGACCTTCTGCTGATTGCCGCCGCTGAGATCCCCGGTCGTCTGCCGGGGCCCGGCAGAGCGGATGGAGAGGCGCTCGATGAGCTCGGCGGCACGGCGGTCCCGCGCCGTGAGGTCGAGGATGCCAAAGCGACTGAATGGCTCCAGGCGCGAAAGCGTGGCGTTCTGGGCGATGGTCAACGACGTCGCGAGGCCCTCTTCTTTGCGGTCTTCGGAGAGCATTCCGAAACCCTGGGCGACGCGGTGTGGTGCGGATCTGCCGCCATCCGAGACGCCGGCGAAGGTCACCGTGCCGCCGCGGATGGGGTCGAGGCCGAAGATCGCGCGCAGGAGCTCGGTGCGCCCCGCCCCGACCAAGCCCGCGATGCCGAGGACCTCGCCGCGATGGAGGGTGAAGCTGGCCCCAGAGGGCCGCACTCGACCCGAGAGGCCGTCGACCTGGAGCAGCGCGTCACCGCGCTCCCGGGGGACCACGGGGAAGACCTCGGTCACCGGCCGGCCCACCATCAGCTCCACCAGGCGCGGCGCGACGCCGGGGACGACGTCGCCCGTGCCGACGGTCTTTCCATCCCGGAGCACCGTGTAGCGGTCGGCTAACTCTTCCACCTCTTCGAGGAAGTGGCTGATGTAGATGATCGCGACCCCACGCTTCACCAAGCGCCGGACGACATCGAAGAGATGGCCCGCGTCCCGGCGAGAGAGCGAGCTCGTCGGCTCGTCCATCACCACGACCCGGGCATCGCCGACCAGGGCGCGCACGATCTCGACGACCTGGCGCTGCCCTGGCCCGAGGTCCCGGACCGGGCGCCGCGGGGAGATGTCCTCGTGGCCCAGGAACGCCAAGGCCTCTTCGATGCGCCCCCGGTCCTCCCGGCGGCGAACCACGCCGAGGCGCTGGGTCTCCCGGCCGAGCATCACGTTGTCCTCGACGGTGAGGTCCGGGGCGAGGTTGAGCTCTTGGTAGATCATCGCGACCCCGGCGGCCCGGGCGCCCTGAGGGCTCGTCGGGGCATAGGCCGCGCCGGCAACGGTCATCGCGCCAGCGTCGGGCCGGTGGGCCCCCGAGAGCACCTTCATCAGGGTGCTCTTGCCGGCGCCGTTTTCTCCGACCAGGGCGTGGACCTCGCCTGCGTTGACCGTGAGGTCGACTCCGCCGAGGGCCGTCACGCCCCCAAAGCGCTTCTCGACCGCGCGCATGGTCAAGAGCGCCGAGGTCGACATCAGTCGAGCCACTCCGACAGATCCGGCACCAGGAGGTCACGAATCTCCGGGTCGTCCATGTTGTCGACGGTGACGACGGTGACGCCGGTGTCGATTCGCGCGTCGACCTCCCGGCCTTCGAGGTGAGCGACAGCGGTGCGCACGCCGAGCTCACCCATGCGGAAGGGCTGCTGGAGGACCAGGCCATGGACGTGGCCTTCTGACAACGCTCGGGCGAGGGACGCGCTCGAGTCGAAGCCGACCAACTTGACGGTGCCCGCCCGGTCCGCGTCGCGGAGAGCGCGCAGCATGCCGAAGGTCGTGGACTCGTTGGGGGTGAAGATCCCGTCGAGGTCCTCGTGGCTCACCAAGAGGCCCTCCCCCGTCGCGAATGCCGACTCGGTGGTCGCCCCGCCGTATTGATTCGTCGAGACCAACTCGATGTTCGGGAAGTCCGCCCGCATCGCTTCGAGGAAACCCTCCTCGCGGCGCATGGTGCTCGCAGAGCCTTCCTGGTAGCGCATCATCAGCACCTTGCCCTCGCCGCCGAGCAACTCGCCGAGGCGCCGGGCCGCGAGGCGCCCACCCTCCATGTTGTCGGTGGCGACGAAGCTGACCCGGCCATCCCAGTCGAGGTCCGAGTCGATGATGAGCACGGGGATGCCCTCGGCGACGGCTTCTCGGGCCGGGGGCACCAGGGCCGCGTCGTCGAGGGGCGCGAGGACGATGGCATCGACGCCGCGAGAGATGACGTCCTCGACGACACGAACCTGGTCCGACCGGTCGTCCTCGCGGAGCGGCCCTTGCCAGAGGATCTCGACCGAGAGCTCGCGCCCCGCCTTGATGGCTCCGGCGTGGATGGACTTCCAAAACTCGTGGGTCGTGCCCTTGGGGATGACGGCGATGGTGCGCATGCCGTCGCCCTCCCCCGAGGCGCCATCACCCTCGGAGCAGTCACAGCCCCCAGCCCAGAGGCCCGAGAGCAAAAGAGCACCCCAGAGACCGCTGATCGTCAGATTTTTCCGCATCACGTTCATCGGGGCTCCCCCACGCGGCGAGAGCCTATAGGATTCGCGCTCATACTTGGAGGCCCCCATGAAGCCGCGTATCGCACTCTTTTGGCCCGGAGACGCCCGGGACGAGCCGAATCGGCTCGCCATCGACAACGTACGCGGCGCGACCGAGCAGCTCGAACGGGCAATCCGCAAGCTCGGCCGGGAGCCCTACCTCGTCGAAGGCTTCCTTTCGAAGCCCCACCACGCCATCGAAAAGCTCGGGCCCATCGACGACCCGATGATCGGCGTGTGCGTGCACTGGCTCTACGGCCCCCATACGACCGACGGGGTCGTGGGCAAAGACAACCCCCTGCTGCTGGCGAGCAACTTCAGCGGCCAATGGCCGGGCCTCGTCGGCCTCCTCAATACTGGCGCCTGCCTCGAGAGCCTCAACCGACCCTTCTCGCGGATCTGGACCGCCGAGCCCGACTTCAGCGCCGACGACGAGTTCATGGACCGCCTCGACGAGTGGTGTACGACGGGCGCCATTCGCTATAGCGAAGAGGCGATCCAGTACCACGCCCCGATCTCCGAGGCGGCCTCGAAGCTCGCCAAGGAAGTCGCGGCAGACTTCCGCTCGCGGCGGGCCCTCATCTTGATGCTCGGCGACACCTCAATGGGTATGATCAACGGCTACTTCGGGCCACGCCTCCTGAACCGCCACGGCTTCACCGAGCACAAGGTCGACCAGGCGTGGATCATCGACCGCGGAAAGAACATCGCCCAAAAGCGAATCGATGACGCGTTCAAGTTCGTGAAAGACAAGGGCCTCACCTTCCACTGGGGCGAGGGCGCGCACCTCGGCACGGCGGACTTCACCGAAGAGGCCACCAAAGAGCAGCTCCGTGACTACCTGGTGGTGAAGGACCTCCTCGAAGAGTTCCAGGCCGACTGCCTCGGCTGGCAATACCAGCTCGGGTTGATCCCCCTCAGGCCCCCGAGTGACCTCGCCGAGGGCCTCTTCAACTCCACCTGCCGCCCGGAGTCCAACGGCGACACGGTGGCCACCGCGACCGAGGCCGACCAGGGCAACGTAGTGCCCATGGAGATGCTCAAGCGCCTGCTGAAGAAGAAGGGCCTGCACCAGGCCGTCATGTTCCACGACGTGCGCTGGGGCGCCGAGCACGAGGGGCGCTTCCTGTGGCTCCTGCTCAACAGCGGGAGCTGCGGGGCCTACGCCTTCAACCACGACCCCGACAGCCTCGAAGGGGCCCACAGCTACCGGCAGCCGTCGCTCTACTTCCCGACCCCCGGCGGCAGCTTCGCCGGCGAGAGCCTGCCCGGCGAGATGACCTGGGCCCGGGCCTACATCAAAGGCGACGAGCTGTGCATGGACATCGGCCGCGGCGAGGTGGTGAAGCTGCCGCCGGACGTCCGTGACCAATGGTGGGAGGGCACGACGCGCCAATGGCCCTTCATGGCGGCCGACATGGGCATCGGCCGGGATACGCTGATGGCCCACTACCTCTCGAACCACGTCGCCGTGGCCTACGGCGATGTCTTCGAAGAGATGGTGGCGCTCTCCCAGGAGATGGGGTTCCGGGTTCGGATCCTCGCCGACCCGAAATGAGCGCAGAATGAACAAGCGCTACTACGTCGGGGTAGACGTCGGGACCGGCAGCGCCCGGGCCGGGGTCTTCGATGGCTCGGGGAAGTGCCTCGGCACCGGCAGCCGGGAGATTCAGACCTGGCGCCCGAAGCACGACTTCGTCGAGCAGTCGTCCGACGACATCTGGGCATCTTGCGGCGCGGCGGTCCGCGCTGCCCTCACCGCCGCAGAGATCGCCCCGGAGTCCGTCGCTGGCGTCGGCTTCGATGCGACGTGTTCGTTGGTCGCCTTGGACGCAGAGGACCGGCCGGTCACCGTGAGCCCGAGCGCCGAGGCTGCACAAAACGTCGTCGTCTGGATGGACCACCGCGCCACCCCCGAAGCCTCGTGGATCAACGCCGGGGGCCACGACGTGCTGAAGTACGTCGGCGGCGTCATCTCCCCCGAGATGCAGACCCCGAAGCTGCTCTGGCTCAAAGAGAACCTCCCCGAGACCTGGAAGCGCACCGCGCGCTTCTTCGACCTGCCGGACTTCCTCGTCTACCGCGCGACGGGACGCGACGTGCGCTCGCTCTGCACCACCGTCTGCAAGTGGACCTACCTCGGACACGAGGGAGACGGGGGACGCTGGGACGATGCGTTCTTCGACGCCGTCGGCCTCGGTGACCTCCGAGACGAAGGCTACCGGCGCATCGGGACCGACGTACGCCCGATGGGCGAACGGGCCGGGGAGCTGACCGAAGCGGCCGCGAAGGACCTCGGCCTCGCCGCCGGCACCCCCGTCGCGGTCTCGATCATCGACGCCCACGCCGGAGGCCTGGGTCTGCTCGGGGCCCCCCTCGATGGCAAGGCCCCAACCCCCGAAGACCTCGAACGACGCCTCGCCCTCATCGGCGGCACCTCGAGCTGCCACATGGCCGTGAGCCGCGAGCCTCGCTACGTCGACGGAGTCTGGGGGCCGTACTTCTCGGCGATGGTTCCCGGTCTCTGGCTCACCGAAGGCGGCCAGTCCGCCACCGGCGCCCTGATCGACCACGTCATCCACTCCCATGCCCGCGGCCAGGAGCTCGCCGGCGACGCCACGCAACAAGGCACGACGGTCTACGCGCTGCTGAACCAACGCCTGGACGAGCTGGCGCGAGATCGTTCGGACACCCCGTTCCCGGCGGCCCTCACGCGAGGGATGCACGTACTGCCCTACTTCCACGGCAACCGGAGCCCCCGGGCCGACCCGACGCTGCGCGGCGTGGTGACCGGCCTCTCGCTCTGGGACACCATCGACTCCCTCGCGCTCCAGTACCTCGCGACCATTCAGGCCATCGCCTACGGAACGCGTCACATCATCGACGCCATGAACGCAGCGGGGCACCACATCGACACCCTGATAGCGACCGGCGGCGACGCCAAGAACCCCGTCTTCCTCCGCGAACACGCCGACGCCACCGGTTGCCGCATCGCCTTGCCGCGAGAACAGGAAGCCGTCCTCCTCGGCTCCGCCATCCTCGGTTCGGTAGCGTCTGGAGACCACGCGACCGTCGTCGACGCGATGGGCGCCATGAGCGCCGCCGGTGAGACCATCGAGCCCCGCGGTGCCGAGGTGCGCGCCTACCACGACCAGAAACACGCCGTCTTCCTGCGCATGTACGACGACCAGATGGCGTACCGGCAGTTGATGGGGGGGGTAGGCCCGAGCGCCACGCTCAGAAAAGCGCGTCGATGACGATGCCGCCGGGCACACCGGGCAAGGGCATCGTCGAATGGCTGGCGAAGCTCTGACGCTTCCACTGCCCCTCTTCCCGCAGCCACCGTTCAACGGTCCGGGTCTTCGGGTCGACCAGAACGCACGCCTCCATGGAGGGAACCTGCTGGTAATGGTCGAGCTTCTCCCCCCGATCGTAATCCTCGGTGCTCGGGCTCAGGACCTCGACGACAATCTTGGGATTCGTGACGGTCGTCGGACTCTCGGGATCGGTCTCGACTGGGTCACACACCACCGTGACATCGGGATAGGTCGTCAGACCGGTCGCCGCGACCCGCACGCGCAGGTCCGAGCTGTAGGCCTTGCAGGGCCCGCCGCCGAGGGCATTGTAGAGTTGCGCAGCCATGGCAACGGTGATGGCGGCGTGCTCGGGAGAGCCCCCGGCCATCCCGTAGATCTCGCCGTCCGAGAACTCGTGCTTCGTATTGCTCGATTCCTCGAATTCGAGATATTCCGCAAACGAGTAGTGGTGCTTGGGCGCGGCCGTGGGCATCGACGTTCAAGTTAACATGGCCAGAGAGCGCCAGCAAAGGGCGCGAACGGCCCTCAGGGCTCTTCGCTTTGGCAAGCAGGCGCGAAGAACTCCGGGCGGTACTCGAAGTGAAAGGTGTCGTAGTGGTGCCAACGGCCGCCCCAGATGAAGCCCTCGGCTTCGAAGGCATCGACGATGGCCTTCGCCATGCGGCTGTCTTCGAGCCCACGGAAAGGGCGCTGCCAGCGCCAGTACTCACCGCAGCTGACGTTCAAGTCGATGGCGATGCCATAGGCATGGCCCGAGAGGCGTTCAGTCCCGCGAATCTGCCGATACGAGAACGAGCCGATGGGCGGCTCGAGGCACCGACGCGCCTCGGCAGGGAGCTCGGACAACGTCGCGATGACCGCGCGCAGCGCGTCGGCGGCGCCGTTCTCGGAAGAAAAACGAACCGACGCTGGCGCCGCCGACGGCCAGGGAACGTCCACGAGGTGAGCGCGGACGGCGCGTTCCCCGTCGCCGTAGGCGTTGGCGAAGAGGACCGGGTGACGGGCGCGCCCCGGCTCGTCACCTTCGGCGACGGGGGCGAACGGCCCGGCGACGGGGTAAAGCTGGGCCACCGTGTCCTCGAGGTCGGGGTCCGTGAGGCGGGTTTCCGAGTCTTTGTCGCGGCCGTCATCCCACGGGACTTCGCGGCCGTCGCGAAAGGTCACGAACCACGCACCTCCCCGGGCTTCCACCGAGCGGATGGCGTCTGGATAGGCCGCCGTCAGACAAGAGAGGCGCTGAGGCGCTTCGTTTTCGGCGGGCGGGGTGTCGGAGACCGGCCCGTCCACGACCTCCGCCGGCGCGGCCGGAACTTCAGCCTCCCCCGGAACCTGCCGCGGCACCTCCCCCCCCACCCCATCGGGCGGGGGAGCGGGCACCTCAGCGAGGGGACCAGGGCTCGCGCCGCAGCCCGCGAGCAGCGGCAGCGCCAAGAGCCCCAAAAGCGCCAAGAGCGCCAAGAGCGCTCGAACCATCGGGATTATCCTAGCAACCGCTTTGCCTCGGCCACCATAGCCCCCGCCGTGAGACCGAACTTCTCGAAGAGCACGCTGGCAGGAGCCGACGCGCCATAGCGGTCGAGGGTCACGAAGCCTCCTTCGCTACCCACCCAGCGGTCCCAGCCCATGCGGATGCCAGCCTCGACGACGACCCGGGCCGAGACGCTCGGCGGCAGCACCGCGTCGCGGTATTCCGGGGCCTGCTCGGCGAAGAGCTCCCAGCTGGGCATCGAAACCACCCGTGCCCTGACGCCATCCGACGCGAGGTCTTTCTGGGCAGCGAGGGCGATGTGCACTTCGCTGCCGGTGCCGATGAGGATCACCTCGGGGTCGCCGTCTCCGGCGGCCTCGGAGAGCACGTAGGCGCCGCGGTGCACGCCCTCGGCGCTGCTCACCACGGTCCGGTCGAGGGTCGGCAGCGACTGCCGCGTCAGCACCATCGCCACAGGCCCCGGGCGGCCGAGCATGACCTTCCAGGCTTCGGCAACTTCATTTGCATCGGCGGGGCGAAGGGTCGTCATGCCCGGGATGGTCCTCAGCGCCGCGAAGTGCTCGACGGGCTGATGGGTCGGCCCATCCTCTCCGACTCCGATTGAATCGTGCGTGAATACGTAGCGCACGGGGATCTGCATGAGGGCCGCGAGGCGAATCGCCGGGCGCATGTAATCGCTGAACACCAGGAAGGTTGCGCCGAACGGGATGACCCCGCCGTGCAGTGCCATCCCGTTGCATGCCGAGGCCATCGCGTGCTCGCGGATACCCCAGTGCACGTTCCGAGGGCCTGCTTCGGCCCCTGGGCCTTCCTCGATGGCGGGCCCGCCGAAGTCGGCGAACCCCTTCTGATACGTGAGGTTCGACGCCGCGAGATCGGCGGAACCGCCGACGAGGTTGCCGAGGGTCTGACTGATGGCCGCGATGACCGCGCCGCTCGATTTGCGGCTCGCCATGCCCTTGGCATCGGCTTCGAAGGTGGGCACTGCGGCGTCCCAGCCGCTGGGCAGCTTGCCGGCGGTAGCCTCTTCGAAGGCCGCCGCTAGCGCTGGGTGGTCGTTCCGATAGGCGGCGAACTTCTCCTGCCAAGCGGCGTAGCCCGCTTGGCCCCGGGCCTTGATCCCGTCAGTCACGGCGCCGAGATCTGAGGGCACCCGGAACTTCTCGTCGGGCCAACCCATGAGCTTCTTGGTCGCCGTGATCTCTTCGGGCCCGAGAGGCGAGCCATGAACCTTCGAGGTGTTCTGCTTGTTGGGGGCAGGCCAGCCGATGATGGTCTTGACCCGGATGAGGCTGGGGCGGGGGTCGTTCTTGGCTGCCTCGGCGGCCCGACCGAGGGCGGCGAGGTCGTTGCCGTCTTCAACGCTCTGGGTGTGCCAGCCAAAGGCGTCGAAGCGCGCGACGACGTCCTCGGTGAAGGTGATGTCGGTGCGGCCGTCGATGGTGATCGAGTTGTCGTCCCAGAAGACGACCAGCTTGCCGAGGCCGAGGTGCCCCGCGAGGGAACCCGCCTCGGACGAGATGCCCTCCATGAAGTCGCCGTCGGACGCGATGGTCCAAGTGTGGTGGTCGACGATGTCGTGGCCCGGCCGGTTGAAGCGCCCCGCCAGGTGACGCTCTGCCATCGCCATGCCGACGGCGTTGGCGAAGCCCTGACCGAGGGGTCCGGTCGTCGTATCGACACCCGCCGTGTGCCCGAACTCGGGATGGCCCGGCGTCTTGCTCTCCCACTGGCGGAAAGCCCGCAACTCATCGAGGGGCAGGTCGTAGCCCGAGAGATGCAGCAGCGAGTACTGGAGCATCGACGCGTGACCGCAGGAGAGTACGAAGCGATCGCGGTCCGCCCACTCGGGGTGGGCCGGGTCGTGGCTCCGGAGGGCGTTGAAGATCAACCACCCGACCGGGGCGAGGCCGAGGGGCGCCCCGGGATGCCCGGAGTTGGCCGCTTGGATCGCGTCCATGGACAGGCAACGAATCGTATCGATCGCGAGCTGGTCGAGCTTCTCGGGGCTTCCCATCGTCGGCTTCTCCTGATTCGGACCGCGAAAGGGTCCGGTGTGGGGGACGGCTCGATCTATCAGAGCGCCGCGGATTGATCGACCGGTGTGGGCGCTTCTGTGGGCGATCTCGTGAGAGCACTCGCGATTAGTATCAATCCGGCGGCCACGGCGGCCCCGCCAGAGCCCGTGAAGGCCAAGATCGGGGCGTAGACTCCGATCGCCGTGGGCGCCCAGGGGCCGAGGGTGCCGCCCACCACCGCCACCGTGAGAGCCGTCGCGGCGACGCTCGCCCAGCCGACGGCGCCGGCGGCGCGGCGCAGATGATCCCGAAATCCGCCGCCGGCCCGGGCCCGAGCAGCGGCGGCGGCGGCGGGAATGGCGACCAGAGCCAGGAGCGCGCCGCTGACCGCGGACCGGATGCCCTGTCGCGTGGCGTTGTCCATGGCGGAGAGCGTGAAGGGCCGGCCGAGGACCACGCTGTGAACCACCAGCACGCCCCCGAAGACCAGCAGCGGGGCGAGCAACGAGCCGATGTCGAAGCCGCCGAAGGACCGCTTGGTCGCCCCGAGCCCCATGAGCACGAGGAGCGAGACCAAAGGGAGCAACCAGCCGAGGCGCCTTCGCCGGGCCTTCGCCTCCAAGGACGTCGCCTCCGTGAGCAGCGCGCCGCGGCGCGAGGCCGGGGCGGGGTCGACGACGAAGGCCCCGGCCACCTCGGGGGCCGGGGGGGCCACCGCCGCCCGCGGTGGAGGCACGCCCATCCAGCTCGCGAAGGTCGGCGCGAGCTCCTCGACAGCGAGGGCCCGGTCGACGCGCGCGTGGGGCACGCCGTCGCCTACGAGGATGAAGGGAACCCGGCGTACCTCGGGCTCGTCCCCGCCGTGGCCCCCGGGGCCGATGTGTCCGTGGTCGCTCACCACCGCGAGCAGCGTCCGGCCAAAGGTCGCCTCGACGACTTCGTTGGTCACCCGCTCGGCCAGGGCGAGGGCACGGCGGTGAGCGTCGGAGTCGACCCCGTGGTCATGGGCCGACCCGTCGACCGAGAGCACGTGAATGACCGATAACGTCGGAGCGGCACCGCGACCGATTTCGGCCAGCAATTCCGTGAGGGGTCCGTCGAGGGCGTCGGGGCCGTGGGCGTCCCCGTCGCCTTCGGCGGCGAAAAGCACAGCCATCCAGTCGTTGTCTTCGGCAACGAAGGACACAGTACCCCCGGCGCGGCGCACGCGGTCCGGCAGCGCATCGAAGACCTGCCGCTGCCCCTGCCTATTGCGGCGCACGCCGCTGCCCCGCGGGGGAACGCCGGTGAGGAGCGCGTGGTAGTAGGGCCGCGACAGGGTGGGGAAGTCTTCGAGCTCGACCACCGCGGAGGCGCCCCGGTCCCGGAGCGCCGAGAGCGCCGGGGAGCGCTCGGCCTCGTCCAACCGGAGGCCGTCGAGGAGGAGGACGACCAGGGGCCTCGGAGGGGTGTCCATGGCCGCCGGGGGGGCTTCGGGATCCTGATGCTGGCGCAGCACCGGCACCACCCGCGGGACTAGGTCGAGGGTCTCGTAGATGACATGCACCAGGGGCTGCACCGAAGCCGCGAAGACGAGCAGCACCGCCGCGTAGCCAAAGCTCGCCCGACGCGGATCCACGACCCGATCCGCGAGGGCCAAGACACTCCTCGGAGCGCTCTCCCGAGTCCCCTGGCAAACCTGCGTCGGCGTCGTCATTCGAGGTGCCGTCTACTGGCCGTCCACTTGCCAGAGGTCGGTCTCCGGGATGCCCAGGTGGCCAGCCTCCTTCGGACCCCAGGACCCGGCGCGGTAGCGGTGGATGATGGGCGGATTTTCGAGCAACGGCGTGTAGAGGTGCCAGCTGCGCTCGACCTCGTCCGCATGGACGAAGAGCGTCTGGTCGCCGTGCAGCACGTTCAGCAAGAGCGTCTGGTAGGCCGGGGGGATCTCCTCGAAGCGGTCGGCGTAGCGAAATTCGAGGGGGATCTGCTTGGTCCGGAAGGGTTCTCCGGGGGCCTTCACGTCGAGGTGCATCGAAAACCCCTCGTCGGGCTGCAAAGTGATGATGAGCACGTCGGTCGTATCGAGCTTGGCGCCCATGCTGCGAAAGAGGCTGACCGGTACGTCCCGAAAACGCACGGCTATCTGCGAGCTCTTGGCCGCGAGGCGCTTGCCGCTGCGCAGATAAAAGGGCACGCCCTTCCATCGCCAGTTGTCGATCTCGAGCTGCATCGCGACGAAGGTCTCGGTCGAGGAGGTCATCGGCACGCCCTCCTCTTCGAGGTACCCCGGCACCTTCTCGCCGTCGATGGTGCCGTGGTCGTATTGACCACGGACGACCTTGCTCGGGTCGATCGGCGCCATCGACTTGAGCACTTTGATCTTCTCGTAGCGAATGGCCTCGGCGTCGAAGCTGCTCGGCGGCTCCATGGCCACCAAGGTCAGGAGCTGGGTCAGGTGGTTCTGCACCATGTCCCGGAGCGCGCCGATGCCGTCGTAGTAGCCCGACCGGGTGCCCAGGCCGAGGCTCTCGGAGACGGTGATCATCACGGACTCGACGCGCTCGCGGTTCCACATGGACTCGAAGATCGTATTGGCGAAGCGGAAGACGAGGAGGTTCTGCACCGTCTCCTTCCCGAGGTAGTGATCGATTCGATAGACCTGCTCCTCCCGGAAGCAGCGGTGCGTGATCGCGTTCAGCTCCTGGGCGGTGGCCAAGTCGCGACCGAAGGGCTTCTCGACCACGAGGCGGGTCCAACCGTTGCTCTCGTCGAGGCCGACGTTGGCCAGGCCCTCCATCGTGCCTTGGAACGCCTTCGGGGGGAGCGAGAGGTAGAAGGTGCGGTTCTGCGCGAGGCCGTGGCGCTCTTCGAGGGCCGCGAGCCTCACCCCGAGCGCTTTGAAGTCCGCCTCGGTGCCCGGGCCGATGGTCTGGAAGTGGAGGCGTGAGGCGCAGAGCGCCCCTCGCTGGTCCTCGGTGAGCCCCGCGGCGTCGAGGGCGTCGCTGACGAACGCGCGGTAGGACTCGTCGTCGTAGTGGGTTTCCCGGGTGACGCCGACCACATGGCAGTTGCCGAGCTGGTCTTCGTGGGCGAGGCGCGCGAGCGCCGGCAGCAGCTTTCGCCGCGCCAGGTCGCCCGTGCCACCGAAGATGATGAAGAGGCTCGGTTCAGGAGTGGGCTTGCTCATGGCGGCACGATCGCACATCGCGCCCCGTTTGGGATCGGCGTAGCATCCGGCAATGAGTGTGACCATACGAACGAGCGACGATCCGGTGGCCGAGGCCGCCTCCGCCCTGACGTCAGCCATCCGCGACGCCCTCGCGGACCGACAATACGTGACGGTCGCGGTTCCCGGCGGTTCGGCCCTGGCCGCCTGGTCCCGCACCGCGGAGGAGCTCGGCGAGGACCTCGGGCGGGTGCGGTTGACCTGGGTGGACGAGCGTTGCGTGCCCGTCGCCGACCCGCAGAGCAACCGCGGTCAGACCCACCGGTCGACGGATGCGCGAGCCGGAGACGAGCTCCCGCTGTGGCTCGATGACGAAACCGAGGGCGCCGCCATCGCCCGGGTGCGTGCGGGGTTGAAGGCCTGGGGTTGCGCCCTCGACGTGAGCCTGCTCGGCATGGGCCCCGACGGGCACATCGCCTCGCTCTTTCCAAACCGATCATGGGCTGGCGACACCGTCATGCACATCGCCGACAGCCCCAAGCCGCCACCGCACCGAATGACTCTGACGCTCTCCATGCTCGCGACCGCGCAAACCTCGATCCTCGTCGCCACGGGCGAGTCCAAACGCGACGCCATGGTCGCCCTCGCCACCGGCGACCCCACCCTGCCTGCCGGGGGCCTCCCCGGCCTGACCGTATTCACCGATCTCGATTTCGCATCAGGGAGCACGACATGAACCGCGAACGACTCAACGACGTCGCCGTCATCGGCCTCGGCGTCATGGGCAGCAGCCTGGCGCGCAACTTCGCGAGCCGCGGCCTGGCGGTCAGCGGCTTCGACCTGGACGTCGAAGGCGCCCGGGCCATGGCGGCCAAGTACCCCGAGGCGAAGCTCGACATCGCCGCGTCGACCGAGGAGCTCGTCCGAGGCCTCGAACGTCCACGCCGCATCATCTTGCTGGTGAACGCCGGGCGCGCCGTCGACGCAGTCCTCGACAGCCTCGACCCCCTCCTCGAAGCCGACGACATCGTCGTCGATGGCGGTAACAGCCTCTACCGCGACACCGACCGACGGAACGCGCGGGCCAAAGAAAGGCCCTGGCGCTTCGTCGGCATGGGCGTGAGCGGCGGCGCCGAGGGCGCCCTGCTCGGGCCCGCCATGATGCCCGGCGGCGACGCCGAGGCCTGGGACCGGCTGAAGCCCGTCCTCGAGTCGATCGCCGCCACGAGCCCCTCCGGCCCCTGCGTCGGCTACTGCGGCCGCGGCTCGGCCGGGCACTTCGTCAAGATGGTGCACAACGGCATCGAATACGGCGACATGCAGCTCATCGCCGAGACTTCGGTCTTGCTCCGAAAGGGGCTCGGCAAGAGCGCCACCGAGGTCGGCGAGATCTTCGCGAAGTGGAACGAAGGCGAGCTCGAGAGTTTCCTCGTCGAGATCACTGCGAACATCTTCCGCACCCCAGACCCCGCGAAGGCCGACACCGCCCTCGTGGACGCGATCCTCGACCAGGCCGGGCAGAAAGGCACCGGCCGGTGGACCGTGCTCACGGCGGTCGAGCTCGGCATCCCCGTGCCGACCATCGCCGCGGCCGTCGACGGCCGCGCCCTCTCGTCGTTTCGTGACCTCCGGTCCCAGGCCGAGGCCGCTTACGAGCCTTCCCGGAGCGCCCTCCGGGACCTGACCGTCGAAGACCTCGGCAAGGCCCTCTACGCCTCCAAGATCGCCAGCTACACCCAGGGCTTCCAGCTCCTCGCCGCAGCGAGCGAAGAGTTCGACTTTGGCACCGACCTCGGAGAGGTCTCACGCATCTGGACCGCGGGCTGCATCATCCGCGCGCGTTTCCTCGACCGCATCCGAGAGTCCTACGGCACCGGCACACCGCCCGCCCTCCTCGCCCTCGCCCCGGGTTTCGTAGCCGATCTGAGCGGCCGGGTCCCCGCCTGGCGCAAGGTCGTCTCTCAGGCGACGGCGGCGGGGTACCCCGTCCCCGGCTTCGCCGCGTCCCTGTCGTGGTTTGATACCCTGACCACCGCCCGGGGCAGCGCCAACGTCATCCAAGCCCAGCGCGACTACTTCGGCAGCCATACCTACCGGCGCCTCGAAGCCCCGGAGACCCCGGTACACACGGACTGGCCACGCTTCGACTGAACACTGTTCTTAAGGTGCCGCGCCCGCCGGTGTGGGCTCCGGCCGGTACTTCTTCTGCAAGCCTTCGATGAAGCCGAAGAGGACCTCGTCCGAGCACTTGCGGAAGTGCTTGTGGCCCGGCTTGCGGTAGAGGGCGCTGAGCTCGTGTTTGCTCATGCGCTGGCCCGCCGAAGCGAGGGCCGCCATCACGTCGTCGCCAGAATACGCCAAGGCGATCTTGAGCTTCGTCATGACGAGGTTGTTGGTGATTTCGGACTCCGACGGACGCGGGGGGCCGTCCCGGGGGCCGCGCTTGTCGGTGATCAGGCCGTTGAGGAACGAGGCCAACACGGCGTCGGGGCACTCGACGTAGGTCGGCTCTCCTTCCTTCACGAGCCAGGCGCTCACCTCGGCGCCGGTGACGACACGGTCAGCGAGGCCAAAGATGGCGATCGTCTTTTCGTCGTCGAAGTCGAAGACGTAACAGAGACCGCCCAGTACAGCGTTGTTCGAGGTCGTCATGGGGCCCATTACTTCACGAGGAAGCGCAAACGTTTAGCCGACTCGTACTGCACGGGCCACTCGTGGCCGTCGAAGCCCTGCTCGCGAGCGGCGTGCATGGTGAAATAGGGGTCCGCGAGGTGAGCCCGAGCGAGGGCGACGAGGTCGGCGCGGCCCGCGAGGACGATGGTATTGATGTCGTCGTAGGTGCTGACGGTGCCGACGGCCATCGTCGCGATGTCGACCTCGTTGCGAATGCGGTCGGCGAAGGGCGTCTGGTAGAGGCGGCCGTAGGCAGGCTTGGCCTCGGTCGAGGTCTGCCCCGTCGAGACATCGACGAGGTCCACGCCGTGGTCCTTCAGCATCGTCGCGAGAGCCACCGCGTCGTCCCCGGTGAACCCATCGGGCGCCCAGTCCGTCGCCGAGATGCGCACGGACAAGGGCTTGTCGGCCCAGACCTCGCGCACGGCGTCGAGGACCTCGAGGGGGAACCGCGCCCGCCCTTCGAGAGCGCCGCCGTACTCGTCGCCGCGCTGGTTCGAGAGCGGCGAAATGAACCCAGAGAGCAAGTAGCCGTGGGCCATGTGCACTTCGAGCACGTCGAAGCCGGCCCTCAAAGCCCTCTTCGCCGCAGCGACGTATTCGTCACGGACACGGACCATGGCGGCCCGATCCATCTCGGCGGGCACGGCGCTCTCGGGGGCCCAGGGGATCGGCGACGCGGCGATGAGCGGCCAGGCCCCTTCCGAGACCGGAACGTCATAGCCCTCCCAGAGGCGCTTCGTCGCGCCCTTGCGGCCGGCGTGGCCGAGCTGCATGCCGATGAGCGCCGTCGACTGGTCGTGCACGAAGTCGACGATGCGCTTCCACGCGGCCTCTTGTTCGTCGGTATAGATCCCCGCGCACCCCGGCGTGATGCGTCCCTCGGCGCTCACGTCGGTCATCTCGGTGAAGACCAGGGCCGCGCCACCGATGGCTCGGCTGCCGAGGTGCACCATATGCCACTCGTTCGGCACACCGTCGTCGGCGCTGTACTGACACATCGGCGAGACGACGACGCGGTTCTTGAGCTGCACGCCGCCCAGGGTGAACGGCGTGAACATCGGCGGCACCGGCGGCTTCGAGAGGTCGTCCGCCCCCTCGATCCCGAGATCGCGATTGAGCCAGCGGTCCGCGTCCTCGACGTAGGCCGGGTCCCGGAGCGCCAGGTTGTCGTGGGTGATGCGCATCGAGCGCGTGAGCAAAGAAAAGACGAAGCGCTTGGGCGGCATTCCCATGTAGCGCCGGGTACTTTCGAACCACTCGAGGCTCGACTGGGCCGCCCGCTGGATGCTGTCGGAGTTCGGGCGCCGAGCAGCCTCGTAGGCCGGAAGGGCGGCAAGCGCCGTGTCGTGATCCCGGAAGCTCCCGGCGAGGGCGATCGCATCCTCCATGGCGAGCTTGGTCCCCGAGCCGATGGAGTAGTGGGCCGTATGGGCCGCGTCACCGATGAGCACCATGTTCTCGTGGTGCCAGGTGCGGTTTCTGACGGTGCGAAACTGAATCCAATGGGACCTATTGGCCATCAGGGCGTGGCCGCCGAGCTCTTCGGCGAAGAGATTTTCGCAATAGGCGATGGTCGCCGCTTCGTCGTCGACGGCGAGGCCCGAGTTGGCAAAGGAGTCCGCATCGGTCTCGACGATGAAGGTGCTCGTCCCCGGTTCGAACTGATAGGCGTGCACCATGAACAGCCCCGCGTCGTTTTCGCGGAACGAAAAGGTGAAGGCCTCGAACTGCTGCTTGGTGCCTAGCCAGGTAAAACGATTCGGTCGCCAGTCGAGGTCGGGGCCGAAGTTTGCGGCGTACTTGGTCCGGATGGCCGAGTTGATGCCGTCGGCGGCGACGAGAAGATCACAGTCGCGAAAATCGTCGACGTCGGTGACCTCGGTCTCGAAGTTGATCTTCACGCCGAGGGCCTGGGCGCGGTCCTGCAAGAGGACCAACATCGTCTGCCGCGACAGGCCGCAGAAGCCGTGCCCCGTCGAGCGATGGACCTCGCCCTGATAGTGCACGTCGATGTCGTCCCAGGTCGCGAAGGTCTTGGTGATCGCTTCGTGGGACTCGGCGTCGGCGTTGCGGAGGTGGTCCTGGGTTCGGTCCGAAAAGACCACGCCCCAACCGAAGGTGTCGTCGGGGGCGTTGCGCTCCCAGACCGTGACCTCGTTTTTGGGGTCCAGCTTCTTGAGGAGGATGGCCGCGTAGAGCCCCCCGGGGCCCCCACCGATGCAGTGAATCTTCACCCCCTGGTGAGTACACCCGCCTCCGGGGCCACAGATACTCTCGCGGTGCGTACGCTCACGCGTGCTGGTCGAGGAGCGTCGCCGCCCGGCGCAGCACGAGGGCCAGGCCAGTGAAGGTCGTCTTCCGCATGGCCCGGAGCTCCCGAGCCGCTTCCTCGCGGCCGGCCGGGGCGAGGCTGGTCCGCACATCCTCGGCCACCGAGACCAAGGCCTCTGGGATCACCGAGCCCCGGGTCCGAAGGCGCGCGTCGAGGGCCTTCGGGTTGTAGGCATAGGCCTTGTCGTAGTCGATCTCGTGCAGGGCGAGCTCGGTCGTGGGCATGGCGATGATCGCCTCCCGAGGCAGGGGCGGGGGCGCAGGAATGCGGTTCGCCAGGGGGACGCTCCGAGGCGTCAGGTCTCGGGCCGTCGGAAGCCGGCTGACCCCTATCGTAGCGGTAGGAGCCGCCGAGGCCGCGAAGGCCGCCATGCTGATCGCCGCCCTCGGGACCCCGGAGGGGTGCCGTTTGGCCGGAATCGTGGAGGTATTCTTGAGCGTACTGACCGGAGCGATGCTGGGGGCGCTGCCGCCGATGGGCCCAAGGGAGCTCTTGGCTGAACCACTGGGAGAAGTTTCGGATGAAATCTTGGGAGAGCTATTGGGCCCACAAGGGGCGGGGGGGCGATAGCTCAGGCGGGGGGCGATCTCCCGGACGTGGCTCTCGCCGACGCCCTCCCGCTGAGGCCCGGCGCGACGTTTGCCCTCCCCCTGGGCGGAGGGGCGAATCGTCTCGTGCTGGGACATCTTGCGGGCGGCATTCGGGGACATGCGGGGAACTCCTCGACCGATTGCCTTGCAACCCTCGATCCATGGAAAATTGCAGCATTCCTCCCGTCACGAACGGGGCGGGCAGCCCCACCCGCGGAACCGAGAGCGCTCTCGGCTCCTCGAAGAGCCACGAAGTGTTCTTCTGGAACACGCCGAGCCAGGTATGGTGAGCCAGCTTTCTCTTCTTCTCTTCGTTCTCTTTGGGAGGATCGATGCTCAAACGCCGCAGCTCTGCCCTCGCCGCCCTCACTATTGGGGCGGCCCTTCTGGTGACCCTCATTTCGCCCACCGTGGCCTCCGCCGGAGGCTTCGAACTGCCCGGCGAGGGAGGCGCCCGGGGCCTCGGCCGCGGCGGCGCGTTCTATGCGCGGGCTGACGACCCGATGGCCCTCACCATGAACCCGGCCAACCTCGCCGACCTGAGCGGCTTTCAGATCTACCTGACCGGCGGCATCAATGCCTTCAACGGTTGCTTCCAGCGGACGAGCAGCCCCACCAATACCTACGCCGACACCGACAACCCCTTGGGCTTCTCACCGTCGATCTTCGACAGCGACCCAAGCACCCCACCCTTCGCGCAGGGGTTCATCGGAGAAGGCTACCCGGCGGCATGCAACGAGAGCCCCGTCGGTCCGGCCCTCGGCCTCGTCGCGTCCTATCGCATCATGCCGGAGCTCGGCATCGGCTTCGGCATCGTCGCTCCGAACGGCGTCGGCAGCTCCAGCTGGGTGCCCGACTCGGAACGCTACACGACCCCCGGCGGATCGGAGGGCATCTTGCCGCCTCCGAGTCGCTATACGCTGCTCGACCAGGATCAGCTCTTTCTCCTTCCCTCGGTCGGCGTCGCCTACCGACCCACTCCGTGGTTCCGCTTCGGCGCGACCTTCCAGTGGGGCATCGGCGTCTTCGACTTCACCTCGATGACCGTGGCGAACCCGAGCCAGGACCCCGCCACGGATATTCTCACGAAGCTAAACGCGACCGATGCCTTCATCCCGGCCCTCATCGTCTCGGCCCACTTCGTGCCGATGGACAACCTCGACGTCATGGCCGGCTTCCGGTGGTCCGACAACGTGAACGCCTCGGGCACGACCGACCTGACGACCGGCTGGTATGGCGTAGGCGATGCGGACGCTGGGATCGCCGGGACGACGCCCTTCGTGAACCCGACCATTGATGACGTCCAGGTCACGGCGGGGCAGCCCTGGGAGGTGCGCCTCGGCCTCCGCTACGCCCAGCGCATCACGCCCCGGCCCCAGGACCCCGAGGCCATCGAGCGCCTCAGCGGCCGGACCGAAGACGCCATGGCGAACGAGTGGTTCGACATCGAGTTCGACGCGATCTACCTGATCAACAAAGAGGTCACGGACCTGAGCATCCGTCTCCCCGCAGGGTCAACGACCGAATTTCACGAGGTCGGTGTGGGCGGCACGATGCCCCCGCCATCAACCCTGCCCATCCCCGAGAACATCGACCTCCCCCACCAGTGGAACGACCAGTGGCTCTTGCGCCTCGGCGGTGATTTCAACGCCATCCCCGGCCTCGCGACCCTGCGCCTCGGGTTCAGCTTCGAGACCAGCGCCTACGAGTCCGGCGGCGTATTTTCGAACCGCGACCCGCGCCAGTATACCGGCCTCGACTTCCTCCCCGGTGCGCGCTTCGGTGTGCACGGCGGCCTGACCGTGCGCATGGGCAAGTTCGACATCAGCCTCGCCTACGCCCACATCTTTCAGAGCACCATCACCGTCAGCAACGAAGAGGCCGCCCTGCGCCAGGTCTCCGCGGTCACTCCAGACATGGCCGAGATCACCAACGCCGGCAGCTACAGCGCCGACTACAACCTCTTTCATGCCGGCGTGAACCTACGGCTATAAAACAGCATCGCCTGGGTCGCGATACTGTTTCGCGCATTTTAGTCTGAGAAGTCGCCGCCGCCGTACTCGTCGTTCGTCATGTTGTCGAAGCGCGTGTACTCGCTGAAGAAGGCGACGTGGGCGGTGCCGGTCGGGCCCGAGCGCTGCTTGCCGATGATGATTTCGGCGCGGTTCTTCGCGTTGGGTTCGTCGCGGTTGTACATCTCTTCGCGGTAGACGAACCAGATGGTGTCCGCGTCCTGCTCGATG
>Ga0164313_10000741_pt1 | contig 27329 bp, 19 predicted proteins | sample GuaBasSedimGuay4_FD_113735 | JGI IMG/M metagenome (GOLD analysis project Ga0164313, IMG submission 113735) | Subseafloor sediment microbial communities from Guaymas Basin, Gulf of California, Mexico - Guay4, Core 4569-4, 0-3 cm | ecosystem: Environmental > Aquatic > Marine > Hydrothermal vents... | reverse complement strand
TGGACCCATCATTGCTTTTTTAATGATGTATATTTGCGCAAAATCAATTGCAAAGATGAGTTCTGGATTTAGGCATATTCTTTGGATTTTATGGATCACTGTTACTGGATTAAGCGCCCAGGAGCTGGTGGTTGTGTCCGATACCCAGAGTATGGTGTTTGAGCTGGGTGAGGTTCAGGTGGTAGGTGAAAAAAGCCACCCTTTTTCCCTGGTTTTGGGAGCAGAAGCGCTGGCTGGCAATACAAAAAGAGATGTATCACAGGCTCTGATTGCGCTTCCCGGATTAAACTATGTTCACCTGGGTCAGAAAAACGATGCCATGGTCAATGTACGGGGATTTGATCTCAGGCAGGTACCGGTTTATATTGATGGGGTGCCTGTGTATGTCTCCTATGATGGGTATGCGGATCTGGGTCGCTTCCTGGTATCTGATCTCTCCAGGATATCTGTCTCCAGGGCCGAAACCTCACTCTTGCTGGGCCCCAATGCCCTGGGAGGGGCCATCAACCTGGTGAGCAGAAAGCCTGCTTCACGGCTTGAAATGGATGCCGCCTCTGCAGTTTTACTGGATGGCAGGGGATATGGCGGGTTACAGTCGGAGCTAAATGTGGGAAGCAAAAAAGAGAAGTATTATTTCCAGGCGGGGATTGCTTTTGTGGATAGCAAACCCTTTGTGTTGTCTGCAAAAAATGATCTCTATACCTCTGAAAACATGCTCCGGCTGAATTCTCAGAACCGCGATCTGAACTCCTCCATCAAATTTGGATTCACACCCAATCCTACGGATAGCTATGTGTTCAGCTACTATCTCCAGGATGGTTCAAAGGGGGTTCCTGCCTATGGAGGCATTGATCCCAACCAGCGGGTCAGATACTGGCAATTCCCGGACATTAGTAAACAGGGCGTGCACTTTAACAGCAAGACATCCCTTGGCAGGACGGGTTATATCCAGACCAGGCTTTACTATGACGACTACTACAGCGATCTCAGAAGTTATGACGACAGCACCTTTAGTTCGCAGCATCGCAAATCATCCTTCACAAGCATTTATGACGATGAGACTGTGGGAGGAACAGTACTCATTTCCATAGAACCTGGCAGGAACCACCAGGTAAAAACCGCTTTTCATGCCATCTATGATAACCACCGCGAGCGCAACATCCATCCAGTGGATGAACCGGTCCGAAATTTCAGGGATTTCACCATTTCCATGGGAGTTGAGGATCAGATAACACTTACACAGCAATTGCATCTTACGGCAGGGTTGGGGATTCATATGAAGAACAATCTGCAGGCCGATAATTATGATTCTCAGGCCGATTCAATCTTTGCATTTCCGGGGCATATAGATCAGTCTTTTAATCTGCTGACAGGACTGCAGTACGATCCGGGTGAAAACCATCACCTCAGTTTCAACCTTTCGAGGAAGAATCGCTTTCCAACCATGAAGGATCGGTATTCGTACAGGCTGGGACAATCCATTCCCAATCCCGATTTAATATCTGAAGCATCCTGGAATATGGATGTGAACTATGCTTTTATTCCAGGTTCGAATCTACAGATAAAGACCTCGATTTTTTACAGTCACCTGAAGGAGGCCATACAGGCTGTATATGGAGTGGACACCCATAACTCGGCCATTTATCAATTTCAGAATACAGGAACTGCCCGATTTTACGGATGGGAAGCTGATTTAGCCTGGCAACTCCTGAAGGAGTTGAATACAGCATTTCAATACACCCTTATCCAGAGGGAAAACCTGAGCAATCCGGAATTGATGTTTACCGATGTACCCAAACACAAGGTATATGGAGTGGTAGACTATACTCTTTATTCAAGTCTGTTGCTTCAAGTATGCGGACTCTACAATTCTCCCCGAATCAGCACTTCCAGCGGAGAGTATGATACCGAACCGTTCATAACCTTTGACTTTAAAGTGGCCTTAACCATGCTCGAAGTTTTAACCATTGAAGCTTCAGTAAGCAATCTGCTGGATGCAAACTACAGTTACCTGGAAGGGTACCCGGCACCTGGTAGACAGATACATCTGAGATTCAGGTACAACATGCATTCCAGAAATTTCTAAACCTTTAATAATACACTTTCAATAATTCGGCCTCCTGTACCAGCAGGTCCCTTCTGTATTGGAGCAGAAGCTGTTCATTTCGATAATAAAAGTCGGAGGCGTAGAAATACTCGGACATGGAGATTTCGCCATTCTCCAGGGAAATGGCCAATAGCTCCTGGGATCTTCCCGATCCCAGTGCTTCTTCAAGCACTTTTGTCCGTGTTCTTAGGCTTTCAAGTTGTTCCAGTTTTTGCCTCACCTCCCTTTGCTGGAGATTGGTATATCGTTGGGCATCCTCCATGGCAAAGCTAATCTCCGATTTGGCCTGTTTGATCCGATTGGTATTCTCCCAGAGAGGAACTGTAATGCCTACCTGAAAGCCTTTGAACTTTACGTCCAGTACCGATTCGGAATAGTATCCCGCTTTTAGCCTGGGAAGTGTCTCGCTAACGGCCAGTTTCTTCTCCTCCTCTTTGGATTGCAACTCCTGTGAATAACGAAGCATTTGTGGACTTTGCTGATATACATTTAATAAGGAATCAGGTAAGATCTCAATGGGAAGCGGGAAGATGGTATCCCTGATCTCCACCTCTGTCCCACCGGAAATCTCGGTCCAGGCCAGCTCTATATTCCGGATCTCCATAAGTAGTTGGTCAAACTCAGTTCTAATGGAGGCCAGTTGAAGGTTCGACTGGCTGTACGCCAGGTGACTCACCTCACCCGCCTCCAGTTTTTGTTTGAAGTGTTCATTGATGGTATTTGCCTGTTGTAAGCGCTTTTCAAGCAGTCTCTCCCTCTGATTGAGGTAGATGTGCTCTATCCACAGCTGCTTGGCCTGAAGCATCACTTCCTGTTTGACTATGAGGTAGTCTAATTCGGCCTGATAGCTCCGAATTTTCCTGAGACGGGATTTATAAATGTAAGCTGTAGGAAAATCCACCTGCTGAGTCACACTGAAATCCAAACGGTTCCCCAGTTCGGAGGGTGAACCATACAGGTACCCCATTTCCACTTCAGGATTAGGGGGAGTATTTCCTGTTCCTGCTTCGAGCATGGCCACCTGGAAAGACTCCCATGCTGTTCTGAGTGTCCGGTTGTTCTCCAGGATGGTCTTCAACAGAGAATCAGAAGAGGGGTTCATTTCAGAACTGGTACCCTTCCCGGGCTCCATATCCGATGGTGAACCTGAACAAATCAGGGTTCCCAGCCAGAGTGTTGTTATAACTATAGTAACTATTTTCATTTTCTTCTTTTTTCGAGTATGTAATAGACTGAAGGGATGACAATCAGGTTTAGAAGGGTGGAGGTAACCAGTCCGCCAAGAATTACTATGGCCATGGGACTCTGAATCTCATTACCGGGTTTATCTCCACCCAGAGCAAGGGGAATCAGGGCCAGGGCCGAGGCCAGGGCGGTCATCAGTATGGGATTAAGCCTGTCGGCCGATCCATGTATAATGGTCTCTTTCAGGCCCCATCCCTCTTTTCTCAGCTGGCTGTACCTCGATACCAGCAGGATTCCATTCCTGGTAGCTATCCCAAAGAGGGTGATAAATCCGATGATGGAAGGGATGCTTACCACCTGTGAGGTTAACTTAATAGCCACTACACCTCCGATCAATGCCAGGGGTAGGTTCAACAGGATTACACCTGCCAGTTTTCCACTTTTAAATTCCTGGAACAGGATCACAAAAATGACCAGAATGGCAAGAAGTGAAGTGATCAACAGGGTAATCGAGGCATTTTTAGCACTTTCAAACTGTCCCCCGAATTCAACCCGGTATCCATCGGGAAGGGTGACCTGATTAGCTAAAATTTCCTGCACCTCTGCAACCACACTACCCAGGTCCCGATCTGCCGTGTTGGCTGAAATAACCAGTTTGCGCTGCACATTTTCCCTGTTGATGGTATTGGGTCCGCTGGTGGAAACCACATCGGCCACATAACTCAAAGGAATCCGGTTTCCGTCGTAGGTGTCGATCAGGGCATTCCCAATGGCCTCTTTGCTATTTCGGAAAGGAGCATCGTACCTTACAATAAGATCGTAGTTGAGGTTGTCATCATATACCTCCGCATACTTCTCACCGGCAATGGCGGTTTCCACAAAATGAGTCAGCTCATTCTGAGGAATTCCATACCTGGCCAGCATCTCTCTTCGGGGTTTGATCTGTAACTGTGGAATCTCTACCAATTGCTCCACATTAAGATCTACCAGTCCGGGTACATCCACTATGTTATCTCTGATTTCGTTGGCCAGATGGTACATGGTTCCCAGGTCGGAGCCAAACAATTTGATGGCTATACTGGCCCGCGTTCCTGATAGCATATGGTCGATGCGGTGGCCCAAAGGTTGACCTATGTTTATGTTTAGACCCTGTAAGCCCGTAAGGCGATCCCTCACTTCTTCCATAAAATCGTGATGACTTCTACTGGAAAGCTGATAGGGGACATCAATCTCCGAAGCATTGGATCCCCCATGGCTGTGTTCATTAAGCTCTGCCCGTCCCGTACGCCTGCTTACGTAAGTAGCCTCGGGAATTTGCATAAGTTCCGCATCGATCTGATCCATCATTCTGTTGCTTTCTTCAAGAGATGCTCCTGGAAGAGTAGTAGCTGTGATGGTGAGTGTACCTTCGTTAAACTCGGGCAAAAATGAATTCCCAAAATTGAAAAACATCACCAGGGACAGAACCAGTAATCCCGCCGAAGAGACAAGGATGGAGATTCGGAAATGTAGTACGGAATTTAAGGCTTTTTTGTACCATGAGTTTAATCGCTGTACAAGCCGGTTACCTCCGCGCTCATCCTTGTTCAGTTGTTTCAGGGAGGTAAGCATGTAGCTTGAGAGTACGGGAGTGAGTGTTAATGCAACAAACAATGATGCTATCAGGGAGACGATAAAAGTAATGCCCAAAGGTTTGAGCATGCGTCCCTCCATGCCTGCCAGAAAGAACAGGGGTATAAATGCCACAATGATGATCAGTGTAGCCTGTACGATGGAAGACCTGATCTCAACTGAGGCCTGGTAGATCACTTCAAGTACTCCCTGCTGCTCAGCCTTTGGTTTGCGATGGTTTTGTTTAAGCCGTTTCAATACGTTCTCCACATCGATGATGGCATCGTCTACCAGGGCACCAATGGCGATGGCCATTCCTCCCAACGACATGGTATTGATGGTTAATCCAAGCAGTTTTAAGGTGATTATAGAGAGCAGAAGTGAAAGAGGAATGGCGATTAATGAAATGACCGTGGTTCTTACATTCAGCAGGAAGAGGAAAAGAATAATTGTTACAAAGAGTCCCCCTTCCAACAACACCCGGAATACATTAGTTACTGCAGTGTTAATAAAGTCAGCCTGCCTAAATAACCTGGGGTTGATCTCCACATCTGCTGGTAAAGCTACAGCCAGGTCATCCAGGGCTTTTTCAACTTCCTCGGTCAGCGTTAATGTATTGATATTGGGTTGTTTCAGAATGGTCAGAATTACTGCTGGTTCCCGGTCCAGGTAGGCATCTCCGATCTTGTCGGGGTGACCGATCTGTACTTTGGCCACATCGCTGATTTTCACAGGATTGTCATTCCGTATTTTGATTACCGAAGCCCCAATGTCATTCGGGTCTTTTGAGCGGCTGGTGGCCCTTACTATGTATTCCTGTCCATATTGATTAATAAATCCCCCAGAGGCATTGCTGTTGGTGTTTTCAGCCACCCTTGTCAACTCCTCAAGCGACACATCGTGGTATTTCATCTTGTAGGGATCTGCCAGGATTTGGTATTGCTTGGCCAATCCACCCATAATGACCACCTGAGCCACTCCTGTTACAGAGAGGAGTCTTTGCCTTACCTCTTTATCTGCCATGGTTCTGAGGTCGAACATGGATAGTGAATCGGAGGTAAGAGAGACCAGCATTATCTCACCCATAATGGATGTCTGGGGCGCAAGAATGGGTGCTTCAATGCTTTTGGGAAGCAGGGAAGCTATGGTGGGAAGCTTCTCACTTACAATTTGCCTGGCCCTGTAGATATCTGTGTTCCAGTTGAACTCCACCCATACAATGGAGAATCCATAGGAGGAGCTGGAGCGAACGCGTCTTACATTCGTGGCTCCGTTCAGGGATGATTCGATGGGAAATGTGACTAGGGTTTCTACCTCCTCAGCTGCCATTCCATGTGCATCGGTAAGCACAACCACCGTAGGTGCGGTAAGGTCTGGAAATACGTCAATTTCCATATTCCTGGCTGTGAACAATCCACCCACCACTAGCATCAGTGACAGGAAGATAATCAACATGCGGTTGTGGATTGAATATTTTATAATTCTGTTTAGCATGACCCCTTATTTAATGTGAGTGACCGTGACCTACCGCGCCGGATACCATCGATGCAGCTTTTACTAACATAACTCCTTTAATAACCACCCTGTCGCCCGGTAAAAGGCCATTGGTGATTTCCACATTCCGGCCATCATTATGACCTGGGGTAACAGGTTTTTTCGAGTAGCTTTCACCGGTGACCTGTACATAAACATAGTATGTGCCCTGCTCTTCAGTGAGGGCAGTCATGGGCAGGACCAGACAGTTCACTTTGCTGGCTGTTTTCAGGTATACTTCGGTAAATGCTCCTTCCAGGATTCTGCCATCATTGGTCACCTCAAACATTATCGGTAGATAGTGATCATTCTCTGCCACAGAGGATCCGGATGCCAGTAACCGCCCGTTCATCTCCTCCAATGTATAGACCTGTTCCGAGTATGCTGGCCTAAAATTCGCTGTAACTATCTCCTGCAAATGATCAAAATACTGTTGTCCCAGGTCGGCACGAATCAGCAAAGTTTTGTTAGATGAGATAACCACCATAATTTGTCCCATATCGACAAACTGACCCTCTGAAACATTCAGATCATGAATGGTCCCATTCACAGGTGCAGTTACTTTTAATCCCTCGGTGGTGGCATTGGCTTTCAGATTGTAATAGCGCAGGCTGTCGGCGAGGTATGTGGATCTGGTGTTGATAAACTCACGTTCCGAAATGGCTCCCTCGGCATACAGTTTTTTATGACGGTCATATTCACTTTTGCTCTTTTCATAGCTATTGAGCCACTCCTGGTACTGAAGCTCAAAGTTATTCTCCAGCATGGTATTACTGCTTATGGTAAAAAGGTGCTGTCCTTTAGTGACTGATGATCCTTGTACCAGGTTTTTGCTGGTGAACAGAACCATCCCTTTTCCGTTGGCTGCCACATTCTTCTTTTCGCCGGGCATGGCAAGGATCTCTCCACTGGTGTGGATCACCGAGTAAAAGGATTGCGGCTCCATTAGGGATACCATAAAATCACTGTTCCAGGCCTGTTCTTTCAGAAAGGCAATCTCACCCTCTGTATCTGCCCCTTGAGAATGTTCTCCTGAGGTCGCATCTTCGGAATGTAAATCCTTATGATCTTGTACCACATGCACATGCCCCTCCACCGATTCGGTAAAATCAACCTTTTTAAAAGTATAAGAGGCATGAAAGGAACCTGCCTTTTTAGGGACAAATGGCACCTCGAAAATACCAGGATGATGTGGCGCTCCCGAAGTAACCGATACGCCATCAATAAGGATGGTCACACTCCCCGAGTTAAAGGGTTTATAATTTGACAGATTGGTCACATGTACCAGAAATTCGGACTCTTCTCCCGCTTCCAGAGGCTCATGTTCTATAAAGAATTCGATGCTTTCACTGAACAGAGTGAATTGTGATCCTGAATCGTCGTGCTGATCTGTTTCCTCTGGTTGTAGTGAGCTCGGATTAGGGCGGCAACCAAATGTGATGGCCATACATATTGAGATGGCTATACCTGTTTTGTACATAATATATTGGATATGATAAATGAATAGTCAGACAGAACTATGCAACCACAGGGGGTGCCCTCAAAGACCGGGCGCCGAAATAGTATGAAGATTTATGCGGTACTCTGATTTGAACATTCCGGTAAGAAACCTCTGTAGCCAGTGAGGTCAGAAGGGCTGGGAATGCCGGGGTTGATGGCTTGACTACCAGATGGCTTACTTTACGAACTTGAGATGAATTGTACTTATCAAACACCACATCGTTAAATGCATGGCAATGTAAGGGCTCATGATTAGCATCATGATGGTGTTCGTGGGTATCTCCGTGATCCACAGGGCATTTAGAAGATACGGGTACATTTACCTGCTCAGAATGATGGTGATGGGGGATCAGATTGTGCCCCAGGAACACCGAAAAACAGAGGGTGAGGAAAATCGATATGTACCTGCGTATCATCATAAGTGAGACTTCGCTCTGATTACAAACATAAGTAAATCAAAACATAACGCAAAACCAGCATGCCCCGGGATGTGGTTGTGGATGCAATAATCGGGGAACACGATTTGTATTATGAACATATGTTCACTATATTTGTGAGCATATGTTCATAACGCCTCCATGTCTCCAAGAAGCAAACAGTTTAGAAAAATAATATCTCCTCCAGTATTAAAAGGATTTATGCCCATTGGTGTTCCATTTAATGATGCAGGAGTTGTTTCGTTGTTATACGAAGAGTATGAGGCGCTGCGACTTGCTGATTATTCAGGCCTTAAGCAAGAGGAGGCTGCCAGGCTGATGAATGTCTCACGACCCACCTTTACCCGAATATATAGCAGTTGTTTGCAAAAACTGGCCAAAGCCTTTACTGAGGGTAGATCAATCGTTATTGAGGGAGGTGATGTGGAGTTTGATAAGCAGTGGTACCGTTGCAACAGCTGTACCACCGTATATCATCACCCCGAAGAGGAGCACAACCAGTGTATCAATTGTAGTTCAGTAGACATTGAGCATATTAATCAAAGTGTAAGGGACTGGAGACTAGAGAAGTCAGCCATAAGAAATGTTGTTGATCCGGATGAATATTGTATCTGCGCATCTTGCAGTTATGAGATTCCACACCAACAGGGTATTCCCTGTTTTTCTAACACCTGTCCCGATTGTAAAACTACAATGATCCGGAAAAGTGATTGAACATAGATTTACCATAGGAATCAGGTATGGTGAGACAGACCAGATGGGTTATGTTCATCATGCCAACTATGCATTGTATCTGGAGGAGGCCCGAATGGATCTGTTCTATGTAAATGGGATCGACATCCAGGAAATGGAAGAGGAAGGCATCATTTTTCCGGTTGTGGAGATGAAAATAAGGTACCTGTCCCCACTCCATTTCGGTGATACGATCATTATACATACCACGCTGGAATCGAAAATGAAGACAAGACTACTTTTAAGGTACAGGATGGTCAATCAACATAAATTGCTGGTTGCCAGGGCACATACTTCCCTGGTTATTGCTGACAAGCTTACAGGTAAGATAATCAGTGATTCAAACTGGTTACTCGAGAAATTAGAGATCGCAGAAATTTAGGGACTCATTCAATTTAACGTATTGTATAAAAATAAGAAGTGAAGTTATGAAGCTAGTGGTGTTGTCCGATGCGAAGGCCATGGACGGATATGGTTCCGAACATGGCCTTTCATTTCTGATAGAAGTGGATCACATAAGGATTCTTTTCGATACAGGTGCCTCCGACCTGTTTATCAGAAATGCCGAAAAAATAGGGATAGATCTTGGAGACGTGGATGCAATTGTATTAAGTCATGGGCATTTTGATCATGGTGATGGATTGCAATATGTGGATGGAAACACCCTGGTGTGTCATCCAGGGTGTTTTGTTAAACGGTATCGCAAAGAGGGTGGTGTAAACCTGGGGCTTGCACTTACAAAAAAGGAGATAGAGCGTAAGTTTAAGTTGAAAACCTCCAGGGATCCTTTGAGGCTGTCAGAACACCTCTATTTCTTGGGTGAAATACCAAGAGTAAATGATTTTGAGGCTATATCTACCAGATACATGTTGGAGGGAGGTGAGGAGGATCATGTGATCGATGATTCAGGTCTGGCTTGCATTACTGATAAGGGATTGGTGGTTGTTTCAGGATGTGCCCATTCTGGAATTTGCAATATAATCGAGCATGCTAAGAAAGTGACAGGGATGGAACAGGTGGAAGCTGTGATCGGGGGATTTCACCTTGGTGCAATTGACCGTCAGACCAAGAAGACCATTCAATACATGAACGATCATAAGATCCCCGGTCTATTTCCATCCCATTGCACCAGGGACCCTGCCCTAAAAATGTTTAAGGAGGTGCTTGGATCACGGGAAGTAGTTGTGGGAGTAGAAAGAATCTGGAAATAGGGAGACCGATTTGGCTTAATTGGAGGAACTTCATAAATTGAAGTCCCTATGCAGAATGACACCACATCCCCTGCTCTAAGATTGGACAGGATTATATCCTTAGATATTCTGAGAGGCGTGGCGGTGCTCGGTATCCTTATTATGAACATCCAGAGCTTTTCAATGCCCTCGGCTGCCTATATCAATCCCACTGCTTTTGGGGACTTCAATGGATTGAACAGATGGATCTGGATCTTCAGCCATATGCTGGCCAGTCAGAAGTTCATAAGTATCTTTTCCATGTTATTCGGTGCTGGAGTGGTAATTTTTACAGAAAATGCCATTTCAAAAGGAAAAAACTGTGCCCTTCTGCACTACAGGCGAATGGGTTGGCTTCTGATTTTTGGATTGGTGCACGGTTATCTGTTGTGGTATGGGGATATTCTTTTTACTTATGGACTATGCGGGATACTTCTTTTCATATTTAGGAACATCTCTCCTAAAAAACTGATCTGGATCAGTTTTGGTTTTTTTGCAGTGCCCATATTGCTGGATTCAATTTTTGCCTTTTCCATGCCCTACTGGCCCGAAGAGACCCTTCAAAGCACTATGCAAACCTGGCGTCCTGATGAATTAGCCATGCATCACTACCTGGCAGCTTATCGAGGAAATTGGCTGGAGCAGATGGAAATCAGGGTTCCCGGGACCCTGTTTATGCAGACGGGACTTTTCTTTATGCAGACTTTCTGGAGGGTGATGTCGATGATGTTGCTGGGTATAGCCCTGTTCAGATGGAGTATATTGTCTGCGGAGCGTTCAAAAGGGTTTTACCTTCGCATGACAATCATTGGATTGCTTACAGGGTCTCTGCTATCTGCCCTGGGTGTGGCACTTAATTTTAAGAATGAATGGTCCCTGGAATTCTCCATGTTCCTTGGTAAGCAATTCAACTACGTGGGCAGTGTGGGCATGGCCCTGGGGTATGTGGGTCTGGTAATGCTGATATGCAAGTCCTCATCTCTTAAGGGCATAAAAAGGGTCCTCTCACCGGTGGGCCGCATGGCTTTCACCAACTACATCTTAATGACCCTGATCTGTACTTTTCTGTTTTATGGTCACGGACTCGGCCTCTTTGGAAGTGTAGAGAGAAAATTTCAGGTTCTGATTGTTCTTGGTACCTGGCTGGTGATGATGATACTCTCTCCCTTATGGCTAAAAAAGTTCAGGTATGGGCCACTTGAATGGTGCTGGAGGAGTCTTACCTACAAATCCATGGTACCAGGTTAAAATTATTTCTTACTTTTACTTCATCATTGGTTTCCATTAGCCGACATTGTCGGTGGAATGAAAAGGGAATACCGTTAGAATCGGTAACAGTTCCCGCTGCTGTGAATCCACTAAGGAACGATGACTGGCACCAGCCAGGAGTCAATCCAGGCCAATCTATTGGCCATATGGTTTCTGAAAAATGACCACTGTTTATTTTACGCCACGTGCGGAGAGAATGGGAAGGTTTCAGAAATTCGGATGAGTCAGAAGACCTGCCAGCGATACCCTAGGTTTTTGCAGCCCGCGGTGAACGGGAAGCTGGTCAAATTTCAACATTGGTCTTGCCTCACCATCGCCCGCTGCGAATTTTAATAATCATATTAAAATTGCAGCAGCATGAAAAAGTTTTACATTATTATGAGTGGTCTGCTTATGCAGGTCTTAGCGTTATTTGGTCAAACCTACCTGGCCCCTGAGCCGGGCTACAGGGTGGCCGATTTTTTGTCTGAGTACACCCGGATTGGTGCCTTTGACGTTAAAGGGGACCGGGTCTATATTCAGGATGGAGACACCATCCATGTAGTTAATGCCATTACAGGTGAAGAGCTTGCAAAATATGGTGAGCCTGCCGATTATCAGGTGGCTAACTATGCCAGTTTCCTCACCATTTCACCTGATGAAAAGAGCATTTGGGCCGGGTATACCAGCGATGGCAATGCCGATGATCGCATCTACTGCATCGATATGGAGAGTGGGGCATGGACTCTAAAAGCAAAGTTCCCGGGTAACTTCGATCTGATCTTCTGGAAGGAGAGCATACTGATTTCAGGATTGAACAGTCCCAACTGGGGAGATCCCAACGGTATTTATATGCTCGATACCTCGGGAATGAATCAACACAGGTTGATTGTTGAAGTGGGAGGTAATTCTGCTGGAATGGCCATGGACACATTGAAAAACCTCTATTATGGCACCTCTTATTCTTTGGACCCAAATGCCATTTACCGCTGGTACATGGCTGATCTGGAGGCAGTCGTTGGAACAGTGGGTGCAGCTCATTTGCAAATTTCCGATGGGCAAAAACTGACCGATGTACCGGCGGGAATTTCTGACTGTGAAATTGATGAAGGCTTCAATCTCATCTTTACCATGAATCTGTTTGGCAGTCCAAAAGTATTGGCCATGTTTAACGGACCCTTTATGGGCGGAGATGGGTATAACATAGATACACTTGCTGTGGCAGCGGGCGAATGGGATTGGCTGGGGAGTGTGAAATCCATGGGTGACTTCACGAACCCGTACATGGGTGAACGTCTCCTTACCTTCTCATTCGGGCAGCCCCTTATAGATCTGCATACAGCAAACTATCCCCCTATTCATACCGGTAATTTGCCAGCGCTGTCCGGGTATGAGGACGAATCCATCGATTCTCTGGATCTTACCCAGTTTGTCACCGATCCCGATGATGTGGATGCTTTTAGTTTCTACATGGAGGATATTTCCAATCCCACTGTAGCTAGTCTACACCTCAGAGACCATTATCTGGTAGGAACACTGGCGGATATGGGTCAGTCCAATGTTCTGATTCTGGCAAGTGTTGGGGAGGAAGTTCTGGAATTAAGGACCACAGTGGGGACCTGGCCAAAAATTCAGGGAGACCAAATGATTTCTGATATGGACGATCTTACCCTCAATCCTGAAAGTTACTGGAATGGATCTGACGGATCCGGAGCTTTTACATCAAATGCTGTAAGGTTCCACAATAGCTACAATCCGGACTGGTTTTCGTGGAGTGGGTGGGCCCATTCAAATATCACCGATAACACCACTCCCGGCTGGATGAACCAGTATAGTGCCCTTACCGGGGATGGATTTGACGGGAGTGAAAATTATGGGGTAGGTTATGCTACTTCCCCAGCTGTTTTAGACTTTAATGAAGATAAGGCTTATGCTGTGGAGGGATTCTTTGTGACAAACAGTACATACTCAGGACTCTCCATGCGACATGGGGATGATTTTACTAAGAAGTTTGGAGGAGAAGAGGGGACCGATCCCGATTTCTTCAGGTTGGATATATGGGGAGCCAGGGATGGAAACGATCCAGACACCCTCTCATTCTATCTGGCCGATTTCCGGTCAGAAAACTCATTCGAAGATTACATTGTAAATACATGGCAATGGGTAGACCTCTCCTCCCTTGGTAAGGTGGACAGTTTGCAGTTTGCACTTTCGTCGTCTGATATGGGAGACTGGGGCATGAATACACCAGGGTATTTTTGCCTGGATAACCTCTATGTGATTCCGGATGCAGCTCCCTATGTGAAAAATCAGCAGCCAGATATCACCATTCTTAGCGATGGTTCCGACACTGTTATTGACCTCAGTGGTCTTTTTTCTGATCCGGACGATGGAGATGATGCAGTTGACCTATCGATCCTCTCCAACAGCAATGAAGATATGCTTGAAGCATCTATCTCGGGCAAGGAACTTACCCTGAGAGGCAGGTATCAACTTGTGAAATCGGCATACGAGGAGGCAGAAATCGTTATTGAAGGAGTTTCGGGCGGACTTAAAACCACAGATACTTTTGTGGTGACCATTGAATGGCCGGGTGGTGTTGAGGGACAATCAGGACTGGAAGTAGGAGTCTATCCCAATCCAACCCATGGATCATTTACCATCAAAGCCCAGACACCTGGATTACTGGATGTAACCATCCTGAGCATTACCGGCTCCACTGTGTATCAGAATTCTGGTTTTGAGTCAGGACAGACCATTGATTTGGGAAGTCTTCCTGCAGGTCAGTATGTCGTGAGGATTGGCATGGAAAAAGGCTTATTCAATACAATGATTCAGAAATTGTAACAGGTTGATGAGAACCCTTCTAGCCATCGGATTAAGTATATTGAGCTTCACCTGGACCGAAGCTCAGTATATTTCCCAGGTACTTGAATATGTTCCTGCTCCCGGGCAATTTACAAATACCGTTCCATGGGGATCTCCGGTAGCTGCTTCAACCCTGGTGGGGGGAGTAAATGGATCCATGTGCCTGGGAGCTTTTGGAGGTTATGTTATTTTTCGTTTCGAAGAGCCGGTGGAAAACGATCCCGAAAATCCTTTTGGAATCGACTTTACCCTCTTTGGAAATCCCATGGAACACTGGTCGGAACCAGGTGTGGTATGGGTAATGAAAGATGAAAATGAGAACGGGCTACCCGATGATACATGGTTAGAGCTTGCAGGGAGCGATTTCTACTTCTCTACCTCCCGCCGAAATTATCAGGTAACTTATTTAAATCCAGGGGATACAGTAGCCAGGGAGGTGCCCTGGTCCGACCAGCTGGGAGACAGTGGATTCATTAAAATAAATTCCATTCACACCCAGCCTTACTATCCTTACCGGGATTCATTTCCGGCCATTGTACCGGAAAAATATACGTTGACCGGCACTTTGATAGAGGGCGCAGTGGATGTGGATCATCCTCCGGTACTTAAATCGGCACGAAGGGCCTTTGGATATGCTGATAACCAAACGCGGGGCCAGACCTCCCTCATCCTGCCAGACAATCCTTATACTCCCGAAGTGGAGAATTCGGGCGGAGACGCATTTGATATCCACTGGGCAGTAGACTCTACAGGTTCCTATGTGGATCTTGACCGGAACCATTTTGTGAAAGTTCAGAATGCCATGCTGGCCGACGGAAAATATTTGGGAGAGCTCTCCACAGAGATTACTGGTGGAGTTGATGTGGTTCCCGATCTATCGGTAGAAGGCAATCTCAACCTACTGGTAATCAGGGATCTGCCTACAGAAATAGCAGGTTTTGAATACCAGATGGAGGTCTATGCATTTTACCAGGGAAGGATTATTCAGAATGCGGCTGTGGATTGGAGCTCCTCCAACCCGGAGGTCACCGTAGATGAGCAACATGTGTTAAGAGCCACTGAACCGGGATCGGTAACGCTTACCGCCTACCTGAAGGACATACCCCAGGTTAACACTTCAGTATCTACCAATATTGTGGCGACACCTACATCTGATCATGTGAGATTCATTGGGGAAAAGGAGGCTTATATTTTCCCCAATCCGGCCAGTGAGATTGTGCAGATCCGGGGAATCGAAAAGGCCGCCCTGAGGATCTATACTGCTGAAGGCAGAATCGTGCTCCATATGGAGGAGTACCGTGGCGGCACCCTGGATATCAGTTCACTCCTTTCAGGTTTATATATGGTTAGAATAGACAACGGAGTCTCCATGCAACGTTTAAGACTACTGATCATTTGATATGATACGCAGAAGCTTTTTCATATGGATCATGTGGTGTATGGGGTCGGCTCTTTTGGCCCAGGGAATCACCGATTCTCTGATCCATATTGAAGGGGTGGAAATAGTCTCTTCCCGGATATTTATAAAGGAGCAAGCCGGAATCAGGCAAACCTATGTGGATACCAGTGTGATCCAGAATAAAATGAGTGTGTCGTTATCTGACCTGCTTTCGGAAAACACATCTGTCTTTATTAAGAATCATGGTCGTGGTGCACTGGCCACAGCATCTTTTCGGGGTACCGCTGCCTCCCATACCCAGGTCAGCTGGAATGGCATCAATATCAACAGCCCCATGGCCGGTATGGTCGATTTCTCAATGATCCCCGTTTATATTATCGACAAATTACAACTTAATCATGGTTCGGCTTCTATAGCTGACCGAAGCGGGGGTATTGGTGGATCTATCCACATGAACAATGAAGTAAACTGGAACGAAAAGGAGGTATTCAATTATGTTCAGGGAGTGGGCAGCTATCAAACTTTGGATGAGTTTGTCCAGTTCACATTGGGAAACAAAAAGATCATATCCAAAACCCGAATGTATCACAACTATTCAAAGAACGATTATACCTATATAAACAGGGGCATTGGAAATATCGATCCCGTTACGGGAGAGGTGAATAACCCCCTGGACACCAATAGCAATGCTGAATATACCAGGTGGGGATTGCTGCAGGAGCTTTACTACCGGCCCCGGGCGAATCACCTGCTCTCTCTTAAATACTGGGGTCAAAGTGCCGATCGCACCATTCCCCGACCTACCAGTTACGAGGGACCTGATAACTCCAACCTGAATAGTCAGCAGGACATAGATCATAAGGTGGTGGCCGACTGGAAATATTACAGCTCATATGGAAGGGTGATGCTTCGGTCGGGCTATTCGGACAAGCAATTGGATTATTCTCAGATGAACAGGGTTCCCGGACTGGGGCTTATTCCCGCCATCTATTCTGAAAGCAAACAGAAGAGCCTCTTTAACACCCTCTCTTACGCTTCAGACCTGGGTGGGGATTTTTCTGTGGAGGGGGTGTTGGATGTAAATACCCATTTTGTGAGTTCGAAAGATTCGGTTTCCCATACTGGATATGAAAACCAGCGTAGTGAAATCTCCCTTTTTGGTGCACTGCGGAAAGGTTTTGCCGATAGGGTAAACGTAAACCTGATGTTGCGACAGGATTGGATTGATGGCGAGAGGGTCCCTTTCATTCCTTTTTTGGGTATGGATTTCAGATTAATGAAGGAGGTGGACCTGATTCTGAAAGGAAGCATTGCCAGGAACTATCACCATCCCTCTCTCAATGATCTCTACTGGCAACCAGGAGGCAACCCCGATTTGTTACCCGAAGACGGATTCTCTGTAGAGTTGGGTCTGGCTTATCAGCAAAAGTTTTCAGATCAGCTATTTAAGACAGAGGTGACAGTGTATCGAACCGATATTAATAACTGGATCGTGTGGATTCCTTCCTACCAGGGGTACTGGGAGCCCCGGAACATACAGAGGGTCCTGTCAAAAGGGCTGGAATACTCAGTTCAACTAATGGGTAATCTGAGCAAATTGCAATACAAATTATCGGGTTCATATGCCTACACCAGTGCAATTAATTACGGAGACCCTCTGATCTGGAGCGATGCCTCAGATGGAAAACAACTTGTCTATATTCCCGAACACTCCGGCAATATGCTGGCGAATCTCTCGCTGGGAGCCTTCTATTTTTCCTATCAATTCAATGGCTATAGCGAAAGGTATACCACCTCCAGCAACGATGTGACAAGTCGTGATTGGTTGTATCCCTATTTTATGAATGATGTGGCCATAGGCAAACATTTCAAACTTAAACAGCTCAGTTTTTCCACTGAATTTAAGGTCTACAACCTGTTTAACGAATCTTATCACTCAATTCTTTACAGACCGATGCCCGGAAGAAACTATTACCTGACCCTTGTGTTTAAAATCTGACCCATTGAGACCCATAATTCTCATATTTTCATTGCCGGTGGTACTCCTTCTTCAAGGCTGTATGAATGATGATGAACTGTGGGAACCTGAAGGGGAGATGCCCCTTTCAACAGGGGGACTATTTATTGTCAATGAAGGGAACTTTACCTATGGCAATGCTTCCCTCTCCTTTTATGATATTGAGCACAAGGAGGTACATCATGATATTTTCTATGGAATTAACGGACTTCCTCTGGGAGATGTGGCTCATTCTATGGCCATCAGGGACAGCCTGGGTTATGTGGTGATAAACAACAGCGGACGGATATATATAATTGATGTAAGAACATTTGAGTATGTGGGTAAAATTACCGGCCTCACCTCTCCCCGGTATATCCATTTTGTAAATGATGCCAAGGCCTATGTGACCGACCTCTATGCCCGCTCCATTGCCATTGTCAATCCACAAACCTATGAGATCATCGGTTCCATTCCCGTTAGCAACAGCAACTCCAGCTTCTTTCAGCACTCTACTGAGCAGATGTTACAATATGATAAATATGTATATACCAATTGCTGGAGCTATGACAATCAGATTCTGATCATCGACTCGGAAGAGGACCGGGTGGTGGACTCCATTGAGGTATTGAAGCAACCCAATTCCATGGTGCTGGACAGGCACAACTCTCTATGGGTTCTTACGGATGGAGGTTTTCAGGAGAGTCCATACGGTTATGAGACCCCGGGATTGCTAAGGATCAAAGCAGGGACCCGTCATGTGGAAATAATTCACAGGTTCGAGGAGAGGGAGAAACCCTCTGAACTGAAGATCAATGGCACAGGGGATACTCTATACTTTATCAATAACCATATATTCAGGTATATGGTTGAAAATGCTTCAGCTCCTGAACTAATTATATCCAGCCCGTATAGCGGGCTGGCCCCAGGAGGCTACTACGCACTGGAGGTGGATCCTGTAACTTCGCATCTCTATGTAGCCGATGCAATTGATCATCTGCAGAGGGGAAATATATACAGATTCAATTCGACCGGTGAACCGGTGGACACCTTTAGTGCAGGAATAACCCCCGGCGCTTTCTCTTTCAATCCGGATACACCATGAAAGGCTATGTTCATCTCTATACCGGCGATGGGAAAGGAAAGACCACAGCCGCATTGGGGCAGGCCATAAGGGCTGCAGGTGCGGGTAAAAAGGTCTTTATAGCCCAGTTTGCCAAGGGGCAACCCTTCTCTGAAGCCAGAGTGATCGACCAGCTGTTACCGGCCATAACCATCAAACAATACGGTTTGGAGTGTTTTATCCTTAAGACACCCACAGAGATGGACAGGGAAGTAGCCAGGCGGGGATTGAATGAACTTCTTGGTATTATCCGTTCGGATGAATTTGATCTTATTATTCTGGATGAAGCTAATATAGCCATCTTCTATAACCTCTATACTGCCGAGGAGCTGATAGGAGTACTCCAACAGAAGCCAGAATCTACCGAGATTGTGATCACCGGAAGGTATGCCACCCAGGAGATGATCGACTATTCCGATCTTGTGACCGACATGGTGGAAGTAAAACACTACTACCAGAAAGGTGTGGTGGCAAGAAAAGGGATAGAGTACTGAGTTTTATATTTCTATTTTAATATTGAGCAGAAAATTGTAAATTGTTGTTTGATTTTTTCATTCAACCTGTATCCATGACTATTCATCAATACCAGAAGAGATGCTCCAAAGAATATATTTCGAGCATAAAATTCCCTAAAGAGAACACCTACCTGTATGGAAACCCAGTAAATACGGTTGTCCCCATCGAAACGGCCATAGGTAAAGTCATGGTGATCGGACCAAACCCTGCGGCAAAACTCTATTTTGTTTCCAACATTCCGGATGTTCCACTTTGCGATGTAACGGCGCCCTTCTCCATAGAGCCCTATTTCGATGGGACAAGGGTCAGAAGTTCGTTTACCGGACAGGAGTTTAATGAAATCATACTGGAGACTCTGGAAATTAAACGTCAGGAGTGCTGGCTTACCAGCCTTGTAAAGGTATTTCTGTTCGACGATGATCATGTGAAAAAGTATCAGCGGCTGAGCATGGAAATTAAGGAAAACCGCTCACGTTATAAAGAGTACGCCAACAAGAGTCTTCAGTGGATCCGCGATGAGATTGAAATTGCCAATCCCTATGTTATTATTCTTCTGGGGCCGGAAGTGATTTCTAGCCTGCTACTTATGTCGGAGGAAGAGGCCATGGAGGCCATGACTGGAAAAGTGATCGAGAAGAAGATCATATGGAAGAACAGCAATTTCATTTGCCTTCCACCTCCGGGAGTCATACTGGACAGATCGGCACGAAATCCATGGCCCAGGAAATTTGCCATGAAGATAGGTCCCACCGCCATGAAGGAGATTCAGCGGTTGAAATCTCAACCTACACTTTAATTAAGGTTCTTTCAGGAGAGGCCCAGTTGATTCATGTATTCGCGAATCCTCTGGGCATGATTGATATCATCCCCGTTGAGTTTTTGAAATATATTAGCGACACGCGAGCTGCTTAACGAATTTGCAAATGATTCATAGTGGATCTCACCTGCCGAATTCTCTAATTCATAGGCGGTACGGAGGGCACGATGGCGATCGGGATGCTTCTCAAAACCCAGGATGACATTTAGTATTTTCTGATTGGATTCCTCCAGTGCCTGCATACTCGCAGGATAGAAATCCCGGGGTATCTCTACATGAGAATCATGCATCTGCTGCACAGTTTTCAGAAGTGCTGCATGATTCTTTTCCTCAATGGTCAGCTGCCACCAGAAGTCGGCATCGGAAGGGAACAGACTGTAAAATTGATAGTACAGCTTGGCCACATTCAATTCAAGCTCAATGGCTTTCTCGATCAGGTGATTGAATTCTTCTCTCATCTCCATATTCAGAAATATTCTGAGGTGAAGATAAGAGATTCCCTCTTGTGAAAAACGACCCAGCTTCCGAATTAATTAACAGCCAGAAGTAAAAAGGTAAATGAAAAATCCCTATTCCTTTGTACAATGCATGCTTAGATCCCGCTAAAATCTACATTGGCGAACACCAGTGATGGCACCCTCCACGACCGGCTGGGATCTATGTCATTGCCTACGGCCACCAGATCGTTCCAGATCTGTTTAAAGTTCCCGGTGATATTCATCTCAGCCACGGGTTTAACCAGTTTCCCCTTTTCAACCAGGAATCCTTCTATGCCATACGAGAAATCGCCGGTGACTCCGTTGCTGTTTCCGCCATTGAACCCGGTGACCAGAATGCCCCGGTCAATATCGGCAAGCAAACCTTCCAGGTCCTTCTTACCAGGCTTGAATACCAGGTTGGTGGTGCTTCCCGAAGTGGCTTCCATCTCCAGCTTCTTGCCATAGTAGGTATCGATATAGTAGGTTTTTAAAACGCCGTTTTCAACCACCGCCCTTTTTTGGGTGGCCATACCCTCGTTATCGAATAACCGGGAGCCTCGTCCCGATACAATAAAAGGATCATCGGTGAGGGTCATTAAATCCGATCCAATCTTCTCCCCCTTCATCCCAATCAGGTAGGACTGTTTCTGCTGTATGGAACTGCCGTTGAGGGCAGAGATCAAGGGTTCCAGTAACTGTCCGACACTCTTGTTTTCCACGATCATAGGCATCTTGCCAGATCCGATTTTGGCTTGTCCCAGTCGATCAATCGCCCTTTTCATGGCTTTCTTGGCGATATCTTTTCGAACCAGCTTATCACTGAAGATGGCAGATTCATACCAGTTGCCGCTTGGACGGGCCTCCCCATCGGTCACCGAAACCGAAGCGCTCAGAAAGTAGTAGGAGTTTTCCGAATTCCCTTCGAATCCGTTGCTGGCAACCATAACACTGCCACTCATCCCGTCGCTGTATGAGGTAGAGACTGAGATGATGCGCTCATCTGTTCCAAGCACCTCTTTTTCCAGGGCAAAGGCATCTTTTACCTTCTGTTGGGGATCCACCGATGTGAAGTTGGGATCGACACTTTTAAGATCCGGCCCATCGCCTTTGTAATAACGATCCGGATCGGGAAGGGTGCGAGCCTCATCTTCGGCCAGGTACCTGGTACCGGCAATGGCCTCTTCGATAAACTTACCCAGCTCCTTTTTGTTGGTTATTCTGCTGGTGGAGATACTGGAATACTTATTGTCCACATAGAGGTTGATTCGCATGCCACTTCGGTTGGATTCCTGGAGCTTGTCTATCTTCTCATCTCTTACCTCGATCTGGCTGCTGTTGTTGTTATAAATGGTTACGCGGGCCTGCTGCGCACCGTTCTGAACGGCGTGTTCCATGGCCCATTTTGCTATGCTGTATTTTTCTTCTTTGGTCATAATCAAATGTTTTCAGAATTATGCACTGGTACCTCCTACGGTTAGTTTCTTAACCAGAACGGTGGGAAGACCCATACCTACCGGAACCGATTGTCCCCCTTTTCCGCAGGTCCATGTACCGGTAGCGGTCTTATAGTCCCCGGCTGCCATGGTAATATCGGCCAGTGCCTGGGGTCCGTTTCCAATGATATTGATATCCTTGATGGGCTGGGTCAGTTTACCTTTCTCAATCAGATAACCCGATTTCACAAAGAAAGTAAAGTCGCCTGCTCCGATTTTCACCTGACCGTTGGTGAAGTTATCCACATACACCCCGTAATCTACACTGGAGATAATGTCGTCGGTGGTATGGGGACCATTCTCCATATAGGTGATCCGCATCCTGGGAAGAGGCACATGTCTGAAGGACTGTCTGCGTCCGTTTCCGGTAGGATCCACCCCATAATGTTTGGCACTGATCCGGTCGTGCAGGTAGCTTTCAAGCACTCCATCTTTGACCAGGTATACCTTCTTGACATCGTTGCCTTCATCATCCACATTGATGGCTCCACGGTTGTTCTCCATGGTACCGTCTTCAACGATATTTATAAAGTCTTTGGCGATGCTCTTGCCCATCTTATCTGAGAAGATTGATTCTCCCTTGCGGTTGAAATCGGCCTCAAAGGGGTGGCCCATGGCTTCGTGAAGAAGAATTCCTGATCCGCCTGCACCCAGTACCACGGGTAATTCTCCCGCCTTGGGTTTTCCCCCACCAAACAGGAAATTGGTTTTTTTCACCGCCTCCTGGGCCAGCTCTTCCACTAAATTGTCGTCCATAAATTCGAATCCCTTTCGAACCGAGCGGGCACTGTAATCGTTCTCAATCCCCCCATCTTTTTCCATGACACAGACTACCCCAAGGGTGGCCATGGGTCGATAGTCGTAGGTAAGCAGTCCTTCCGAACTATAGAACATCACATAGGAGGTTTCGTCCCGCTGAAATACCCTGGCTTTGGTCACCTTTTCGTCCAGTTCAAACAAGCGATCGTTTAGCTTCTGTACAAATGGGATCTTCTCCTCAATGGTTGAGTTTTCCCATTTCTGGGAGACCTTGTAGTAGTTTGGGATCGATTTTTCAATAATTCCGTTCTGGCTGAAAGTGACCGGATCGTTGGCTATATTGGCTGCTGTTTTTGCCACCTTAAGCATATCCTGTAGATTGGTCGATTCGGTGTAGGCGAAACCTGTTTGGTCGCCCTTCAGCACCCTGACTCCTACACCGTAGTCCACATTCGAATGGGCACTGTTAACTTTTCCATCTTCCAATCCCAGCCTGTTTGAGATGGCATGTTCAAAGAAGAGGTCGGCATAGTCACCTCCCTTCGACATTGCTTCGGCAATCACTTTCTGCAACATCTCGGGGGTCACTTCAAAATGGTCTAAATAGCTTTTCACATCCGGAGAGATTTGTATATTCTGACATGATTTTAATAGCGGGGGCAATACCATGGTTCCAGCCACAGCTGCACCGCCAGTTTTAATAAAACTGCGTCGGGTTACATTCATCGCATACTATTTTTGATGGTTTTATGATTTTCTTCAGTACAAGGGGCACAATTTACAATTTTTTGTTGGAATGAGAAATATGCTGGATAGCCTGATTTTCAGGCTAAACTATATTAATTTGAGAGATGGAAGGATGTATTGTATAATCAAAATGTTACTTTTATTGTTTAGTGTTGTTAAACCAAGTTTCATTCTTATTATGAAAAGCAGAAATCAATGAAAAAGAAGCAATTCCCGGGTATGAAAACCCTCATTTTAATAGTTCAATTGGGACTTGTGACCTCTCTCTTACTAATCACCACAAAATCAAAAGCCCAGGCGAACTGGGAAGTGGGTGCCCGCTTTGGCGAAGGAGTTAAGTTTGTGAAAACGGACTGATCCCTCGGATGCATACCTAACTAAATACCATTCATATGAAAACCATTTATTCACTTATAATTGTTGGCTTATTGTTGGCTTTTTCGGGCTGCTCTTCCGATCAATGGATCTCTCTTTTCGATGGCCAGAGCCTTGAAGGCTGGAAAGCTTCAGAACATGCAGACTCCTGGAAAATTGAAAATGGAGCCATTGTTACTGCCGGTGAGCGATCGCATCTTTTCTACGACGGAGAGGTGGAGGATCATAATTTTAAGAATTTTGAATTCTCAGTGGATGTGAAATCCACACCCGGTTCCAATTCCGGAATTTATATACATTCCAAGTTCCAGGATGAAGGTTGGCCTTCCGCTGGCTATGAGTGCCAGGTGATCAATTCGAATTCCTCCACCGACCCAGGTGGATATATGGAGCACAAAATGACCGGAAGTATTTATGCCATTCGAAATGTTTGGAAATCACCAGTTCCCGATAATGAGTGGTTTAACTACCGCATCAAGGTTCAGGGTAAAACCATTCAGACCTATATCAATGATATGTTGGCTGCGGAATACACAGAGCCGGAGGAGATTTACCGAAGCGATGGAATGGAGGGGAGAATCCTGGGATCGGGAACCTTCGCCTTCCAGTGCCACGACCCGGGCAGTGTGGTTTATTATAAGAACATTAAAGTAAAGCCGCTGGCTGATGACCTTCCCACCCCTGGTATTCCGCCAAAAGATTTGGAATTTGAGAAACAGCTTATCGATCTGGCAGGACAGAATTTTCCCCTGATTGATCTACATACCCACCTGAAAGGTGGCATTTCTGAGGAAGAAGCACTAGCCATAGCCCGTACCTATGGTTATACCTATGGCATAGCCTGGAACTGTGGTTTGAAAATGGGATTTGAATCAGATGAGGAACTCAACGAGTTCCTTGAAACTTACAATCCCTCCCCATTTGTCTGGACGGCTATGCAGGCTGAAGGAAGGGAGTGGCTCGAACTGTTCAGTAAGGAGAGTCGTGAAAAGTTCGATTATGTCTTTACCGATGCTATGACCTGGACCAATGACAACGGAAAGCGTATGCGGCTATGGATCAAAGAGGAGACGGAAATCGGCGACCCGCAAAATTTTATGGACCAGCTGGTGGACCGGATTGAAAAGGTGCTCACCGAGCCCATTGATATCTATGTAAATCCAACCTTTTTGCCCGATGAACTCAATGACAGGTACGATGAGCTATGGACCGAAGAGCGAATGGACAAGGTAGTTAAAGCCCTGGTGGAAAACCGGGTGGCTTTTGAGATTAACAACAGGAGATTGATTCCAAGCGCTACTTTCATTAAAAAAGCCAAAGCCGCAGGGGTGAAGTTTACCTTTGGGACCAACAATGGAGGAGCCGATGATTTTGGCCGAATGGACTATGCCATTGAGATGATCAGTGAGTGCGGACTTACCCCACAGGATATGTGGATTCCGGGAAAATAGAAAAATGCCACGGGTAATGAATACCCTGGAAAATAGTTGTCAATTTTTTTTACTCCTAAATGGGATTCAAACCATCCACTATATGGATATCAGTACCATCCCTGCTTCTTTTCTGTACACTTGCTTTTCCACAATCAAAGGTTCAGAATACCCAATCACCGGTCCAGACCATACGTGGAACCATTGTAGATCAGAATTCCGAGATTCCTCTTCCGGGGGCCACGGTAGGAGTAAGATCAGCGTCCTTTTTCAGGGGTGAAATCACGGACCTCAATGGATTCTTTCGTGTTGAAGGGGTCCCTGTAGGGCGTTATACCATAGAGGTAAGGTTTATGGGGTATGAACCCAGGATCATTCCGGAGGTACTTGTTTCTTCTTCGCGATCCGTTGTTCTGGAGATCCGGCTGCAGGAGTTGGCATCTGAAATAGAGGGTGTTGTGGTGAAGGCTCAGGTAAGAAAGGATGTCCCCATCAACCAGATGGCCGTATTGAGTGCCCGGACGTTTACGGTGGAGGAGACCAGGCGTTATGCAGGTGGATTCGATGATCCCGGAAGAATGGCTGCTTCTTTTGCAGGTGTATCAGGAAGCCCCAATGACAATGCCCTGTCGATCAGGGGAAATTCCCCAAAAGGATTGTTATGGCGCATAGAGGGGGTGACTGTTCCCAATCCCAATCACTTTGCAGGTATGTTGACCGAGGGTGGAGGTATCCTCTCGCTGCTTAGCGCACAACTGCTCAATAACTCAGATTTCTACACGGGTGCTTTCCCTTTGGAGTACGGGAATGCACTGTCAGGGGTCTTTGATATGAATCTGCGTGCAGGGGACAATGAAAAACGAGGATGGGGTGTGCAGATCGGAACACTTGGAATCGATGGCTTTGGTGAGGGGCCGTTTGTAAAAGGTAAAAACGCCTCTTATATTTTCAATTATCGCTACTCCACCACCGCCCTTCTGAAGAACCTGGTTCCTGAGGGTCAGCTGCCTGTCTTCCAGGATCTTAGTTTTAAACTGAACTTCCCTGCCGGGAAGGCCGGAACATTTTCTCTCTGGGGGATCGGCGGACTGGACAGGAATGGCTCGGAAGTGCTGGCTGATTCTACAGAGTGGAATTCTACCTGGGATCAGACACGGTATATGTGGAAAGGTAAAACCGGTATCCTGGGCGCAAAACATAAGTTTATTTACTCGGGCACAACGGCGATTCATACATCCCTTACCGCAGCATCCAGTCAGTTCAGCGACAGCAAGGAGTTTTATCAGCCAGGCGGTAGTTATTCGGAATATGAGTATGCTGAAAATCTCACCTCCATGCTGAGTTTCAGCTCGGTACTAACACATAAGTTTAGCAAGAAGCTCTCCAACCGAACCGGGATTGTTCTGAGCAGGATCGCATACGACATCACCATCCGCGCTGCCGATACTCCCGGTGAATCCTCCGTTCAATATGCTTCTGAGCAAGGAATCACTGCTTATATGCAGGGCTTCTCCCAATTCAGATGGACATTGAACAACAACTTCTCTTTCAGCGGAGGATTGCATTCGTTGCTTTTTTTTCTGAACAATTCTGTGACGCTGGAACCCAGGGCAGGTATGACTTACAAATTCTTAAGCGGAAATTCTGTGAGCCTCGCCTATGGCAATCACAGTCAGATTGAACCACTTCAGGTCTATTTCTACGGCTACGAAACAGTGCCGGGCGAAACCCTCAGGCCCAACCTG
>Ga0164313_10000740_pt1 | contig 27368 bp, 21 predicted proteins | sample GuaBasSedimGuay4_FD_113735 | JGI IMG/M metagenome (GOLD analysis project Ga0164313, IMG submission 113735) | Subseafloor sediment microbial communities from Guaymas Basin, Gulf of California, Mexico - Guay4, Core 4569-4, 0-3 cm | ecosystem: Environmental > Aquatic > Marine > Hydrothermal vents... | reverse complement strand
TTGAAAGAAGGTGATTTGGAATGAATCAGACGCACAACAAACAAAGCCGCCTGGGGGGCGGCTTTGATCCTGAAATGAATTCAGGATGACAATCACAAGCATGAAACAAATTCAGGGCAGAGATTTAAGGATGAATTATTGATTTACAATAACACTAAAGTTGCTAAAACTTCCGTCTTCGAAATTCATTTTAAAAATATATGCACCGTTGTCCATGTCAGACATATCTACTTTTAAAATTTCGTTGCTGGATGTAGTAATATTTAATGATTTCACTTTTTTACCGGCGATATCGTAAACATCTAACCTTGTTTTCCCAAAGAAATTGCCTATGGGTATGTTAATCTCGTTACGTACAGGGTTTGGAAATGGGGTAATGTCAACACGTTGTATTTCTTCATTAATCGCAGTTAAAAAATCTATATTAACAGTAATAGCAGGCACGGCATCTTCTCCGAAAGCTCTCCAAAACCAGGTTTCATTAGCCTCTAAAGGAAACATCGGTTGTTTATAAAAATCAATATTCCTGGTGTAATCCATCGATCTGCTATCATATCCGGTTCGCAAAAAATTGGTAAAGTGATTAATACAAAATAAATAACGGACATCATCCTCCAGCAGAAAAGGACCATCTTCGAATGGAATGTAAATGTTTTTATTTTCCAAATCATTATTTAGATATTCAAATGAACCAAACGTCAACTCTTCTAATGATTGCATGTCTGGATCGAAATTAGGATCATCAACATCTTCAAAATCATTTGCCCATTCATAAATGTAAGCATCAACAGTTACACCCGTCATATCTAAATCATTATCAATAGAAGCTGAAAAAGATAGTCCTTTAGCATATAAAAGCATCGATCCTGCATTTGGGTCCAAAAATTCAACACAGGAATGCATGGATTCTATGTTATCATCCGCTAAGTAAAAAGATCGATTGTTAGGCAAACCTGTTTCCGGAACAATTCGTGAATAAGAAAAAAGCGAATCACTTATCATAAAGTTAGCTTCAATTAAATTATCAGTTGGAAACTGATCTTCAACACCATATACCACTGCATAAGTAACTTTGTAAAAACCTGCGGCAAAATTATCCGGTGAAAACGAGGGTAAATCAAATGAAACTGTATCTCCATTTGCCATAGCCAAAACAGTAGATGAAGTTTCGTTATATAAAACACTTTCGTTTAAGCTAATTACTGCCGAAAGAGAAACATTGCTTTGTGTTTCACTCCCATAATTGATAATATCAGCTCCCATTGGAACTATATAATCTCCGTTTTGAGACAATGCTGTAGGATGCGAAAAGTGTTGAGCTCTTAAAACACCTGGAGGCGTCATTCCTAAATCGTTATCGAATAAGCCATTCTTATTACCAATGAATGCCTCCAATATCCCAGCATCAACCTCCGGTCTCCAGTTTAATACTTCTTCGCCCTGCACCATAACAACAGGAATAGTTACCTGGTCACCAACACCTGTACCATCAAGAGGACTGGTCATGTTTATCGGCTCTGCACCTAAACGATTTACAATAATTACCCCAATGGCACCGGCATTCTGGGCATGCAAACATTTTTGGTCAAAAAAGCAGACATTGCGATAAATCAATGCAATTTTTCCGGCTATTTCGTCGCCATTAATTAATTCTTCACAACCTAATGAGTCTTCTACTGTACCATCCCTACCCACCGCTAAAATTCCAAAAATAGCATTCGCGGGATCTTCCAAATCAGGGGTTCCCCATGGCAGATCATTGTCAGATGTTCTTGTAAAATCGTAAATACCTGCAAAATCCGATGGGGCTAAAATACTTACTACCGCCTGACCATTAGCAAAAGCAGTAATAAAAATAGCTAAAATAATAAGTAAATGTTTTTTCATAATATTATGTTTTTAAGCGTTTAAATTAATTACTCAAATATAATTATTAATCTACAAAATGTAGATCGATAAATTTCAGGACTAACGAATTATGGTATTCATTTCAACTAAAATGACGAATAGTGCGGCTGTAATGGCCTGTATATGTGTCAATTACATTTGAAAAACAAAATTTACTATTATTTCCATAAGCAAATTGGCACTTCGGAATACTAATATTCTGAAAATCAGAATAATAATCTACATTATTTTAATAATTATTTCATTTCAAGACCTGACTCCCCTACAACTAAACAAAGAGTTTAGATTATTCATAAATCGCATCCACCAGCTTTTCAAATTTTTTAAGAATGGCTTTTCGTTTAAGTTTTAGGGTTGGGGTGAGTTCGCCACCTTCGATACTAAAAGGTTCTTTAACCAATTCGTATTTTTTTACTTGTGCCCATCTTCCAAAATCGGCATTGTAACGGTCAATTTCACGTTGTAGTTTTTTATGGAGCTTATCGTCTTTCATCACCTCATCATCGCCCGGATATTCATACTGTTTATGATTATAATACTCCTTAATAAAATCAAAGGATGGCACAATTAAGGCCGCAGGGTGTTTTCTGTTTTCGCCAATTACCATTAACTGTTCGATAAACATCGACTCTTTAAACCGGTTTTCCATTACCTGTGGGGCAACATACTTACCTCCCGAGGTTTTAAACATTTCTTTTTTCCGGTCTGTGATTTTTAAGAATCCATCAGCATCAATTTCCCCGATATCACCAGTATGAAACCAACCGTCTTCTGTAAGGACCTCCCGGGTTTTTTCCGGGTTTTTATAGTAGCCTATCATTACATTCGGTCCTTTGCACAAAACCTCACCATCTTCGGCAATTTTTACCACGAGGTTATCGAGTGGTTTGCCAACCGCCCCTACCCTAAATCCTTTTCCGGCCATTACCTGTACCGAAATTACGGGAGATGTTTCTGTAAGTCCATAGCCTTCCATTACCGGAATTTGAGCTGCGTTAAAAACGCGGGTTAACCTCGGCTGTAAGGCTGCACTGCCCGAAGCAATTACTACAATATTTCCACCTAAAGCTTCGCGCCATTTACTGAATATAATTTTGTTGGCAATTTTAAGTTTGTACTCATACCACCATCCGTTTTCGCCATAGGGTTCGTATCGCTGGCCCAGATTTAAGGCCCAAAAGAACAAAGCCTTTTTAATCCCTTTCAATTCTGCCCCTTTGTTTACTATTTTATCATATACTTTCTCCAATAACCTCGGAACAGTTGAAAAGGCTTCGGGCTTTAATTCTTTCAAATTTTCGCCAATGGAATCGATTGATTCGGCATAATAAATTGAAATACCTACTTTCATATATAAATACGTAAGCATTCGTTCGTAAACATGGCACAAAGGCAAAAAACTAAGCGCTTTGGAATTGGTATGTACCGGTAAGCGCAACTCACTTGCATTTACATTACTTACAATGTTCTTGTGCGTAAGCATTACACCCTTGGGCAGGCCTGTGGTTCCCGAAGTGTAAATCAATGTTGCAAGATCGTCTTCTTTAACCTCCTTCTTTAAAATCTCCACTTTTTCCTGGTAATCGGGCAGACCAAGGTTCATCACCTCAGAATAATGTTTAGCACCTGAAATTTCATCGAAAGTGTATATTCCTTCCAACGATGCGACCTCGTCTTTAATAGCGTTTACCTTACTGAGAATCTCTTTGTCAGAAACAAAACAATATTTTATTTCGGCATTATTAAAAATAAACCCGTACTCAGCAGAAGTAATCGTAGGGTAAATAGGTACTGAAACAGCTCCGATCTGCAAAGCAGCCAAGTCAACAATGTTCCACTCGGGACGGTTGTTCGAAACTATTGCAATTTTTTCGCCGGGTTTAACACCCAGTGCAAGCAATCCCCTGCTTAATGAATTCCCAATATCGACAAAATCATTGGTCGAGTATTTTTTCCAAACCCCATCTTCTTTTGCCGCCAAAGAATCGGGGAGTGAATTGTTTTCTTTTTGATAATAAATGAAATCGAACAATCTTTTTATTTCTGCCATTAGGTCGTTATTTTATTTTTAGAATGGACTAAAATAGGCTTTTAGAACGAAAATGCCACACCCTGTTTCTGTATACTAAAAGATCCCGGGTTCCTTTGTTTTAACTTTTCATTCTTATATTGATTTCGATTTAGTACATGAAATCAAATTCAATCATTTTCGCATTCGTTCATTCGCACATTTACTCATAAACCAATTCCCCTCCAACAAAAGTCTGCAGCACTTTAACTTCAGGCACTTGCGCTATTGGTATATTGATAATGTCTTTATCCAGTATTATAAAATCTGCAAGTTTACCGGCTTCCAGGCTTCCTTTTTCATCTTCTTCAAAATTAGAAATTGCCGCCCAAATTGTCATTCCTTTTAAAGCTTGCTCACGTGTTAGGGCATCATTCATATTAAACCCGTCCTCAGGAAACCCTTTTACATCTTTTCGTGAAACAGCGGCATAAAAGGTGAGGAAAGGGCTGATATTTTCTACCGGAAAATCGGTTCCTAAAGCAAGTAATCCATTGGTTTTTAACAAGGTTTGATACGCATAGGCTTCGCTAATTCGATCGGTCCCCAACCTATCTTCTGCCCAATACATATCGGATGTTGCATGGGTTGGTTGAACCGATGGGATAATATTGAACTGCTTAAACTTATCGACATCTTTTTTTTTAACCACCTGTGCATGTTCTATCCGCCACCTTAAATCGTTGGTCCCTTTTAAATATTTAATGTAAACATTGGTAAGCAAACGGTTGGCCGAATCACCAATACAATGCGTGTTAAGCTGAAACCCATGTTCGAAACACTGGCTGGCCACTTCGTCGAAATGTTCTTTCGAAGCCAATAGGAAACCATGGTTTCCCGGATCGTCGGAATAGGGATGTAACATACATGCCCCACGTGAACCCAAAGCCCCATCGGCATATAATTTAATCGATCTTACATTCAACCTTTCGGTTTTAATTTTTCCTGATTTAAAAAAATATTCAAGATTTTCCGGAGTATCCGAAACCATAGCATAAACCCTCATTTTTAAATCTCCGGCTTGCTGTAATTCATCAATTAACAATATACTTGATTTATTTAGGCCTGCATCATCTACCGTGGTTAACCCTACCTCGAAACACTTTTTTTGAGCTGTCATTAAGGCTTGAGTTGTTTCTTGCAAATTGGCCACGGGAAGGGCATGGTTAACAAGATCAACCGCATTGTCCACCAACAGGCCTGTCAGCATATTGCCTTCGGTTTTAATCACCCCCCCATCGATTGTTTGCCCGGGCTTAATACCAGCCAAATCGAGTGCCGCCTGATTTGCAATAGCTGCATGACCATCAATGCGTTTTAGAAAAACCGGCGTGTTGGGATAGCGTTTATTTAAAGCCGAATTATCAGGAAATGATTTTACCTCCCAATCGTTCTGGTCCCATCCCCGGCCCTCAATAATCATTGGATTGTATTGCTTAACAAACTGATCAACCCGCTCAAGTACCTCATCCCATGAATTTGTTCCTACCAAGTCAACCCGTTGTAAACTAAAACCGTAACCCAAAAAATGGCAATGGGCATCAATTAACCCTGGATATACCGGTTTTTTGCCTGCATCAATAATCTTATCTGCATTGTACTTATTCATGATCTGGCGTTCAGGTCCGGTTTCAAGAATTTTACCGCCTTTAATTGCCATAGCCTCAACAACCGAAAATTGATCATCAACCGTATAAATTTTCGCATTGTGAACAATTAAATCTGCAGGTACTTGTTGGTATGAACATGAATTTATCATCAGGCCAATTATAAGGATTGAAACAGTTTTTAACGAACAGTTCATTTTATTTGGTTTTAAATGCTAATGTATCAATAAAAGGAAAATGACAACTCTATTTATAAATGCATGTTTTATTAATGCAAAAATAATCACATTGCTATAACCTTACTTTTCTAAATTTGCAGAAAAAAATATCCGTGGCAAAAAAAAATAAAATACCAAAAACCCTAATCGCATTTGTTGCTATTTTTATTTTAGGGGTTGTTATTGCCTATTTTGTTCAAAAAGACGATATGCTGCCTATTTATAACCCTGCGGATATTAATCCAAGCCTGGTTGATGAATCGGTAAGGGATATCCGAAGTAACCACCGGATCAGTCATTTTAAACTGATCAATCAACTTGGGGATACGATTACCGAGAAAAACTTTGAAGGCAAGATTTATGTGGCCGATTTCTTTTTTACGCGTTGTGCCGGCATTTGTCCGAAAATGACCAAACAAATGGACCGGGCTGCTGAAGACCTGGTGGACGAAAAAGAGGTGATGTTTCTATCGCATTCGGTTACCCCGGTAATGGATTCTGTTCCGATACTGGCAGCTTATGCCGAGTTATACGGGGCTGATCCCGAACAATGGATGTTGGTAACCGGCGATAAAAAACAAATATACGACCTGGCCCGCAAATTTTATTTTGCAGTAACCACTGAAGGCGAAGGGGATGAAGCAGATTTTATCCATACCGAAAATTTTATCCTAATCGATAAAGAGAAAAGAATTCGCGGGTTTTACGACGGCACTTCAGAAAAGGATGTGGACCGGCTTATCGGGGATATCAGGATTTTGCTAAAGAGTTATGAATAAGATGGAAACCTGCGCAATTAATGCCTAAAAAATTCACGGCATAAGTTTATAAACTTCGGGGGCACTGCCGACTAAATACAACCAACCATCTACAAAAGCCATATCATATAAATTGGTTTCGTTAAAATCGGTTCCCGATTTCCAGGATTTACCCCCATCGTGGCTAATGGATAAAAAGCCTCCATTCCCAATAGCTATTGCCAATTGATCGTTTAAAAACCTAATCTTATTAATCGACACCCCTCCCGAAAATCCTTTTATTTTTGAGACTTCATTCCAGGAGTTACCCCCATTCGATGTTCGATATATTTTACCTTCGAAGGTAGAAAGCAAACCGCTATTTTTATCAAAGAAATCAATGCCTGTAAAGAACTTGTTTTCGAAATGAACGATTTCCCAACCCGAATCAAAATCACTGGTTTTAATTATCAAACCATACCCACATGCCCAAATTGTATTGGGTGGTTGAAAACCAACACTTCTCATCTCATTATTTAATTCATAAGGTTTCCAGTGGGCTCCATTGTTCGGGGAAAAAAGAATAAGCCCTTTCCCGAATCCGCCACCCCCGGCCATATAAATCCCCATTTCCTGTGTTTCTTCAATTTGCCACAATGCCTTTTTATTCAAGGTATTTACCCAAAATTCTTCGGGTGGATAGTGAATATTAATTTTTGATAAATCGAGACTCCCAAAATAAATCTCGCCATAATCAGCAGAGAAAATAAACCGGTTATTACGGGAAATTTGATCGTGAACAGGCCATTGAAGAGTATCGGCGACAAAGCTAAAATGGTCAAATTCGGGGTCTGCCGTTAAAATAAAACCCGTTGAACCATTATTCCCGCCTGAAATGACCCATTGACCATCTATAAAATCAATAGCCCTTACAACCCCATCGGCTGGTATCTCAACAGTTTGATAATTAAATGGGACCTTCTCTTTTTCGCAGGAAAACAAAGTCGGCAGCAGCAAAGCGAAGATTAATAAAAAACGGTGTTTCACGGATCAAAAATAAAATTAAACGGCAATTAAGAATTATATGACTTTTCCATTTATCATTTTTGTATACTAAAAATGTTATTTATTAGCTTCACAAAATATATTTGCATTCCAAATCAAAAAAATGGATAAACTGACAATTGAACGCGTAAGTAAGGGATTCTATAAACATAATGCTTTAACCGAAGTGAGTTTTGGCGTGAAAGAAAAAAGCATTTTCGGTTTACTCGGCCCCAATGGTGCCGGAAAAACCACTCTTATCCGAATTATTAACCAGATTATTTCAGCCGATAACGGTGAAATACGGTTATCCGGGGAATTATTGCGCCCGAACCATATCGAAAAGATTGGTTACCTGCCCGAAGAACGCGGACTATATAAAAAAATGAAAGTGGGCGAGCAGGCCATATACCTGGCTCAACTCAAAGGAATGTCAAAAGCAGATGCCATTCAACAATTGAAATCATGGTTTATTAAATTTGACATTATCGACTGGTGGGATAAAAAAGTTGAGGAGCTTTCGAAAGGTATGGCCCAAAAAATACAGTTTATTATTACGGTTGTCCATGAGCCTGACCTATTAATATTGGATGAGCCTTTTTCGGGTTTTGACCCGATTAACACCAACCTAATCAAAAAAGAAATCCTGGCTTTAAGGGACCGGGGAGCCACCGTTATTCTATCGACCCACAATATGGGTTCGGTCGAAGAAATCTGCGACGAAATTGTTTTAATCGATCAATCAGAAATTATTTTAGAAGGCAAAGTCGATGAATTGCGGACCCGGTTTAAACCACACGAATATGAAATAACTTTTAACGGCAGCATTTTAGGCTTTACCAACGCCATGTGGACCAATTTTGAATTGGTGGATAAAGCAAAACAAAATGGGACAATAAAAGCAAGGGTGAAATTGCTAAATGATAAAACTTTAAACGATTTGTTAAAAATTGCCATTGCCCATGTGGATGTGCTCGAAGTAAAAGAAGTTTTACCTAGCATGAACGATATTTTTATTTCAGCAATCGAGGAAAAAAAACATAAAAAAGAGGCCATTAAACCATGAACAAAACCTTATTAATAATAAAACGGGAATATTTATCGCGCGTCAGAAAGAAGTCGTTTATAATTATGACAATCCTTGGCCCAATCCTGATTGCAGGATTTATTTCTTTGGCCATTTACCTCGGGTTAAGCGATGATTCCATTCAAAATATTGTTGTAATAGACCAATCTAAAATGGTAACCAACGATTTTGAAGACAGTGATAAAATCAAGTTTTTTTATACAAACAAAAACCTTAGTGATTCTGCATTCGAGAACAGTGCCTATAATCTGATGATGATTGTAAACGAACATATTGTAGAGAATAACAAAGCGGTTTTGTATTACAAAAAATACCCATCAATATCGGTTCAATCCTATATAAATGACCAACTAAACAACTCGCTCGAAAAAATTAAACTTAAAATGCACGATATCGATTCTAAAGTTTATCTCGATATAAGGACGGCGATAAACATAGGGGTTTTTGATATTAAGGATGTAGAAGAGGAATCCAGAAAAACCGAACTCGCAGGTGTCGGTTTCTTTTTTGCAATTATCATCTATATGTTCATACTTTTGTATGCTGTACAGGTAATGCGCGGGGTAATGGAAGAAAAAACCACCCGGATTGTCGAAGTGTTGGTTTCATCTGTTAAGCCCTTTCAATTAATGATGGGAAAAATCGTGGGTATTGCTATGGTGGGCCTAACACAGTTTCTGTTATGGATTGTGCTTACATTTGCTTTGATAACCGCTTTTCAGTCGATGATTTTTACCGACCCACTTGCCCCTGAAATTATTGCGCAGCAACAAATGACCCCTGAATTACAGCAGGAATTATTGACGCCACAACAATCAAGTGCAGGGGAAATGCTTGATTTGCTCGACCGGATAAACTTTCCATTGATGATAGGCATGTTTCTCTTTTATTTTCTGGGCGGATTTTTACTTTACAGTGCTTTGTTTGCAGCTGTTGGAGCAGCTGTCGATTCCGAATCGGAAACACAACAATTTGTAATGCCACTGACCATTCCGCTTGTTTTTGGCTTTATTATCGGCGAATTTGCCATTTTGAACCCCGATGGCGCATCGGTTGTGTGGTTTTCGATTATTCCGTTTACTTCGCCGGTTGTGATGATGATAAGGCTGGCAAACGGGTTTACGCCAGATACCGTATGGCAACTCTACCTCTCTATTGCATTGCTGATTGCGGGTTTCGTATTTACCACCTGGATTGCTTCCAAAATATACCGTATCGGAATTTTAATGTATGGCAACAAAGTAAATTATAAAGAGCTTTGGAAATGGTTAAGGCATGGCTAGTGTATCAAAATATGTAGCGGGATTAGATCTGGGAACCAATACTTTTAATTTGGTTATATGCGATATTAACAAGCCCTTTCCGCCGGTTTACCAAGCCGAGAAAGGCGTATTTATCGGCAAAGGCGGACTGCAAAATAAAACCATTCTTCCCAATGCTGTAAAACGCGCCCAATTGGTTTTAAAACAATTTTCTGTTGTGCTCAGAAAATATAAGGTTAACCGGGTCAAAGCTGTTGCAACCGAAGCTATCCGGAATGCCAAAAATGGAGACTTAATCCTGGGGCAACTTGATGCGGACATCTCTTTTTCTATTGAAAAAATAAGCGGTAGCAGAGAAGCTGAATTAATTTGGTCCGCAGTGAAAGCGAGTGGTTTGCTTTCTGATAAAACCGCTATGATTATTGATATCGGTGGGGCAAGTACAGAAATTATTATTGCTGATAAAAAGGCTATCAGATGGTTAAAAAGCTTTAAACTTGGCGTTAGCCGGGCGCTCGAATCCGTTCCGGTTTCCGATCATCCAACTACCAACGAATTAATGGATTTGCAAAGGAATTTTATCCGTAAATTACCCGGTCTGAAATCCCAATTGAAAAAATACCAACCTCAATTATTAATTGGCACGGCAGGGTCCTTTGACTCCTGGCGAAAAATTCTTGAACTAAAAGATGGGGAAACCTTCCCATTTTACAAATTCGAAACAGGGGCATTGCGCTTAATCATCGAAAAAATAAACGACACCCCTTGTGCCGAACGCACCAATATTAAAGGGATTCCCGAAATTAGAAGAAAAACAATAGTTCCGGCAGGAGTATTGGTCAACTATTTAACGAATATTTATAATTTTAAAACCGTTTATCAATGCAGTTATTCTTTAGCTGAAGGGTTGATGAATGAATTAATAAAAAAGCAGTATTGATATGGCAGATATATTGATTATCGACGATGAAAAAGCAATTCGGGCAGCACTTAAAGAAATAATCGAATACGAAAAACATAAAGTTGATTTGGCAGCCGATGGAAAAGAAGGTCTTAGCAAAGCCCGCGAAAAAAACTACGATCTTATTTTTTGCGATATTAAAATGCCCGAACTCGATGGTATTGAAGTACTCGAACGTCTTGTGTCCTTAGGAATAGAAGCTCCTGTAATTATGATTTCGGGCCATGGTAATATTGAAACAGCAGTTGACACGCTTAAAAAAGGAGCTTATGATTTTTTGGAGAAACCCCTGGACTTGAACCGGGTATTGGTTACACTCAGAAATGCCCTGGACAAAACCTTATTGCAACAGGAAACCAAAACACTTCGCCGTAAAGTGAACAAACAAAAGTTTACAGAAATAATTGGCAGTTCTGATGCAATCGGACAGATAAAAGAAATGATTTTCACAGTTGCCCCTACCGATGCCCGGATATTAATTACTGGCGAAAACGGAACAGGAAAAGAATTGGTTGCACGGCATATTCACGAGTTAAGCAAGCGGTCGAAAGCGCCGTTTATTGAGGTTAACTGCGCTGCCATTCCTAGCGAATTAATCGAAAGTGAATTGTTCGGGCACGAAAAAGGTTCATTTACATCGGCGCACAAACAACGCAAAGGAAAATTTGAGTTGGCACAAAATGGAACGCTTTTTTTAGATGAGATTGGCGACATGAGCTTATCGGCGCAAGCCAAGGTATTAAGGGCATTGCAGGAAAATAAAATTACACGGGTTGGTGGTGATAAACAGATTAAGGTTGATATCAGGATTGTTACCGCCACCAACAAAGACTTGAAAAAAATGATTGCCGAAGAAAAATTCCGCGAAGACCTTTACCACCGGTTGAGTGTAATAATTATTGAAGTTCCCGCCTTAAAAAACCGGGTGGAAGACATTCCCGAACTGACCGATTATTTTTTAAACCAAATTTGCACAGATTACGGCAAAGCACAGAAAAAAATTGATACTGAAGCGATTACTGCGCTACAATCACTGGAATGGTCCGGGAATATCCGGGAGTTCAGGAATGTAATGGAGCGATTGGTGATTCTAAGTGGTGAAACGATTACCGAGAATGATGTAAAGAAGTTTGTGGTTTGTTAGCTGCTTAAATTATTTTGAAACTAAGACCAAATAAATGTTCTGCATATAATCCCAACCTCTTTCTGCCAACATTTTTCTTTAAATGAAAGATTTAAACCGATTTGGAAGCAAAAAGACCAGGAAAAAAGCAAAAGAAATATAAACGAAATTAAAACAATCGTTCAAGAGTTTTAATGCCCCCTTTTCCAGTCTGGGTAAAAATCATTTATCACCACCCAATCATCGTTATACCAACCGAAAACTGGTAAAGTTCCGGTCCTCTTCCCTTACTGAAAAGTGGATTTAAGCCGTAGGTTGCAAAAAGATTTAAGCCTCCATAACCTAAGCGTACCATAGCATTAAATCGAAATGGCTCAACATTCCAATTGCCTTTGGTTTTGTCTTTGTGCTTGCCATCATCGCGATAACGTTGCTTGTACATAGTGTCTATTCTCCAGCCGACTACAACTCCAGCTGAAATATGAAAATTATTTTTCCGGTACTGGCTTGTATTAAATTCAAGTAGAAATGGGGCATTAATATAGGTTACCCGAAACTTACTTTTGTTAACCCCACTATTGGTTGGAGTTACACCATAGGTGCTATCTGCATTAAAGGCCATGGCATAATTTAAATTCCGCAATCGATAACTGTTCCATTCCAATCCTAAACCCAACACAATACCAATATAATTATGATGTATCTTTATTTTCCATTCCACCGGGTTAATGCTAAAAGTCCGACTGTTTCCCCAATTTAGCGCCATAAATTCAGCTTCATCAGATACATCAAAATCAAAGTCTGAAGTAACATAGCCATTAACCCCAATATCAAGCCCTGCCCAATACGTCATTTTTCTCCAACTCGACGGTTCTTTTTCTTTTTTCTTTCTTTTTACCTCAGCATAATCATCGTTAAACTCTATAGAATAGTTTCCAATTTGGATTACAGTTGTATCAGGCACATTAATTTCAATATCATTTATCCTGATGTAAGTAGAATTTCCATCATCCGATTTCTCGGTTTTCACAATTACTGTCGAAGTATCAACAACAATGTTTACCTGGTCGTTTTCAACATCAACAACAAGCGTATCTGTTTGGGCATTTACATTAATAAATAAAAGGGTAATTAAGAGGGTATATAATTTTTTCATAACAAATTGATTATTTCTGATTTGTCCCTGTGACGTACCATACCGGCCAAAAGTTACAACCCATTATAAAACAATAGCAAATTCATCATTTTTACTACATTTGTTTTCTTTCAACAGGCATGCAACTAAACCGCTAAGTATTAGAGGTACACAGGTTTGCTTTATGAATGAAATTCGTTTTTAGAATTATTTGACATGGACGGAAGTCAGAAGACCGAAGACCGAAGTAGATTTACTTCAAACTTCAAACCAAAAAATTTATAGAAACTGAAAGTATTGCACTAAAAGTGCATAGTTTCAACTAACGATTGAGACCAATGAATGACCATAAACCCGGTAAATTTTTATCACAAATAAACAGCCCGGATGACCTTAAAAAATTAAAACAAGAAGACCTTCCGGCATTTTCCGAAGAGCTTCGTAATTATATTATTGATGTAGTATCATTAAAGGGAGGGCATTTTAGCTCAAGCCTTGGTGTAGTTGAACTTACCGTAGCTTTACATTATGTGTTTAACACTCCAAAAGACCAAATTGTATGGGATGTGGGGCATCAGGCCTATGGCCATAAAATATTGACTGGCCGGCGAGGTAAATTTCATACCAACAGGTTAATCAATGGCATTAGCGGGTTTCCAAAACGGAGCGAGAGCGTTTATGATACTTTTGGCGTTGGCCATTCTTCCACTTCTATATCGGCAGCATTGGGAATGGCAGTTGCCAATAAATATTTAGGAAACGACACTAAACACATTGCTGTAATTGGCGATGGAGCGATGACCGGAGGTCTTGCTTTCGAAGGGCTGAACAACGGGGGGACCATGAATACAGATTTTCTGGTGATACTCAATGACAACTGCATGTCGATAGATCCGAACGTAGGCGCTTTAAAAGAGTATTTAACCGATATTACCACTTCGAAAGCCTATAATAAAGTTAAGGATGAAGTCTGGACCTTATTGGGTAAAATATCGAAATTCGGACCCAATGCACAAGCCATTGTAAAGAATATTGAAAACGCAATAAAATCTTCGATCCTCGACCATAGTAATTTATTTGAATCGCTTAACTTCCGCTATTTCGGTCCGGTCGATGGCCACGATGTGCACCACCTTGTACAGATTTTAAGCGACCTTAAAGAAATTAAAGGCCCTAAAATTTTACACATCATTACTAAAAAAGGAAAAGGGTTTAAACCTGCCGAAGAAGGCGATGATGCTGTTTGGCATGCCCCCGGCCTATTCAACAAAGAAACCGGCGAAATAATAAAAGTCACCCCAAAATCGCCTGTCCCCCCCAAATTTCAAGACGTGTTTGGCCATACCGTTGTTGAATTGGCCGAAGCAAACGATAAAATTGTGGGTGTTACGCCAGCCATGCCTTCGGGAAGTTCGATGAACATAATGATGAAAGCGATGCCCGACCGTGCTTTTGATGTAGGAATCGCCGAGCAACATGCGGTTACTTTTTCTGCAGGAATGGCCACCCAAGGCCTGGTGCCTTTTTGCAATATCTACTCAACTTTTATGCAGCGTGCCCTCGACCAGGTAATACATGATGTTGCAATACAAAATTTACATGTGGTATTTTGCATGGACCGTGGAGGGCTTGTTGGTGCTGACGGACCTACACATCACGGTGTTTTCGACCTGGTATATTTCCGTGCCATGCCCAATATGATTGTTTCATCACCGATGGATGAAATTGAGCTCAGAAACCTGATGTATACCGCCCAGGAAAAAAACCATGGCCCGTTTGCTATTCGATATCCCCGTGGAAAAGGCTCAATTGTCAATTGGAAAAAACCAATGAAATCGCTGCCCATAGGCCGGGGACGGAAACTAACAAGCGGGTCTGATTTAGCGATTCTTAGTATAGGTCCCATTGGTATTGAAGCACAAAGTGCAACAGAAAAGTTACAAACAGAAAACATATCAGCCGCCCATTACGACATGCGGTTTGTAAAACCCATAGACGAAACCTTGCTTCACGAAGTATTTAGCAAATATAAAAATGTAATCACCATAGAAAACGGTGTAATCGCCGGAGGAATGGGAAGTGCCATCATCGAATTTATGGTCGATCATGAATACAAATCCAGGGTGGTGCGACTTGGTATTCCCGATCGGTTTATTGAACATGGCACACAAGCCGAGCTGTATGCCCAATGTGGTTTTGATGCTTTGGGCATCGTAAAAACAGCCCACCAATTGGTTGATAAAAAAAGGATAGTTCCACATAAAAAGGCCGCAGGGTGATTTTTTATGGAAGCAATCGAAATAACTAGGTACAACGCATCAACCGAATGGATGACCCTTGTCTTTTTAAGTGTCTTATTTCTATTGAGTTGGGTAAGAAATACCTATCCAACACGATTTAACCGGCTAATTCGGTCAATGTTCAATAATCAAAGCCTTTTCCAGGTAATTCGGGAAGAATTGGTTTTCTCGCATCGCGGATCCATTGTCCTTACTTTTATATTCATCCTTCTTTCGGGTTTGTTTTTAACGCTTACAAGCATTGTCTTTGATTTCAAAATCGTAGGGCAAAATGAGTCTTTTCTAGTTCAATTTGGCTATTGGAACCTGTTAATTCTATTTATTTACCTATTTAAATGGGTTATTAACGGTCTATTTTTGAGCTTGATCCAACAAAATGATTATTTTAAAACATATATGTTTGTCGTTTCCACATTTAATAAAATAATTGGCCTTATGCTACTCCCAATAACGATTTTAGCTGCTTACCTGCCCATGGATTATGCGGCTGTAATCATTAAAACCGGCTTTTTTCTATGGGCAATTATTCTTATTTACAGGCTAATAAAGGAAGTTTCATTATCAATATCGTTTAAAATTCCGGGATTATACATTATTTTATACCTTTGCGCCTTCGAAATTTCACCCTTTTTAATTGGCTTAAAATTGGTGAGTTTTATAAATATTTAGAAACCGTTAAACTGTAGGAATTTTGAAAGTAAAGAGCATTTTGGTTTCTCAACCAAAACCCGAAACACCCAAATCCCCCTATTTTGATTTAGCCAGTAAGCACAAGTTAAAAATAGATTTTCGGCCATTTATCCAGGTTGAACCTATAGGAGCCCAGGAATTCAGACAAGCACGAATAGGCTTATTGGAACATAGCGCCGTAATTTTTACAAGCCGGAATGCTGTTGACCACTACTTCAGGATTGCCGAAGAGATGCGGGTGAATGTGCCCGAGGCAATGAAATATTTTTGTGTTTCAGAATCTACTGCATATTATTTACAAAAGTATGTGGTGTATCGCAAACGAAAAATATTTCACGGTAAACACAGGTTTGACGATCTTTTAGATGTGATTAAAAAGCACAAAAACGAAACGTTCTTTTTCCCTTGCTCTGATATTCATAACGATAGGGTAACTACGAAACTAAATGACCTGGGGGTGAAATTTTCAAAAGCTATTTTGTACCGGACCGTTGCATCTGATTTGAGTGACCTCGAAAATGTGTATTACGATATGCTCGTGTTTTTCAGCCCTTCCGGAATCGAGAGTTTAATTAAAAACTTTCCGGATTTTAAACAAAAAGATACCCGTATTGCTGCATTTGGACCTACAACAAAAAAAGCTGTTATAGATAATAACCTCAGAATGGATGTTTATGCCCCTCTACCTAAAACACCATCAATGAGTATGGCCATTGAGCAATTTATCCTCAATAACAAATAGTGGGTAATTAATTCTGGCTGTTTTAATGTGGTATTAATATGTTTACCCGACATTTAACTTCGTCGTTTCTTTATTATGAAATTTTATGAAAGGCAATGCCCTGAAACGCAACGAAATGCTAAAAAGCAAAAATCAAATAAGTAACTTGTTTGAAAAAGGTGTGCGTTTTAATAAATATCCGTTGAAGATACTAATACTTCCTGTAGATGCTTCTGAGCAAGGTGAAGCTTGTTTATTAATGGTAATGGCATCCGCAAAAAAATACAAAAAAGCGGTCATACGAAACAGAATTAAAAGGGTTGTAAGGGAAGCTTACCGACAAAACAAAAAATTGCTTTATCCGTATTTAACAGAAAATAACAAAAAGTGTCTGCTGGGCATTATGTATAACGGAAATGAAAACCCTATTTTTGAGGAGATCGAAAAATCGATCAGCTCTTTGCTAAAAAGAGTCCCCGAAATTTATGAAAAAAATAATAAGTAAAATATTAATAGGATTTATAAAATTCTACCAATACAGCATTTCTCCCCTACTTGGGGCAAATTGCCGCTACTCACCTACCTGTTCGCATTATAGTGTTGATGCAATTAAAAAACATGGTCCCTTAAAAGGGGGATGGCTAAGTTTAAAACGTTTTATATCTTGCAATCCGTGGGGAGGAAGCGGATATGATCCGGTACCCTAAAAAATATACAGATGAAATCGATAAAAAAATATACTGTAATTGTTGGGCTGTTTTTAGCCGGTTTTGGATGGGTTGGCTTCAATACCGATCTATTTGAAATTACAAAGAACCTCGAAGTGTTTAATTCGCTTTATCGCGAGTTAAATATATATTATGTTGATGATACCGACCCTGGGGAATTGGTAACGACCGGAATTGATGCCATGCTTAAAAGCCTGGATCCATATACCGTTTATATTCCCGAATCAAGAATCGAAGAATTTAGATTTATGACTACCGGAAAATATGGAGGGATTGGTGCCATGGTTCGGGTAATTGATAAACATGTGGTAATTACCGAACCTTACGATGGTTTTCCTGCATATAAATCCGGATTAATGGCAGGCGATATTGTTCTGGAAGTTGATGGGAAAAGCATCAGCGGTATCGATCAGGGTAAAATCACAACTGTATTGAAAGGCCAGGCCGGCACAGAAGTAGACCTGAAAATTAAACGCCCAGGAACTGATGCACCTATTGACTTTACCTTGGTCCGGGAAGATATTAAAGTACCCGATATCCCGTATTACTCAATATTAGAGGATGGAACTGGTTATATTAAACTGTCGTCATTTACCAAAACCGCTTTTAATAGTTTTTCTTCTTCTTATAAAGATTTAAAAACCCAGGGTATGGATCGATTAATTATCGATTTACGTGGTAATGGTGGCGGTTTGCTTCACGAAGCTGTAAATATTGTAAATCTATTTGTCCCCAAAGGTCAGATAATTGTTGAAACAAAAGGGAAATTAGCAGATTGGGACAAAGTTTATCGTGGTTTAAATGAACCGATTGACTTAAAAATACCATTAATTGTACTTGTTGATACTGGATCGGCATCAGCCTCGGAAATTGTAGCGGGATCGCTCCAGGATTTAGACCGTGCTGTAATTGTTGGTGAAACCACTTTTGGCAAGGGATTGGTTCAACAGACCCGCGACTTATATTATAATTCAATACTGAAAGTTACCGTGGCTAAATATTATATTCCTAGCGGAAGGTGTATTCAAAAACTCGACTACTCGCACCGCACCAATGACGGTGATGTTGAAGAAGTTCCAGATTCATTGTTAAAAGGGTTTCAAACAATGAATGGCCGGAAAGTTATAGATGGCAGGGGAATTCTTCCGGATGTCGCAGTTGAACTTCCTGATTTTAGCAAGGTAGCTTTTGAATTGTATAAAGAGAACATGATTTTTGATTATGCGACTTTGTACCGTATAAAACATGATAGTATTATTGCCGCAAATGAGTTTAAACTTTCAGAAGACGAATACCGTGAATTCGGGCTATGGCTTTCGAAACAGGAATTTAATTACGAAACAAATACCGAGGTGGTTTATAACGAATTAATTGAATCCACAAAAGAGGATAGGTGTTATGAGGAGATTAAAACCGACCTTAGAAACCTAAAAGTTTTAATAGATGAAGGAAAAATGCTTGACCTGGAAAAATTCAGCGGGGAAATCGAAGATTTATTAAATAACGAAATCGTATCACGATACTATTACCAAAAGGGAAGAATAGAGAATGTACTGTCTTCGGATCCGTATCTTTTAGAGGCTAAATCTATTTTTTCATCTGAACGGTACAATAATATTTTATCTAATACGCCTAATTAGAGTCTGTCCATAAAGTCCGACTACTTCGTTATGCTTGCACTGAAAACAAACATTTACAAAAGTAAACTTATTGTTATTCAGCACATCGCATGCCTCGAATTCGAACTTTCTGAACCAGACTCTGAGTTTAAAGACAGACACTAATTAGGGTTAACATAATAGGTTAATTGACTTAATGCAAACACTTTTTACATTTACAAATAGGTATAAACCGCATTTATATTTTATAGGAATGGCTTTAATGGCCATTGCCTTGCCTGTTTCCGAATTTTTAATGAGCATTTCGATGTTTACGCTTGCATTGGCCTGGTTGTTAAACGGACCAAAAAAAATGCAATGGCAAGCATTTAAAAACAATAAACTTGCCTGGATTACCTTCTTGATTTTTTTTATTGATGTTGCAGGGCTGATAAATACTAGCAATTTCGATTATGCGCTCTCTGACCTCAGAGTTAAACTGCCTTTACTTTTAGTGCCTGTATTTGTTGCTCCGGCAAAATTTAAAGATAAAGAAGTTAGGGCCATATTGGCACTTTTTGTTGGATCTACACTAGTCGGCTCACTAATCTGCTTTATAAATTATCATATTAATTTAAAAGACAACCTGTTTAATATTCGCGAAGTTTCGATTTATATTTCGCATATCAGGTTTGGGCTAATGATCAACATATCCATATTAATCCTGGTTTATTTTGCAATTAAATTAAAAAACAGACTATCAATGGTCTTGATAATTGCTGCATTATGGTTGGTTTATTTTTTGGTATTTCTAGGATCGGTAAATGGTTATATCATTTTAACTTTATTAATACTTATCGGCGCTATTGTCCTGGTTTTAAAAAGCCCCTATCCGAAGCTAGGACTGCTTTTCGGACTACTCATTTTTTTAATTGCCGGATATATAAGCGTTGTGGGCTTCAAGGCATTTAAATCATATTTTTTGGTTAAAAACGTAGCTTATAACAATCCAGACAGTATTCTTAAAAAAAATAGCAGGGGTAATGTACTTGTTAGCAATAAGAACAATAAACAACTTCAGAATGGTTATTATGTCTGGCGTAATATAAGCCGCAAAGAACTTAAAAAGGAGTGGAAAAAACGGGCTGATGATAAATACCACGAATATGATATTAAAAATCAAATTGTTACCGGGACTTTAATCAAGTATTTAACGTCAAAAGGATTGCCAAAAGATGCTGATGGTATGGCTGCATTAAGCAATCAGGATATTAAAAATGTAGAATTGGGCCATACCGATTATCGTAGGGAAAACTGGAATAACCTTGAATTTAGGATAGATCAGTTCTTTTTTCAAATCAATGCGATAACAAAACAAAACAATCCAGAGGGCAAATCATTCGTGCAGCGCATTTATTACCTTGATGCAGCAATCAACATCATTAAAAACAATTTTTTTATAGGGGTAGGGACCGGTGATATTCAGGATGAATTTGATGCGTTTTACCAAGCTGATAATTCAAAACTGCCCCCAAAATACAGGATCAGGACACATAATCAATACTTATCCTATTTTGTTACCAATGGGATTTTAGGGTTTTTACTGTTTTTATATGCTTCGGCTTATCCGTTTGTCCGCTTTTCTAAATCAAGCTTAATATTAGCGATTGCCCAGTTTATCCTGTTGTTTTCGTTCTTATCGGAAGACACGCTTGAAAGCCAGCCAGGTGTTACGCTTTATGTTTTTATTATCGCCTTGGGAATCGTGTCTTCTAATTATGAGTCCACTCCGAAAAGACACAAAATTAAAATTGTTTCTTTTTGCCATCTTTTCACTTTTTCTAATTTACTGATACTATGGCATCACTAAAAGATAAAAAATGAAAATCTAATCAAAAATTACTCCATTTGTAAAGCTCGTCTCTTTTCGGAGTGGACTCAATTATGAAAACAATCTTACTAAAACTTTAAATCCTTTATCCGCAACTGAAGGCTAACCTTACCATTCCATGTGTTTTCTTCGATTGTATAAACAATGTCAAATGGACTGCCGGATTTAACTTCGGGATAGTATTTTCCCATATTAAATGCAATACCCCCATAAGCTTCAGATCCATTCTGTCGTACAAATAATTTCAAATGTTCACCTTCCCCACCGACTGCTTTTGAATACCCGAAATCATGTACATTTCGTGAAACAAAAACCGGGGCCATGTTTCCCGGACCGAAAGGCGCCATTTGTCTGATAATCCGATAAAGCTTGGGTGAAATATCAGCGAAACCAAGTTCCAAATCAATATTAACTTTCGGAATTAAACAATCAGGTTCAATGGTGTTGCCAACAACCTCTTCGAATTTTTCTCTAAATGCATCTATTTTATCAATTTCAATCGTCATTCCGGCAGCATACTTATGGCCTCCAAACTGAATCAAAACATCAGCGCATTGTTCAAGTGCTTTATATAGGTCAAATCCCTTAACGCTTCTGGCACTACCTGCAGCAATGTCACCAGATTTTGAAAATACAACCGTTGGCCGATAATGCACTTCAATAAGGCGCGAGGCCACGATTCCAATCACCCCTTTATGCCAACCATCATCGTAAACAACGGTTGATTTTGCATCTTTCCAACTGGGGTTATTATCTATCATTAATAGGGCTTCTTTTGTAATACTACGGTCCAATTCCCGGCGCAATAAATTATCTTCTTCAATTTCTTTCGAAAATCCCAGGGCCATTTCTTCATCCGATGAAATCAGGAGTTCAACCGCCTTACGGCCCGACTTTATCCTTCCTGCAGCATTTATTCTTGGTCCAGCAACAAAAACCAAATCGGTTACAGTCATTTGTTTGTTTGCTTTAGCCGTTTGCAAAAGTGCTTTTAAACCCATCCGGGGATTGCTGTTGATCTGTTTTAAACCATAGTAGGCCATGATGCGGTTTTCACCAATAATGGGAACAATATCTGCCCCAATGGCAAGTGCAACCAAATCAAGGTAGGGAAATAACTTACCGGAATCAATATTTTGTTTGGCACAAAAGGCCTGTAATAATTTGAACCCAACCCCGCAACCACAAAGCTCTTTAAAAGGGTAACCGCAATCGGACCTTTTAGGATCTAAAACCGCAATAGCCTTGGGCATTTCAATTCCCGGCTGATGGTGATCACAAATAATAAAATCAATTTTTTCTTTATTCCCATCAGCAACCCGGTCAATTGCTTTTATGCCGCAATCCAGTGTTATTATTAAGTCTATATTAACCGAGGCAGCATAAGCAATACCCTTAGCCGAAACACCATATCCTTCGGCATAACGATCGGGAATATAAAATTCGATATTACTGGTTAATTGAGAAAGAAAATGATATACCATTGAAACAGAAGTTGTACCATCGACATCGTAATCGCCATAAACCATTATTTTTTGGTTGTTCTTTATCGCCTTTTGCAAGCGTTTTACCGCCATATCCATATCCTTCATTAAAAAAGGATCGTGAAGCCCATCGAGTTTCGGCCGAAAATAATTTCTTGCAGATTCAAAATCATCTATACCACGCTGAACAAGTAATTGGCCCAGAATATTTGATACGTTTAACTGCTTTGCTATATCGGCTGCTTTTTTAGGATCTGTAGCCTTGATGTTCCACTGCTTTTTCATCAAAATTTAAAAGATAAATAATGGTCTTTAATTGCGTTCAGGAGATATTCAAAGATAAGGTATTAAACGAAAAAACACATCCGTATTTTTACTGGATTTCCATGAATAAGTAAAAATACCTATATGCCCGTATTCCATAATTCCTTTTATTTGTTACTTTGAATTTTCGATTTTGGCTAAAACAAGAAATAATAGCGATTATAATCTGAGTTACATCAAAGAGTTTGGTGAAGGGGATTCCTTTTTATTGATGATTATCGATCTGTTTTTAAGCAGTTCGAAAGAAGACCTCGAACTATTTAACAAGGCCTTTGATACTGAAGATTGGAATGAATTGGGAAATTTGGCTCATAAGATGCGATCGGGAGCGCAGCATTTTAAGATGGTTAAACTGGTTAAAATGCTACAGGAAATAGAATTGCAATGTGTACAAGGAATATTTAATAAAGATTTTAAGGAACATATTTTAATGCTGAATAATTATTATTTTGAAATTATTGAATTATTAACCGAAGAATCCTTAATTTTGATTAAATCCAAAGGCTGAACCCAGGTATGAAAAAAAGATTACTTGTAGTAGAAGATGATCGGGTAACCGTAGCATTAACACGAAGGATGTTAATTGATGAAGGTTATTTTGTTGATGCTGCTATGGAATCGAATAATGCAATAAAACTTTTAACTTCGAATGATTATGACCTGGTTATATTAGACATTTCGATGCCCATTTTAAATGGATTCGATATAGTTGAACTTTTGCATTCCTTTGAAATTGAAACCAAAATTGTGTTTCTGACGAACCTCAGCGATGAAAAAACTATGGAAAAGGTGGGGAAATTAGATATCGAACGGTTTATTTCCAAAGAAAAAGATTTTGAGAACCTTCCCAGGATCATAAACGAAATCCTATCTTAACCCTGGTTAGAAAAAGGCCCGCACCTCTACTCCACCCACGTGGACAGCATCAGTCAATTCTGATTTACGACCATTATAATTAAACGATAGTTGAAGAAACTTATTTAGGTTTTGTTGCCAACTTGCACTCCAGGTAAGATTTAGACCCGGACGCAAGGTTTCAAGCATCCTAACTTGCGAGGGTGTATTTTCAGGACCATTATAATCAATGTTGCTAAACTTTACGTTTGCAAATAGTGAACCTTTCGACGGCATATTGAAACGCGATTCTAGACCTAGCCCAGTTATTTGGGCATTTTGGTTTAGCTCATCGTCGTCATTTTGCTTTAAGGTAATATCCCCGATTAATGAAATCCTGAAATACTGATTAGGTTGATACCGAAACTCAGGCAGGAATTTCTGAAAAAATATCCGGTAATTGCCATCTGAAATAAAATCACTGGCACTAAAATCATTTCCAAAATCACCTCCAAGCACCACGGTGTATGTTTTGGTAATATTCCATCTCAGGTTTACAAAATGCGAAACCTTTCCATCGGTTTGAAACCCATTCAACAATAAATTTTTTAACCGGTTATTCTGGTAGGTGTATTCTGCAGATATTTTTGCATAAGACCGGTTAATAAACACGGTATTTCTAAATGTATTTCGATAACTCAACAGCGTAGAATCAAGAACAGGGTTAAAAAACGGATTATACGCTTTTGCAGGTTGGTCCGCTTGGGTGGTTTTATCGATAGAATAAAACGTTTGAGTCGAAAACCTTGCCAGCACACTCCGTAACCCTCCTTTATTTTGCCATACGGCCCCCGGGTTTAAAGCAAGGTTTTGGGATAACTGGGCATTTAAAACCTTTACAAAATTATTGTTAGGTGTAAAAATCCTTACATAATTAGCAAGTGCAGGGTTTGAAGATATAAAGAATTCGTTCAGGTCTTTTACATCGTCACCGTTTAAATCAATCCATTCATAAATTCCCAAACCCTGGTTAACCTCCTGGTAAAAATACTCACGCTTTTGATCAAGACCTGAACCGAATTGATAAAAAGCGCTCCAGTTAATTGCCCCTTTAGCTAGCTTTAAAATATATTCGACCCTACCTAAAAGGTTATCTTCCGGTGGCAAACTCCCTGAGTTTAAAGAATCTGTTATTACCACTTTCCTATAATTTAATGTGAGGTTAAAACGATGGACTAAACTTTTTAAATAATTAAATTCCCCACCGGCATTTAACGCATCACTCGCAGTAATAAAATCACCTCTAAGTGGTTTTTTATCAATTCTCTTTCCTCCATATACTTTCCACTTATTTACACTTTCTTCTGGCGACTCAATAAATATTTTCCAGTCGTTAAACTTATATGACAACGAATCTGCAAATTCTCTTTGGTTGTCCTCTAGTTCATTATTTACCCCGATACTAAATGGTTTTAATAATACTTTGGCTTCAGCTTTGTGCCTGTAAAACGTTGTAGATTCAAATTTTGTTTCTGTATTCAGATAACTTCCAAAATAATCAACCCTTAAATTTTTTGGCGACAACGATAAATTCATCATTTGTTTGCCCCCTTTATAATCGTCCTTCACATTAAAATTTCGGTAAGAATAACCCAGCCGGTAGATGCCGGTTTTATACATCGACAACCCTGTTTCCCACCATTGTTGCGATAAACTATCATCGATTTGCGTTAAATTCCAATCCCGGGTAAACTCAATAGACCTAAACCTTTCAATAGGCTTAAACCGTTCGTTTACATATTCATATCCCCCAAAAACATCCAAATTAAAGTTCTGGTTGATTTCAAATGATTTTTTTGCAGATAATTTTCCTGCCCAGGACTGGTTTTCACTATTATCGACCGATGAAAAAGTATTGGGGTCGAAGCGTGTTAATGCCACCTCGCCAACAATATCAATGGTTTTACCGGGACTGTATTTCGCCCCTGCCGAAAGTATTTGTTGGGTTTTTGGAGTTACCAATTTACGTACTGGCGCAAAACTACCTTTATGTGTTATTAATCCGTTTACCGTGTCGGGTGCAATCCAAACAAAAGTGCGTCCATTCGCAGTAAATTCTCCCTGGACATAATCGGCAATACCCGAAGATACTGCAGAAAACCTCAGCTGGTAAACCGCCACATCCGGATCAGACGAAACTACAAAAACCGTATCGTAGCCTAAACTATCAACCAAGGCATACATCACTCTTGCCGGGTCGTATCCGGTGCTATCAATAGCCGGAACTACAGCTTTATCCAAGTCATTGCCAATGTTAAAAAGCAATTCTTTATCCGAGTCGCTCAATATCTGTTGTTGTTCCTGATTTTTGGAATCCTGCTCACTGTAAAAATTAATGAACCCTTCTATCTTTTTACTTTTATAACTTCCACCTACCTGCAACAAAGACCTAAAATAATTCTTGTCTGAATACTGGAATTCAACAGTAATCCGCTTATCTTTTGTGATTAAAAAATTTGGTGTAAACGTGATTTGAGAGGTGTTATAGTCTATCACATAATCCCTGTCCGAGCCTCTTTCCAACAGGATACCATCGATATAAACACGCTCAGTACCACTTAAAATAATAATAAACGACTCGTTTGCATTTCCTTTTAAAGGATATGGCCCTTGTAGCGATTCCTCTCCAATTATTTCATTTCTGGCAAATTTACCTTTCGACATGGCTACAGCACTAGAAAATCCAATCTCACTGCCATTTCCGGGTTCAAATCCGGTTTGAAACGATAACCCAAGGTTCTTCTTAAAATATTTGGTGAAATAACTGTTCGGGCTTTTCATCTCATAATCCCCGGCAATAAGTTTAAAATTATTATTAAAAAGTTGAATATAAATTTTGTCAAAATCCTGAATTTGCTGTGTGTTTCCATCCGGTTGTATCGGAATATTATTATCGGTAATCGAAGCCAGAATTTCAATATCGTCAGAAATCCTTCCTGCCAATTGAAGGTTGAGGTTCGAGTTAACGCTTAAATTCCGGTTATTACCCATTAATATACCACGCGACAGGTTACCCGATTTTTGCAATCCACTTAACGAAATCAGCTCCTCCTGGTCATTATCATAGGTGTATTTAAAACTGTTATCAATATTATCATACTCGTAGGCAGGGTTAATTAATGCTATGTTTTTATGAAATATACTTTTCTGCAGATTATCAGGAAACGTCCGATAAACAACCCAAGTTGAATCAATATCAGAACCATTGTTCCAAAACAAGATGCCCTTAATAGGGTTAAAATAAAATTGCGTTGGAGGCGGATAAAAAGTAGCTGTACCTGGAATTATACTCAATGAATCAAGAATAATTGTATCGTTCGACGGATAAATCCATTTACTCTTCAGGTTCCCCAATTCCTGCCCAATTGCAGGGGTTTGCAATAAATACAGTAATAGAAAAAGAAATATGGTTTTAAATTGTGCTGGCAATTATCTGGTGCAATTACTTTCTAAAATTAACTTAAAAATACTTTTTTCGCCTCCTGCCTTAACTATGTTTTAAAACATAGGCATTACAATAATACCTGATACTAATTTAAGCAAGAAGCTAAAAATCAATAAACCTGAGTTGGATATAAGAATTAAATA
>Ga0164313_10000739_pt1 | contig 27396 bp, 31 predicted proteins | sample GuaBasSedimGuay4_FD_113735 | JGI IMG/M metagenome (GOLD analysis project Ga0164313, IMG submission 113735) | Subseafloor sediment microbial communities from Guaymas Basin, Gulf of California, Mexico - Guay4, Core 4569-4, 0-3 cm | ecosystem: Environmental > Aquatic > Marine > Hydrothermal vents... | reverse complement strand
CGAAGCGTGCACCCATTTGCACCGAACGCTTCAGGCAATAAAAGCCGAAGGGATGAAAGCCGGCGTATCGTTAAACCCGCACACTCCGGTAAGTTTATTAAAAGATGTGATTAACGACATTGATGTGGTATTGATTATGTCGGTAAATCCCGGGTTTGGTGGACAGTCCTTTATTGAAAATACGTATCAGAAAGTTAAAGAACTTCGGGATTTAATCGATGCTAAAAACAGCAATACATTAATTGAAATTGATGGAGGAGTAAACCTCGAAACTGGAGCTAAACTCCTGAAAAACGGCGCAGATGCTTTGGTTGCCGGTAGTTTTGTGTTTCGATCGGATAATCCTGAAAAAACGATTGGAGCGTTGAAAAATCTTTGAAAACTAGGGTTGATTCCCATATTCATTCAGCAATATTTTAATGGCGGTATCCGGTGATAAAACCGGTATGTCGCTTTTCTTAAAATCCCTTAGATTTCGTGTGATAATAAAATCTATCTGACCCACCATCTCAGCACTATAATATTGTATTGCATCTTCAAAATCAATAAAATCAGAACGCATTGCCTTTTTAAGAATATCACAATTTGTTTCCTGAATTTCAATATACTTTTCTAATTCCAGAATTAACTTTAATGCTCTTTTATGTGAAGTTACTTGTCTTAAAATATAGTAGGTATTGTTAAATGATATTGCCGCTACAAAAGCTACCACTCTTTTATCTTTAGCTAATTGAAATAAGATTTCTGCATATTCAGAAAATGGTTTTCGATCGGCTAGAAAATCTATTATAACATTTGTATCAATAAAAACCTGCTTCACAACCCATGTTTTTCGGAAAGTGCTTTCTCCAATTCCGATTTATAATCAAAATTATCGGGGAGTTTTACCGAACCTTTTAAATTCCTAATAGAAGGAGAAATATTTACTTCCAGTGTTTTATCAGTTAAAACAACTTTTAAATAATTTTCAATTAAATCCGATAAGCTTCTGCCCTGTTCCTTTGCATATTTTTTTGCCAATTCAATTATACTCTGCTCGATTGTTAACGTGAGTTTCGTTTGCATAACGTGTTTTTATTTTACAAAGATACGTATAATCGGGCAAAAGCCAAGATTTACCATTAGCTCACCAATCGTCAATAACTTTTATGGGAAATGAATTGAGTTTTCATCCTGTTTTTCTCAATTATATTTTAGCTTTAAGCCTTTATTAAAACCGACTCTTAATATGGTAAAAAAAATAATAATCAGTTTACTCATAATGTCTTATTTCGGGCAAACAAAAGCACAGGATGAAACGCTTAAAGTATTGTCATACAATTTATTAAACTATCCAAATCCTGCTATTCCGGTTGACTTCCGGGCCGATACCCTAAAAAAGATAATCGACTATTACACCCCCGATCTGTTTATAATGCAAGAACTGAAAAGCTCATCTGGCTTTTCGACCATCCTAAACAGTGCGTTTAATACCAATGGAGTTGATTATTATGAAACGGCAACCTGGGAACCCCAACATTCGAACCCGGGTTCGTCGTGGAAATTACAGCAAAATGTAATTTATAACAGCCAAAAGCTGGCAATTAGCTACGAAACATTTTTGTGGACAACCCGTAGGGACATCAACGTTTTTAAATTTTATTTTAAAGACCCCAACCTCGAAAATCACCAGGATACAACCTATTTATATGTGTTGGCTTTACATTTAAAATCGAGTCAGGGAGCTGACAACGAAGCCCAACGGTTGTCGATGGTGCAAATTTTAGAAAACTTTTTAGACACCATTTCACCGAATGCACAAGTGATTGTTGGTGGGGATTACAATGTGTATACTAGTGCTGAAGCCGCCTATCAATTGATGCTTAATACTTCGAATAACATCATATTAGCTGACCCGGTAAATACGCCGGGTAACTGGCATAATAACAGCAGTTTTAGATTTGTACATACACAAAGTACGCGAACAGCACCCATCAATGGCGATGGAGCCGGCGGTGGAATGGATGACCGGTTCGACTTTGTGATGGTTTCGGAAAACCTAATGGATCAAAATAACGCGATTTCCGTAATTGAAAATACCTACGAACCTTTAGGTAATAACGGCAATTGTTTTAACGCACGCATCATCGATTGTGAAGACAATGATGTTCCGGCAAGTGTTATTAACGCTTTGTACCAAATGTCAGATCATATCCCTGTAAAAATGGAATTGTCCATTGATTATCCCATTTTCAATTCCATAACCGGGCAGCAATACGACTATGCCATTAAAATTATCAATCAAAATTCAGAAAGACTTCTGTTTAGCATAAGTAATTATAAAAAACCCGTCAATTACACAATCATTTCTATTTCAGGCAAGGTTTTAGTAAAAGAAACATCTGCAGCATCAAATACAACATCCATCGCCTTAAGTAATTTATCGAATGGTGTGTATTTCCTGCTATTTGAAGATGCATCGATCGAGCCTTATAAATTTGTAAAATATTAATCTGCATTATGTTTTCGATTATCGATATCGAAACTACCGGCGGAAGTTCGAAGCGTGATAAAATAACGGAAATAGCCATCTATATTCACGATGGCAATAAAGTTGTTGATAGTTATAGCACTCTTATCAATCCCGAGCGGTCAATTCCCTATTTTATTACCAACCTTACCGGTATCGATGATAAAATGGTAAGCGATGCCCCTAAATTTTACGAAGTTGCCCAAAAAATTGTAGAGTTTACGAACAATACCGTTTTTATCGCTCATAATGTAGGGTTTGACTATGGTTTTGTTCACCAGGAATTTAAAAGTCTGGGTTTTAGTTTTAAACGTAAAAAACTCTGCACCGTTCAGTTAAGCCGCAAATTGCTTCCGGGTATGGGTTCGTATAGTTTAGGTAAATTATGTAAAAACCTTAACATAGAAATCAATGGTCGGCATCGTGCAGCCGGAGATGCATTAGCCACGGTTAAACTATTTGAAATATTGATCGAAAGGGATGCAAACAACCTGATAAAAAAGCATTTTGAAAACAATTTGCTGAGCTTTTCTGTGCCGGCCCACATCCCAAATGAGTTAATCACTCCCCTACCCGAAGAAATAGGTGTCTATTATTTTTTCGACGATGAAGATAACCTGATTTATATAGGGAAAAGCAAAAACATCCGCTCCAGGGTGATCGCACATTTTAACAACAACAAAACAAAGAAAGGGGTTGAAATGCAACAAAAAATTAAGCGCATCGACTATGAACTTACCGGAAGCGAACTCATTGCCCTTTTAAAAGAGTCGGAAGAAATAAAACAGCGCCTGCCCATTTATAATCGGGCACAACGCCGGAGCCTGTTTAATTATGGCATGTTTGCCGATTTAGAACTGGATAGGTATATACACCTGAAAGTCAGAAAAATAGCAAAGAACCAGAATCCGGTTGTAACTTATTTTTCACTGGCAGAAGCCAAAGAAAACCTTCGTGTGATGTGTGATGAGCATGAACTGTGTTTAAAACTATGCGGATTATACCCGACTGAAAGCAGCTGTTTTTATTACCAAATCGAACGCTGTCGAGGGGCATGTATTGGTAAGGAACCGCCCGATGAATATAATCAACGCGTTGAAGAAGCATTAAACAAGTATAAGTTTAATGACCAAAGTTTTATCATTATCGACCAAGGGCGGTTTATAAATGAAAACTGTTTGATCCTGGTCCGAAATGGGAAATACCAAGGCTATGGCTATTTTGACTCAAACAATGATGAAATAACCGAATTTTCAGCAGAACAGTTTATTACACAAAAAGCAGATAACAAAGACACCCGCCAGATTATCCGCAGTTATTTAAAGAAAAATAAGGTTGAACGATTGATCCGGATATAATGATTAATCTTTTTGCTCCGATTTATACTTCTCAATTAACTCTTCATCCGTTAAATAAAGGTTATCTAACATTAACTGTGATTGCTCTGCCAGGGGATCGTTAGGGAATTTACGCATCAATTCAAAGTAGGCATTTTTGGCCTTTGCTTTATCATTTAAATTTTCATCGTACGTAAAGGCTTTCAGAAAATACACTTCCACTAAATAATCATATAACCTGTAATCCCGAATTATCCTGTTCATTAAATCAATCGAATTGTGGTATTGCCCTAAACCGTTCGCCGCCCTTGCTGCCATAAATAAAAAATCGGCTGATAGCGTATCATTCGGGTAATTGTCAGCAAATTTTATTGACTTTGAAAGTAGTTTCTGGCTCAATTTTTTTGATTTCGTATCTACTACCATACCTATCAACGAATCTTCCAATGCTAAAATCTCTTGCTTTTCATTTTCGTAATCAGCACGGTTAAATTCTTTCTTAGCCTTTACCTCATTATACTGCTTGTCTATTGCCGTTTCATTACAAGCCGTAAATAACGAAGCCATTAAAAATATCAATAATAGAAATCTCATACTTGTACTTTATTTTTTATTAGGAAAACGCATTCGGTACTTCACATCAATATTCCCCTTAGAAATATCCTTAAGCCTTCGTTGAAGCAATCTTTTTTTAAGGGGCTTAAGGTGGTCGGTAAATAAAATACCATCAACATGATCGTATTCATGTTGAATAATCCGAGCGGCATATCCCTCAAATACCTCGTCATGAAAATTCCAATTTTCATCGTAGTAGGTCATTCTTATGCGGGGTTCCCTGTAAACATCTTCCCTTATTTCGGGAATACTCAAACAACCTTCTTCAAAAGCCCAGATTTCTCCATCTTCATCAATAATATCAGCATTGATAAACACTTTTTTAAAATTTTCCAACCCTTTAGCCTTTTCATCAACCTTGCCATCATCATCGGGCTCTGCAAATGGCGAAGCATCAACTATAAACAAGCGGATTACTCTGCCTATTTGCGGGGCTGCAAGGCCAACACCATTGGCACTGTACATGGTTTCGAACATATTTTCAATCAATTGCTCTAAATCCGGATAGTCTTTATCAATATCATCGCATTCTTTGCGGAGAATAACGCTTCCATAAGCTTCGATCAAAAGAATTTTCGCCATTGTTAAGTTTTTTTTTGCGAAAATAACTATTTACTAAATAATTGTTCTTATTTAGCTTTATATTATTTATCGGATGAAAAAATACTCTTTTATAAAAGGAACAGGAAGTGTTATCCCTGAAAAGGTGATGGACAATTCCGTTTTTTTAAGTCATGATTTCTATGATTTAAAGGGAAATAGCTTTGATTATGATAATAAAACTATCATAGAAAAATTTAAAAGCATAACGGGTATTGAATCACGCAGATATGCAAAAGATGACCAGACATCTTCTGATTTAGGTACCATTGCAGGTCAACGGGCAATTAAAGATGCAGGGATAGATCCGGAAATTATCGACCAGATTATTGTTGCACATAACTTTGCTGACGTGCATTATAATAATCCCCAGGCAGATATATTGCCCAGCATTGCTTCAAGGATTAAATATAACCTCGGCATTGCAAACCCAAACTGTGTTGCTTACGATATTCTTTTCGGTTGTCCGGGATGGATACAAGGCATGATCCAGGCCGATATTTACATCAAGGCCGGTATGGCAAAAACCTGCCTTGTAATTGGCACCGAAACCTTAAGCAGGGTTGTTGATAAATACGATAGGGATGGCATGATATATTCTGACGGTGCCGGAGCTTGTGTATTGCAGGCAAATGATGATAATAGCGATGCTGGATTAATAAGTATATCGCAGCAGACCTTCACCAAAGAAGAAGCCTATTTTTTATACTTTGGAACTACTTTTAAACCAAATAGCACTGAAAAAACCCGCTATATTAAGATGCATGGGCGAAAAATCTATGAATTCTCGCTTAATCATGTGCCCAATGCCATGAAAGTATGTTTCGACAAATCGGGAGAAGATATCAAAGATTTAAAAAAGATTCTGATTCATCAGGCCAATGACAAAATGGATTCTGCGATAATCAAACGGTTTTTTAAATTATACGGCGTTCGTGAAGTCCCTGATGGCATTATGCCCATGAGTATTCACGAACTCGGAAATAGCTCTGTAGCAACAGTACCAACCCTATTGGATTTAATCTTAAAGGAAAAATATAGGGGACACACCATACAGAAAGGTGATTTAGTATTGTTTGCATCGGTGGGGTCTGGCATGAATATTAATGCCGTAACATATCGCTTTTAAATAGAGTCTGTCCATAAAGTCCGACTTTTTCGTTATGCTTGCCTAAAACCACTATAGAAGTTCCTTAATAATTCTTTCTGTAGTAAACCCTTCTGCCTCCGCTTTGTAATTACGGATAATACGATGTCTTAATATTGGGTATGCCACAGCTTTTACATCTTCAATATCTGGAGAAAACTTACCTTTTAAAGCTGCATGGGCCTTTGCCCCAATTATTAAATACTGTGAAGCCCGCGGCCCAGCCCCCCATGTTAAAAAATCAAGGACCCCCTTTGGTGCCTTATCAGATTCTGGCCTGGTCTTACTCACCAGGTTAACAGCATAGTTTATCACATTGTCGGCAACCGGTATTTTACGGATCAACTGTTGAAAAAACAAAATATGTTCTTTATCCAAAATTGGCTTTACTTCATATTCATTTCCTACGGTTGTAGCTTTTACAACGTTTATCTCCTCTTCAAAACTGGGGTAATCAACCATTACATTAAACATAAACCGGTCCAACTGCGCTTCGGGCAGCGGGTAAGTTCCCTCCTGCTCAATTGGATTTTGTGTGGCAAGTACAAAAAACGGATCGTCTAATTTATAGGTATGACCTGCTGCTGTAACCGTTTTTTCCTGCATTGCCTCTAGTAATGCTGCCTGCGTTTTGGGCGGTGTTCTGTTTATTTCATCGGCCAAAATGACGTTGGCAAATACGGGTCCCTTAATAAACTTAAAGTGACGGGATTCATCCAGTATTTCCGATCCAATAATATCAGAAGGCATAAGGTCAGGTGTAAATTGAATCCGGTTAAAAGTAAGCCCCAAAGAGTTTGCAATGGTACTTACCAATAAGGTTTTTGCCAGCCCCGGTACACCAACCAATAAGCAATGGCCTTTGCTAAAAACTGTTATTAAAACCTCTTTTACCACTTGGTCTTGCCCTATTATAACTTTTGCAATTTCGTCGCGGAGTTTGTCGTAAGACTTTACTAGGTAAGCTAGTGCTTCCGTATCAGAATTAAAGGTAGGTAATGCCATAATAAACAATGTTTCTTTTAATGAAAAAATCAAATAACTCCCGCTATCGGGATAACAATAGTAAACCAGGATTAACTAATTGTGATTTTAAATTGAATTTATTTGTGTTTACCGTTAAAGTCAAATTATAATTTTTAGGGGGAAAATCATTCTTTATCTTTTTCCCAGTTAAATTCATACTGACAATTATGATAAACTTCGTCAATGTTAATATAAGTTTTCCTGATTTTACCTACAATCCATTCTTTTGTAGCTTCTTGCTTGACCAGGTTTGTTGTTGCTTCCTGCAAAATTTGATAATCATCAACAAGGTTTGCGCGATGCGGTTCAATTCTTTTTAAAAGCTTGACCAACCTATATCCTTCTTTTCCTTCCCTGGTTTGGTAAAGGATAGGGTCAGAAATTCCCTCTACTTCCATTTTCTCGAGTGTAACGTATGCTTGAGGATCTAATTGGCTAAGGTCGAATTTTGAAGTCCCCGACATCATATTAATAACAAGTCCCCGATTATTTCGGGTTTTTTCATCTTGCGAATACTTAAATACTGCCCTTACCCAACCAAGCGTATCACTATTTAACTGGAGCCTGATATCAATTAATTTTTCTTTTGCCGTTGCCATATCTTTTGAAGTAATTTTTGGTTTTAGCAAAATATGCCTCGCATGGTACTGTTCTCCCCTTCTTTCTACCATTTGCATAATATGATAACCAAATTCGGTTTGGAAAACACCTGACATTTCACCATTGGACAATTGAAATGCAACTTCATCGAACGCCCCAACCATGGTTCCCCTGGGAACCATGCCTAAATCCCCGCCTTTTGGGGCTGAACCCGGGTCATCTGAATACAATACCGCCAACGTAGCAAAATCTTCCCCTTCACGGACCTCCTTGATAAACCCCCTGAGGCGTTGTTTTACTTTTTCAATTTGTGCAGGGTTTTCTGGCGGATAAATAACCAATTGAGCATACTCAACTTCCGTATTTATCATCTGTAAACTATCGTCAGGTATGTTGTTAAAATACTCCTGAACATCACTTGGGGTTACATTAATATCAGCCGTTATTTGTTGCTGAACCTGTTGAACAATCATTTGATTTTTAAGCGGATCGTGAAAATCGGCCTTTATTTCGATAATCGATTTGCCAAAATACTCTTCCAGGGCATCCTGAGATCCGATTTGTTGCACAAACATGGAAATTCTACGATCTAATTCAATCTGGATCATTCCTTCATCAACTTCAATAGTATCTAATTTTCCCTGGTCTAAAAACAATTTTTCAGTCATCAGGTTTTCCAATGTAAAACAATCTAAATCCCCTTCAAATTGTGCACCTTCCTGCCGCATTTGCACTTTACGTTGTTCAACATCCGATTTCAGAACAATTTCATCGCCTATAATGGCAACTACTTTATCCAATATATAAATGGAATCCTGTTGGGCAATAGCCAACTGTCCAATTAAAACGGTTATAAATAAAAATATCGACTTGATGAACTTCATTGTTGGTTCTTTAAAACTCAAAATTAATTTTATTGTGTATAACGATTTATTTCCACATTTCTTTTCCGTAAGGCCTCATTATAAATATCCTTCCTCATTTTCTTTAACAACTCCCGCTTTCTAATATTGAGAATTAATGTTCTTAACTCAGGCTTTACCAATTCTAGTGGGGCCTGTTCTCCTTGTTTCAAAACCGAAGTTACAAATATTAAATAAACAAAATGGTCATCCTCTAATTCAAACAAACCTGTTCCAGGTTCTTTATAAAAATTCATCTCATTCTGAGGAGGAATCTCGTTATGGATCTTCTCGGCTGTAACCCAAACAGAATCATTCAGATAGTATTTTAATCCATTGGTTTCGCAATATAATTGCAATTCATCAACATCTTCATTTTTATCTGACCTGATCCATCTCTTTAACTGTTCCAATTCTTCGTCACCTTTACTTACCTTAACATATTTAAGCTTATAAGCTGGTTTTGTCATTAAAAAATTAACCTTATTCCTTAAAAAATAATTGCTCATTGCCAGCATCGAAACAGATGTATCTAATTTTTCATTTATAAGTGCTTGTTCATAGGCATATATGACCAGGGAATTTCTGTAATTATTTAATTTTTCTTTAAAATCCAATTGATCTTCGCTCAAGTTTAATTCAGCTTGTTTTAATAATACATTCTCGTGTACCCAGTTTTTAATAAACTGCTCAGCAATTCTTGCACTATCTTCATACGATGCAGTAACAGGGATTATTTCGTTCAGATCGGAGGGGTATATATAACGGTCGTAAACCCTGGCAATGGGTTTTTCGTCGGATCTGTGGCCAAAATTGCACGAAACCGCATATAGTAACAAGGTGGGCAATATAAATTTAATCTTCGTCAGCAATTGAATAAAGTACTTCTTTATTAACTCCATACGTATACTTTTCCCTCATCTCAGATATCCATTCTGCTTCAAGGTGTTTTTGATACTCTGATATCATTATACCTTTTATTTCATCTAACGATTTTGGTTCAGTACCCCTTATTTCCGTAATATTAGTAAATATAAACTGTCCATTTAGTTCAACCACTTCTGAAACACCTGTTTTCCAAACTAAGGTATTAAGTGCAGGGCTATCCTCCTTTGCAAAAATTCCTTCATCAATAACAAGGTTTAATTGAGAACCGCTATTTACAATCGCTATAATTGAATCGTTTTGGAGGTCTTTTTTTACCAATTCCTGAACCTTTATTGCGGTTGCACTATCAATGGCTTTATATATAGAAGCTTCAACACGTTCGGACCACATATATTCGCCTTTATGCTTTTCGTAATATGCCTGTAACCCCAGGGTATCGGTAGTTGCCCGGCTCCATACTTTTTTATCCGACAACTCAAAAAGCAATATTCCATCATGATATTCATTCATCAGTGCTTTAAATTCAGGATACTTTTCTTCTAAATGGGCTTTCTCATAGTTCATTACTGACCTGTCTGCATATGCTTTATACTGCATATCGATATAAACCTTAATGGGGGGATTTGTAGGTTTCGCCATTTTAGATTTTACCATTTTTTTAGTTAAATACTCGATAAAATCACTCTGCTTATATTTGGTTTTAACAATAGAAAAAAGGGGCTTTCCAGTTTTCCATTCAGGTTTCACTTTCCATGCATTATAATAAATGGAAGTATCTACCCAGGTATAAAAAGGTTCCAGGTTTTCAGGATATTCTTTAAAGTTATACTCTTTTTTACGTTCAGCTATAAAGGCTTTCTTGCTCAATTTACCACGGGAATCCCGCTTTAATTTTTTCTCGAGTGTTGGTTTTAACTCCTCAAAAGAACCGATATTACGGTGTTCAAGTAAAATTACAATATGCCACCCATATTGCGTTGTAAAGGGTTCGCTTACTTCGCCAACTTGTTTTAAGTTAAAAGACACCTCTTCAAATTCAGCTATCATTTTTCCTGGGCCAAACATCGGTAATTCGCCCCCTTTTTGTGCCGAACCTTTATCATCCGAAAACTGTTTGGCAAGAGTTGCAAAATCGTTTCCTGCGTTTATTTTTTCATAAATTTCATAGACCTTCATTTTCGCATTTTCCCTTTGTTCAGGTCTCATTTTATCGTTTGATAAAACCAAAATATGAGCCACTTTAACCTCGCCCCGTGCTGGACGACGGTCGGTTATTTTGATTAAATGATAACCAAAACGTGTACGTACAGGCATTGAAATCTCACCAACTTTAGTATTATAGGCGGCAGTTTCGAATGGATAAACCATCTGAAAGACAGTAAAATAACCCAAATCACCACTATTGGTTTTTACAGAAGGGTCTGAAGAAAGCAATCGAGCCGTTTTTTCAAAATTAGCCCCCCCAACAATTTGATTTCGGATATTCAACGCCTCTTGATAAGCTGCAAGCGTATCTTCTGGTGTAGCATCCTCATCAACTTTTAAAAGAATATGACTTGCCCGTAATTCAACCTTCATTCTTTCGTAGGCTTCTGCGATCAATTCTTCGTTTACTTGCTTATCGATAAGATAAGGGGCAGCCAATTGATTTCGATAACCATTTAGTTCTTTCACAAAACTGGATACCGTATCCATACCCAACTCTTCTGCCTCTTTTACTTTTAATTTATAATTGATGAAAAGTTCCATATACTCGTCCAAATCTTGTTTGGATATATGTTCATCATCATTATTCTTTTTAAAAACATACTCAAATTCCGATTTATAAACCGGCTTTTGATCTATGGTTAATATCACTTTATCTTTTTGGGCCTCTGCAATTAAAGCGGTTAAAACGAAAAGTAAAACGAACTGAATATTCCTCATTATTTATTTTTTTAGATAGTTGATTTATTTAATACTATAGTTAGGTGCTTCACGTGTAATCGATACATCATGCGGATGACTTTCCCTTACTCCGGCAGCAGTTACCCTTATGAATTGAGCATTACGTAGTTTTTCGATATTTATTGCCCCGCAATATCCCATTCCAGCCCTTAATCCACCTATAAACTGGTACATTACTTCCGATAACGTACCTTTATAAGGAACCCTGCCAGAAATCCCTTCCGGAACCAATTTATTAACATCCATCTCGTCTTCCTGGAAATATCGGTCCTTTGAACCTTTTTGCATCGCTTCGATGGAACCCATTCCCCGGTACGACTTAAATTTTCGGCCCTCGTAAATAATGGTTTCTCCGGGTGATTCTTCAACACCTGCCAGCATTGAACCAATCATTACCGAACCTGCGCCAGCTGCAATCGCTTTTACAATATCTCCTGAATATCGTATACCACCATCAGCAATTATCGGCACTCCTGTTCCTTCCAATGCTTTTGCTACGTTATATACCGCCGATAACTGTGGCACTCCAACACCAGCAATAACCCGGGTGGTGCATATTGACCCCGGGCCAATCCCAACTTTTACGGCATCGGCTCCGTTTTTAACCAATTCTTCAGCGGCAGCTGCTGTGGCAATGTTTCCAACAATTACTTCCAGGTTGGGGTATGCTGATTTAATTTCTTTCAATTTTTCTACAACCCCTTTAGAATGTCCGTGTGCTGTATCAATAACAACAACGTCAACCCCGGCTTTATGCAATGCTTCTGTTCTGTGAATAGCATCAGTTGTTACACCTAATGCTGCACCAACCCTAAGTCTTCCAAACTGATCTTTGCATGAGTGGGGATGCTCCCTGACTTTAATAATATCGCGATAGGTGATTAAACCTACCAACATATTATCTTTATTGACAACGGGTAGTTTTTCTATTTTGTGTTTCTGAAGGATTTTTTCAGCTTCAACAAGGCTTATTCCCTTTTTTACAGTAACCAGGTTTTCACTGGTCATAACATCAGCAACAGGCTTATTCATCTGCCTTTCGAACCTCAGGTCGCGATTGGTTACAATGCCAACCAATTTATTGTTGCTGTTAACAACCGGAATACCACCGATCTTATTTTCGGCCATCAACTGTTTAGCATCACCAACATTACCGTCTTCATTTATAACAATCGGATCCTGAATCATTCCGCTTTCCGATCTTTTAACTTTTCTAACTTCCCGGGCCTGGGCTTCTATACTGATGTTTTTATGTATAATCCCAATGCCACCTTGCTGGGCAATCGCTATTGCCATCGCCGCTTCGGTAACTGTATCCATTGCTGCGGAAACAATAGGGGTATTCAAATCAATATTGCGTGATAATTTTGATTTAATTGATACTTGTCCGGGCATTACTTCCGAATAGGCCGGAATCAACAAAACATCATCGTAGGTAAGCCCCTCACCAACTAATTTTTTTGTGTCCATTGCAACTCTTTTAGGTCGGATTAAAGTGGCGTAAAAATAGGAAAATAAACAACATTAAAGTATTGCTAAAACCTTGTTTAGAAACAGTAAAATATCTATGGGTTTATTCTTGCAAAATTGATGCATTTACTTTGCGAATAAGCGCTGCTGCCGTATCAATATTAAAGTCAGGTTCTAAAAAAAAGTGTTCGGTTCCCTCATATCCATAAAATATACTCTGAACCTGTGGTTTTAAATCATTCCTTGCTAGCTTAATTAACTTGTTTTGCGGCGTTAGCAAAAAATACACATTGTTCGTTGAACTTTGACTATATGCTTGAATTGTTGCATCGGATTTCAATTCATTCTTTAATAATTTGTAAGGACCATCGACTATCGCAGGCATAAAAACCCCCATATCGTAACGACACCCCTTTTTTACCAACACACTGTCTTTAACAGCATAAACTTTATATCTTTTTTCTTTTTCTTTTTCGTTAGAATATGAAATAACACGTATGCGGTTAATTTCCCTTTTCCCATCAGGCGACTTGTATATAATATGTGTTGTTCGAATGTTGTTTTCAGGTGTAAGATGGATAAACTCCCCTGAAATAGTATCTCCATCGCTTAAATAAATTGTTCCCGATACCTTTTTATTTTTAATCGACTCAGGAATGCAAACTTTTTCCTGTCCATTTACAAACGCCGTAACTATCGTAAATATGAAACCCAACAGTAAGCATTGCCAACAGTTTATATATCTAGCCATTTTATTTATAATTAATCTTTACAAAAGTGAGTATTTAAAAGAAGATGTCCAAACATTATTTAATAGATTTCAACTATTTAAACCAGGAAAAAACCGGCTTTTCCTTGCAAAGTAAAATATGTTATTTTTGCATCTAATTTATAATCAATCTAAATAACAAAATGTATCGAGTTCTTATAGCCGATCATAGTGACCTTGCCCGTATAGGGCTAAAAGCTATATTCAGTAAAAATAAAGACATCGATATTGTTGGCGAGGCAAAAAGTAACCAGGAATTATTAGAACTTGTTGCTAATGTAAAGCCCGATGTTGTAATCATTGACTACACCGCAAATAATTTTAATATCGAAATTGTATCAGAATGTAAGGTAGTACAACCTTCGCTACGGTTTATTGCAATTACCCCTTTACAATCGAGAGAAGTATTGATTAATGCCATAAAAAACGGAATTAACAGCTATATTAAAAAAGATTGCGATGAGCAGGAAATTCTCGATTCAATTCCGAGCACGGCCAACGGCGACAAATTCTTTTGCGGCCGGATATTAGAAACCATACAGCGCAACGATATCAATATTGAACACATTGAGTACGAGGCGCTTTCGTGCCTTCCGGTTTCGTTGTCGCAACGCGAACTGGAAATTATTCAGTTGATTGCCGAAGGAAAAACCAACATCACCATTGCCGAAGATTTATTTATATCGACACACACGGTTAATACGCACCGTAAAAATATTATGGGCAAGTTGGGAGTAAACAATACGGCAGCAATAGTTATGTATGCTGTAAAATATAGATTGGTAAGCCCAAGCGAATTCAATTTCTCCACAAGTCCATTTTTAAAAGGCAGTTCATTATCAACAATGGCAGGATAAAAGTAAACCCTGAAAGAATAAAAATTACCCAAATTTCGTCTAAAAGGACTCGAAATGTCAAGAAGTGGACAAAATGTATACCTTACGGAAATTACATTTGGGTTCCCTGAATAAAAACATGAAAACAAATATTAAACGCTCCTCGCCCATCGAAGCATCGATAAGTATGCTCAATTCAATTAAATCGCTACTTAATTCTATTCCAAAGGAAGTATATGTTAAACCCGATCACATTTTGTCAGGTGCTTCCTTAGGTCAGCATTTCAGGCATATTATCGAGTTTTATAAATGCATTATTGATATTAACGAGAACCGGTTGATTTGTTATGATGACAGAAAACGCGATCTACGAATGGAAGATAGTATCTATTTTATGCTCGAAAAAATTAATAAAATAGGTGATGCCATAGAAAGCCTGGACACGAATACTCCAATTCAGACCTTGTCGAAGTTTACTTCAGATCCAAAAGAATTAAAAGTAAAGATAAACAGCAGTATCGGCCGCGAATTATCTTATGGATTCGATCACAGCATTCATCATTTGGCAATAATTAAAATTGCTTTAAGCATTAATCACCCAAAGATTAATCTGCCCGAAGGGCTAGGTGTTGCCCCATCTACATTACAATATCGCGAATCATGTGTACACTAACTTATGTGCCTTCCAAAAGTGGGGCAATTATAACATCGAACCGCGACGAGCACGAAGGTCGTGGAGATACGAAGTTTCCGGTTGAACAGAAAATAAACAATTTAAAAGTTGTATTTCCACAAGATCCGAAAGCCGGTGGCACCTGGATTGCCAGTGCTTCAAACAATTCTGTTGCGGTGTTGTTAAATGGTGCATTTGTAAAACACAAACATCGCCCACCCTATCGAAAAAGCCGGGGATTGGTTTTGCTGGATTTTTTCAAATACCAAAGTGTCGAGGATTTTAAAAATCATTACGAATTGAATGACATTGAACCCTTTACCATTGTTTCTATAAAAAAAAATACCGTTGCCCTAGTGGAAGAATTCAGGTGGGATGGGAAAAAAAAGTACCTAACTGAATTGGATGCCGAAATTCCGCACATCTGGTCTTCCGCTACGCTTTACAGTCCTGAAGTAATTTTAGAACGTCGGCATTGGTTTTCTGAAATGTTAACTTCTGAAAATATATCGCCCAAAAAAATGCAGCATTTCCATGAATTTGGTGGAAAATCAGATTCGAAGAATAATTTTAAAATGGACAGGGGAAATGGACTGCGCACCATCAGTATTTCACAAATCAAAATTGGCAGACAGAAAAGCAATTTTGAATACCGGAATTTTGTCAATAATACAAGTGAAAAAACAACCCTAAAAACCAACATTTTTGTATCAGGTGAATAAAGGCACAATCATATCGTTAGCATGGCCCGAAACCAAGGTGATAAGGGAGGGAAAATGGTACGACAATTTTACGCGGGCGTTTGGATTTTTAGATGGTGAGCACTACAAAGCCGGGCATGCTGCCTGTGTTTTAATTGAGCATAAAAGCGGAGATACACACTATTTTGATTTTGGCAGGTACCACACTCCATTCCACTTTGGAAGGGTTAGAAGTGCGTACACCGATCCGGAACTAAAATTGTTGACTAAATGTAAAATGGGGGAAAATGAAGAACTGCAAAACATGGGCCAATTGCTTATGGAACTCATCAATAACCATTCAACGCATGGAGACGGAACCCTGTATGCATCTGAATATCATTTTATAGATTTTGATAAAACAATAAATGAAGCGGTAAAAATGCAACAACAAGGGGTTATTGCTTATGGTCCGTTAAAACCCGGTGGTACAAACTGTTCGCGTTTTGTTGCGACTATAGCTTTAAAAGGTGGTGTTGATTGGCTGACTTCAATTTTGTTGCGTTTTCCATATACTATTTCCCCTAGCCCCCGATCAAATACCCGAATTATTAATAATACAGGTGATATTTACAGGGTAATTCCTGAATCAATCACTACGTACAAAAAAGGAGTGGGCACTTTATTTGATTTGTTTTCTAGGAACGATTTAAAAACCTCTCAAAAACCACTTTCAGTTTGAGTACTATACTAGAAGCCCCATCCTTACCGCTTAATTTGCCGGATACAGCTCAATGGTTAGCCGGGCAAGGAGCGGGATCGTGGTTTTATATAGAAAAAACCGATATAGATAAACGTCATTTCAAAATTCTAAGGTATTCACCGAATGGAGAATTGGAATGCAATCGTATCTACAATTCTATTATGCCTTTAGATATAACCAAACCCTACCAGTTTAGCTATTTATCGCATTGCGCCTTATGCACCATTATTCAAAACAACAAAAAGATTATCCTTAACTGGATTGGGGAGTAATATCTTCATCATCTTTATCAATCCGCATCTTACGAATTGGGATTGCAAGTTTAATTCCGGCAGCTATTAATTGTTCATGGGCTTCAAGCATTATAGCTCCCCGTGTACGTAATCCCACATCAAACTCGGTCCAGAAATAAAGAAAAAAATCGAGCGATGTGTCCCCATACCCCCAAAAGTAAGTTTTAGGCTTTGGATCATCCATCGTATTAGGGTGCTTTTTTGCAATATCTGTCAATATTTCCATCACCTGCCTGGGGTCGCTATCAATTGCCGTTCTGAAAGGGATTTTAAACCTTCGTTTTTCATCAGAAAGGGTGTAGTTAATAACCTTTTTAGAAACCAAATCCCCGTTTGGAATAATCACCTCGGTACCTGCCCATGTTTTAACTTTACTTGCCCTGATGCCAATCTCAGAAACAATTCCAAATTCCATATCCACCTCAATTTTGTCGCCTACATGTATCGGTCTTTCGAATGCCAAAATTAATCCGGCTATAAAATTTAGTACAACACTTTGCAAGCCAAAACCAATACCCACACTCAAAGCCCCTAAAATAAACCCAAGTTTACTTAAGTCAATACCTGCTGCTGAAGCAGCTAAATAAAGTCCCAATGTGGTGACAATTATTCGAAGAACTATAGATATCGCAGGAGAAGACCCTTTTGGCAAAGCAGTTTTCTCAATCCATTCATCTTTAAGAACGCTACTTATTATTTTAGTTATAGTAAACGTAAAAATTAATATGACAAGAAATGAAATAATACCTCCTAACGAAATGGTCAATTCGCCAAATTCCCAATTTATTTCCATTAAATCGGAAAGTGAATCCTTCACATATTGAATCACGCTAAAACCCACTAAGGTCAGATATACCCAGAATATGAACCCACCCCAGTTTAACAATGATCTCAAGCGTTTTTGAATCATTAATTTAAAACTGGAAAATGTTTGGATTTCATTGTTGGGGTCATCACGTGTAAGCAACAGGATAATACTCGAAGATATTTCAATTGCTGACCAGGTAATTGCGGCAAAAACCGATGAAAGCATCACACCTGAGAAAATAAAATCAGCGAGATTAACACTTCCGACTATATTGGCAACAAATCCGAAAACAGCTAAAATCAGATATAAGTAAATCGCACTGCTCACCAGTTTACTTCTTTTTCTGTTAAAAAAACTTTTAAATGATTTATTAAATCTAAAATCCAATAAAATAAAACCCATTATTATGCTACTGAAACCGGAAGCGATCCTGGTAGCAAATGTTTTAATACCAATATAGTTACCTGCCAGGTTTATAAGCAATAAAACCAATAGTAAAAAGAGCAATAAATGCAATCGCTTTACAGAGAGTTTAGGCAATAAATAAACCGCAGCAGCCAAGATGATAACAATGGTTAATTCGCCCAAAATCGGCGGGCTATTTGCATAGAAAAAAGCACTTGTTAATACGCCGATAATAAGAACTGAAGATATCGGATTCGACAAAATAGTAGAAGTACTTGCGTCAAGATTGGACTTTTTGGGATCCATTTTTTGGATCCACTTTCGCTTTAAAAAGATAAACAATAGCAATAAAACCAAAAGCAAAAGTACCTGCGAAAAGAGAGCTGGTCGATTTCGTATTAAATAATCCCAAAATGTTATGGCATCATGGTTTACACCCTCATTAACAGTTACGCTAATTACACTATAAGTTGATAAACTATCTTTAGCATCCCAGATATTAGGACTATCAATAACAAAATAATTTGATTGTAGATTTTTTTGACGGATCAATATCTCGTTGATTACATCGTCAATTATTAATGCTTGTTCGGTTAGTTTTTTCTGAACAAGAAAAAGACTGTCAGATCGCATATTTGTGCTTATAACAATCGAATTTATTGTTTCAATTACTTCATTAATACTTACTATTACCTCTTCCGATGCTTTATTTTCAATACCATCATCCCGTGTTTGCTGCCATATTGACAAATACTCGTTCATCTCATCTGATATTTCTTTTATTTGATCAGACCTTGATTTTAAATTTTCTTGTATTGTTTTTAGTTGTTTATCATAACCTTCCCACTCTTTAGACACGAATAGAAGCGAACGATAGGATTGGTCGGAACTATCGGCATATACCAATTCTTTTTCCTGAACCAACTTAACTAATGTTGAATCCAGTAGCATATCGACAGAAGAAATTTCGGAACTTGGTTTGATCTGCTCTCTTAATTCAACAAACCTGGTAGAAAGCAACTCGGTCCGCGATGAAATTTCACCAACCGGAATCGTCTTTTTTTCTTTGACAAGCGTATCGGCAACCGTTTTACTTTCGTCTTGCGAAAAAACATTGCTTAAGCTAAAAAACAGAAAAAATAAAAGGATTAAATTCTTCATTATCGGAATAGATTTAGTGTATGCCTTTTCAATAATAATATAACTGAATAAAAATATAAAATAATCTCACTTTAATATAAAACCATTGATTTTCGATTTAGAAATTATTAACAAGCTATTTTAAAATTTATTCGATAACTTTGAATGAAACAATATATAAAAATTTAAAATGATTTTATCTACAACCGATACCATTCCAGGAAAAAAAATTATTGAAATATTAGGTGTCGCCAGGGGAAGTACTGTAAGGGCACGAAATGTTGGCCGTGATATTTTTGCAGGACTTAAAAATATCATCGGTGGGGAAATCAGCGAATACACACAACTACAGGCCGAGTCACGCGAACAGGCTTTTCAGAGATTAACACAAGATGCTGAAAGATTAGGAGCTGATGCTGTTGTGAACATTCGGTTAACAACGGCTATGATTATGCAGGGTACAGCTGAAATATTGGCGTATGGTACCGCCGTTAAATTAGAAAATGAATGATATGGTTCCGTTTTTAATTTTGTTTATTTACCTTGTGGTTGGCCTAATCTTATTTGCCTTGTTGATTTATTTTATTATCAAGCGTATAGATGAAAAAGCAAATGAGGATTTTGAAAAACGAAATAATTGAGATGGATAATGAGATAATGTTAAAATAATTGAATACAAAAAAAATAAAACCATGAAAAAACTAACCCCATATTTAATGTTTAACGGCAACTGCGAAGAAGCCCTGAATTTTTATAAAGACGCGCTTGATGGGAATTTTCCTTATATGGGCCGCTATGGTGAATCTCCTATGGAAGTTGACGATGATTACAAGAATAAAATTATGCATGCCGAATTCAAATGGGATGGAGGTGCAATAATGGCTTCTGACCATATGAAAGGTGCCGGCTTTACAAGTGAAGCCAGTGGCTCAAATGTTCACCTGAACCTTAGTTTTATTGATGAAGCTGAAATGATGGATGTTTTTAACAAGCTCAAATCCGGTGGTAATGTCACCATGGAGGTGGATGAAATGTTCTGGGGTGATAAGTTCGGGATGTTACAGGACAAATTTGGTATTCACTGGATGTTTAATTGCTCCGGAAAGAAATAGTTTATTCATTTGCCCTATCCAGAATTTCCTCGATCTCTTCGAAATACCGTTCCTTAAACCGACCTTTATAGCTAGCTACAATATTTCCATCAGGGTCGAGCAAAAAGAAGTAAGGCATTTCCTTTTCGGTCATGCCAAGGGATTCTTTGTAGGTTTTCATCTCGCCCTTGTAAAACAACACACGCGAATAAAGGCGTTTATCAGTTTTCTGTTTAACCTCTTTAAATGCTTTGTCGAAAGAAACTTTTTTAGCACCCGTAAACATGGGTACGAAAAAAATGTTAACATCGTACATATCGTCGAACATTCCCCGCTTTAAAATAAACTTATCGAAAACAGGATCGAACCAGGAACGCAGGTACTCCTCTGCTTTTTTACTGTAAGATAGCCCTATTAACGTAAATTTTCCTTTTGCATCTTCTGGCAATACAACTACCTGATCTTCCAAAGTTTTTCCATTCAACTCAGGGAATTGTTGGGCATAAGAAAACACCGGACAATAACTAAGCAACAATAAAATCAGACCTAATTTTTTCATTCACTAAAGATAATCATTTGCCACATTTGCCAATTCACTTCGCTCGCCTTTCTCAAGGGTAATGTGTGCAAACAATTTATGGCCTTTAACCCGATCGATTAAATAAGAAAGTCCGTTGGTCCGGGCATCCATATATGGTGTATCGATCTGATTAATATCACCCATAAAAACAATCTTGGTTTGGTCGCCTGCCCTCGAAATAATGGTTTTTATCTCGTGTGGTGTCAGGTTTTGGGCCTCATCGACAATAAAGAAAATGCGTTGCAAGCTACGGCCGCGAATGTAAGCTAGCGGCGAGACAAATATTTTTTCTGATTCAACCATTTCATCAATGCGTTCCCGGTCTTTATCATGCCTGCCCATCAGGCTTTTAATAAACTTTAAGTTGTCCCATATCGATTGCATATAGGGCTCCATTTTACTTTCGATATCGCCGGGTAAAAACCCGAGGTCCTGATTGGTTAAAGGGATTACGGGTCGTGTGATAAAAATCTGGCGGTATTTGCTGCGTTGTTCTATTGCAGCAGCCAATGCCAGCAATGTTTTTCCGGTACCTGCTTTACCTTGTAAAGTAACCAATTTAATATCGGGGTTCAATAAGGCATTTATAGCGTATGATTGCTCAGCATTTAGAGCGGTAATATTAAATATTCGCTTTTCGGGCACTTGTTCAATAAAACCGGTTTCCGAATTGTAGCGCGCCAAAGCCGATTGTTTTCCACTTTTTAACAAATAATATTCGTTGGGCACCGGATCCTTAACTTTCGAAAGCCTTAGCCCTATTCTACCGTTAGTATAAATCCTGTCGATTGTAGATGGTGCAATGTCTAAAACCTCGCGTTTGCCTGTAAATAAGGTATCCACATCCTTAACAGAAGTAGTTTGGAAATCTGCAGCTTTTAGGTTAAGAGCTTTGGCTTTCAAACGCAGACAAATGTCCTGTGAAATCATGGTAACGATTGCATCCGGGTTTTCCTCCTTTATCGAAAGGGCACAATTTAATATGCGGTGATCGTATTTGGCATTCCCCATCAATTCAACGGCATCCAATTCTTCAACTTTGCTATTGAGCGCGACTTTAAACCTCCCCAGGTTTTTTCCCAACGAAATCCATCTGCTTATTAATTTACCGTTAGATAATTTATCGATATACCGGATAAAGCTCCTGGCTTCAAAATTTACCGTATCGTTTCCTTTCTTGAAATTATCAACTTCTTCTAAAACCTCAATGGGTATCACTACATCGTGTTCATCAAAACTCACAACTGCCCTATGATCGTACAGAATTACAGATGTATCGAGTACAAATATTTTTCGTTTAACCTCTTTTGCCTTCTTTGCCATTTTCTTAACTGTTAAAACCTGTCAAGTTTAGCATATTTTGGCAAGCAAAATCAAGCCTGGAAGAAAAGGATTTGAACAGCGATTGTTAAAAAATAATTAGCGTCTGTTTCGGAAGTCGTAAGAAGATTTACGCGTATAAAACTCGTATTTTTTCACCGTAGCCCTCCGCAATTCTTCATCGGTAGCGTTAATGAGAAAAAACTCGCTAAACCCACAAAATATCATAAATTTTACAATTTCATCTTCATCGGTCAGGCCCGTCGCCCGTTGTACCATATAAGGATTGAATTTTGAAAAAATATAATCCGAAATTTTTTCTTGTGCTTTTATTTCAGCCAACTTCCGCCGTTCTTTACCTTCTTTTGAGAAATGATCGGAAAGACCGGTTAAAGCACCATTAATCCCAATACCAAAATTCCCACTTGCAGGTGCCCGTAATAATTGAGCATATAGCGCCGATTCATAAGAATAGTCAAATTCAAAAGGCTTCTCCAATGGGATTTTTAAAAGCTCAACTTTAAATTCCTCATAGGTCATAAAACTTACGATATCCACTCCATCTAACTCATAAATTTTTGGTTCCAGAAATATTTGTATCCTAAAATCCTTTTCTTCGATTAGCTTGTTGCATACTATGATATAAGTTCGGTACCCGATTGTAGAAATATAAAGGGTATCGAGCGAAGTTATACGCATATAGAAATACCCATTTTTATCAGAAATACCTCCTTTTTTGCCGGGCAATGTATAAATGTTGGAAGCCTGTATAAAACTCGAATCAACCATACTAAACAACCGTCCTTCCAATGCATATTCCGTTTGACCAATTAAACCATTAAAATGGAAAACAGTTAAAACAAAAAAAACTATTTTTACAAAGTAAAACGGATGATATATTTGTTTTTTATTCAACTGATACAAATAAAACAATTTAAATATGAAAAACTCTACGATTAAAATTTTATTGCTTTTAATAGCCTTTATTGGATTTAATACTTATGCTGGTTACAGTCAAAGCGAAAAAAGGTTTTATTCTTCAACCAGTCTGGAGATGATTTTTTCTTTTGCAGATATTGATGTGGATTCTGTTAATGCCAGTACTGTTTTGCGCTGGGCACCTGTACTTAATATCCAGTTTATTTACAACTTTGATATGAACAAGAATCTCGGATTTTTTACGGGAATAGATATGAGAAACCTCGGTTTTATCTGGAAAAACGATAAGGGCGAAAAGTGGAAGCACCGTGTTTATACACTTGGTTTGCCTGTTGGTATTAAACTTGGGAATTTAAAATCGGGGATGTTTGTTTATGCCGGCTACCAGATTGAATATGCCTTTAATTATAAGGAAAAATATTTTTTAAATGGCTCTAAAAAAACAAAAGATGTGTATTGGTTTACCAACCGTGTAAATGTATGGCAATCGTCTGTACTACTTGGATTGAATTTTCCGGGGGGGGCGAATCTTAAATTTAAATACTATTTAACCGATTTATTGGATAATGAATATGAGGAGTTTAACGAAGATGGTGTTAAAGTAAAGCCGTATGCAGCGTTTAATAAATCTCAGATTTTTTACTTCTCACTCTCCTTTAATATGTTTCACCGCGATTATGAGTATTTCCACAACAACTTAACCGGTGATACGGTTCGTGCAAGCCGCAGAAGTGTTAAGAATAATAAGAATTGGTATTAACCTGAGTCCGATTCTTTTGCTTTGTTACTTGGCATCTATAAGAAAGAGTGGTTTTTAATTTATGATTAAGATAGGAATTGTATTTCGAATGGATTTAAGGTGATTCCTCAAGATTTTTTGAACTGAAGTATCAATTTTAAACCGCAGAGTTACGCAAAGTTAAGCGCGAAGTTTCGCAGAGTTTTATTTAATATTGTTATCTAAAATATATCTATCCAGTTTTTTATTGGTCTGTGCCCGAAGTTTTTTCTTAAAAAAAGATGTTCCCCCTAAAATTTTCCCTTTAAAACCTAAAGCTTGCCCAGCCCATTTTCTTAAATTAAAAACGTCGTTGTGTTCAATTATCAGACCGTCTTTAAATTTAAACTTCGCATCTATTTTATTATGCACTTTTCTACCTGTCTGGCTAAAAGTATAATGCGCTTCCCAATGGGCGCTACCGGTATTGTCTTCGGATTCAACATTCGAAAAAGATATTTCTAAATCTTTTCCTGCTTCGCAAAGCATTTTCCACATTCCCCTGGCCCGAACTTCATGTAAAGTGCCAAATACTGCATCGGTAAAAATAATATCAGGATGATAACAAGAAAGCATAGTTTCAGCTTCTTTATTTTGAAAAGCAGTATAAAACTTTGTGATTATATCTTTATTATTCATTTGTATTTTTTATTTAGTTGATTGATTATAAGTTTTGAAGCCATTCGAGGTATTTTACCCCACGCATTTCGGCAATAACATCAAGCACTATCATAAAAGCACCCTCAATTAATAAACCGGCTCCAATACCCGTCCAGAAAGGTTTGTCTTTAATAAATATCAGAAGTAAAACACCGGATACAATAAATAAAAACTCAATCCATTTATAGATTTTAAAGTTTTTCATTACTTCATCCATTCTTACTAATTCATCTGCTTTTGCACTTTGCTTATCATTTTCAAGCCTCGAAATTGTATCTTCAATTTGTTTATCACTTCTTAAGTAAACAGTAGAGCCAACGGTGATTTGGATCATTGAAATAAGTATTACCGGTATAATTAAACCCCGGTAAAAGCCATCTTTAAATTTAAAAAACAGCCAGATTGAGAAAATAATTGAAATAATTCCGATTAAAACAAACCAGATACTTTCGGTTTTCTCTTCATTAAAATAAAGGGTAAGCTCGTCGTACATAAATTTAAAATCCTTGTTGGATGCTAAAAATAAGGAATAAAATTTAACACCGCGACTTAAAAATTAATGCTGATGCCCACCCGGTCCATGAACATGTCCGTGTTCCAATTCAACGACAGTTGGTTCCCGCACCTCAATCACTTCAATTTTAAAGGTTAAATCCTTATCGGCCAATGGGTGATTTAAATCCAACGAAATAGTCTTGTCATCAAATGCGGAGACAACAGCAATTGAATCACCGTTTGATGTTTGAACATTTACGCGCATGCCGATGGTAATTTCTTCATCACCCTGAAATACACTTTTATCCACAACATGTACAAGTTCAGGATTACGCTTTCCATAAGCATTTTCGGCCGGAAGGTTTACTGTGAACTTATCTCCGGATTGTTTTGCTTCCATTTCGACTTCAAGCCCGGGAATAATATTTCCCATTCCCTGGATATAAGCCATGGGTGCTTGTCCTTCTGTACTTCCAATTATATCACCAGCATTATCCGTTAGGGTATAATGCATCAGCACTACTTTATCTTTTTCGATTTTCATCTACGTAATTTTGGTGTAAATATAGTGTGGAAATTCAAGGGATGTGAAAAAATTAATCCACAATTATCCGGTATCTTTTAAATACCTGGGTCAAGGATACAATCTCTTTAACAAGATCTTTGGTTTCGAGCACCAGTATAAAAAATAACGAGGAATTCTCCTTTCCTGTCTCCCTGTTCCTTATTCTTTTCATCTGATTTCCAAGCAACACTTCAATGGTTTGTAATACTTCATTTGCTTCGTCCTGAATATTGATTATTTGGGTTTTATCAACATTATTTATCGCTTTCACTGTTGCATTCAGAAGGGTGAACAATTTTTGCTGGATTAAATCGAGCTCAGCCAATTGCATTTTTGTAAACGGTTTATGCAGGTTATCGATGTAATCGCCGGTTGATTTAACAATTAATCGGGTCGATTTATGAAAATCCTGCAAATGGTCAAGTACCTTAATGTAGAAATTAGCCATATCAACATTTTCCCCTTCTATTCTTTTAATATAATGATGAGCGCTTTTCCATAGTTCGACGATATGAGCATTAAGTTGTTTTACTTCCTTTTTTGCACTTTTCAACTTCTTGGCATCCGATTTATTCAAGCCTTCAAAAGTTTTGGAATATATCTTTATGCTATCGTTTATGGTATTCGAAATATAAGCCTGGCACTCTTCAAGTACATGAGAAGACAAAATGCTTTTACGTGAAAGGATTGAAAATAGAAAACGAGGCTTATTACTCACTCTACGTAAGTGTAACCCATGCGATTTAAAAATTAAAAAGGCTGCAACGAACATTAAAATAACCACCGCATATATTCCCCAGAAATATATGATTACTGCTATAATCCCAGCAGAAAAAAATGCAATCAGGGCTGTAAGAATCCAACCACCAATAACATTTAAAACACCGGCCACCCTGAAAACCGCCGATTCCCTATCCCAGGCACGGTCGGCCAATGAAGTTCCCTATAATACCCTAAGAAAACTGTACCAAGAGTTTAATTGAAAAATTTAATAAATTAGATTCTTAAAAACATGAAAAAAACACGAAGAAAATTCGGAGCTTCATTCAAGTCAAAGGTAGCCATTGAGGCACTAAAGGAACGCTCCACGCTTGCCGAATTGGCTAAAAAGCACGAACTGCACCCCAACCAGATTTCAATTTGGAAACAGGAATTCATTGAAAAATCTGCAATGATTTTTGAAACGAAGAATTCACCTAAAGACAACTCCACCGAACAAGATTCTGAAAAACTCTATAACAAGATTGGTCGCCTGGAGATGGAGAATGATTTTCTAAAAAAAAACTTAAAGAGGTTGGGTCTATGATTGATATAAAAATTTTGATAAACGAAAAATTAAAGTTGAGCGTTCGTAAGCAATGTGATTTGTTGGGACTACCACGTTCATCATATTATTACTCGCCCAAAGGCGAACCACAGGAAAACCTTGAGATAATGGTTATCATGGACAAGCATATCCTTGAAGAACCAACGGCAGGGGTTTTGACGATGCAGTCAATGCTCAAGGATATCGGAATACTTGCCTCATATGAGCGCATAAGACGATTGATGCGCAAAGCT
>Ga0164313_10000738_pt1 | contig 27398 bp, 25 predicted proteins | sample GuaBasSedimGuay4_FD_113735 | JGI IMG/M metagenome (GOLD analysis project Ga0164313, IMG submission 113735) | Subseafloor sediment microbial communities from Guaymas Basin, Gulf of California, Mexico - Guay4, Core 4569-4, 0-3 cm | ecosystem: Environmental > Aquatic > Marine > Hydrothermal vents... | reverse complement strand
GCATCACAACAGCCCGCGGTTTCCTCCCTCGAGGCTTATCAAACACCTGCCCCCTGAGTCCGTGAGTACACTGGCGGGCAGGTGCTTATGGGCAGGTGTCTGATCAACCCTTAACAAAAATGCTCTGACAGGACTATTTTCTTAAGGTCTGCTTTGCAATGAATTGGCCCTTGTAAGGCATTATCTTTCAATGACTCCTATATGGTGTTTTGAGTCCTACACCTGATGAGAAATTATAAGATCAATCTTAAAGCCATTTTGTAATGTGCTCGCTTTAGCCTGAACTATTACAGCTAATCGAACCTACAGAGGAAAACCTGCGCATGTATTTAGTAAGCTGGGTTAGTACAGTGTAACCCGACAACGTCACTTAAATATGTGGCATTACCTCTGAGATTAAATTTTTCCAAAAAAAATGCCGGACAAGCCGACATTTTTAATCTGATCAGTGCTAAAAATAATTGACGTAATCAGAGATTCCTTAAATCTAGATTTCGCCCAGATATTTTTTCACTACTTTTTCAGGTAAAGGAATATAACCATCTTTGATAACAACTTCCTGGCCCTGCCTGGAAAGAATTAGTTTGATGAATTCTTTATCCAGTGGCGCTAACTCTTTATTAGGGTGTTTGTTAACATAGACATAAAGAAAACGTGAAAGCGGGTATTTTCCTGATACCGCATTAGCTGGCGTAGCTTCGATATATTTACCACCTACTTTCTTAGTCAAGGGTACAGCACGTACGCCGGAGGTTTTATAGCCAATACCGGAATAACCAATACCATTAACAGAACTTGAAACTGATTGCACAACTGATGCTGAGCCAGGCTGTTCATTTACATTGTTTTTATAGTCGCCTTTACACAATGCTTTCTTTTTAAAGTAACCGTAAGTGCCTGATACAGAGTTACGACCGTAGATCTGGATGTCACGGTTTTTCCAGTTGTCGGTCAAACCCAGACTGCCCCATTTTGTAATGTTTTTATCACCACCACATTTCCTGGTTGATGAAAATACCGCATCAACGTCTGGAATAGACAGACCTTTTACTGGATTATCTTTATTAACATAAACAGCTAATGCATCAATAGCCACAGGGATCGCTGTTGGTTTGTAGCCATAACGATCTTCAAAAGATGCAATTTCTTTTGATTTCATCTTACGGCTCATCGGGCCAAAGTTAGATGTTGCTTCGGTTAAAGCCGGTGGCGCAGTAGAAGACCCCGCTGCCTGTATCTGAATGTTCACATTCGGATAAGAGCGTTTAAACGATTCGGCCCATAATGTCATCAGGTTAGCCAGCGTGTCTGAACCAACACTGGATAAATTACCTGAAATTCCGCTTACCGCTTTATATTCAGGAACGCCGGCATCAACCGATACCGCAGATACATTGCTTGCTGCGATTAAACCAAGGCTAAAAACCGAGCTTTTTAATACTGTTTTCACTACAGCTGTTATACGTGTGTGTTTCATTAATTTGATTCCTAGTTTTAAAGTATGGATAGTTTGAAATAGAATTGTGAAGCTTAGATGACAGAGTTGTTACAAAATTGTTACAACGCAGCGTTTACTGGCTGTCTAATCTTGATAACGGAAAATCACAGCGGAATAAACTGCCCTTACCCGGTTCACTCTGAATAAACAGGTTGGCAGCATGGCGGTCGAGAACATGTTTGACGATAGCAAGCCCAAGACCGGTACCACCGACTTCTCTAGAGCGGCCTTCATCAACCCGGTAAAAACGTTCGGTTAAACGTGGTATGTGTTCGTAATTAATGCCCTCACCTGAATCCTGAACCCCGATGGAGATAGCCACATCATTAGCTGAAACAATAAGTTTTATATCACCACCTTCCGGGGTATATCGTATGGCATTAGTCAGTAAATTTGACAGCGCCATACGCAATTCATCGTAACTGCCATACAGGTACAAGGTATCGATCCTGGTTAGATTTTGTGTGTCGATATCCAGCTCGATATGATGCCTGTTTTTATCCAGCGAAATGGCTTCACCATAAACATCATTCACCAGGGTATCTATTTCTACTTTTACCGAATGATCGATGGTTGCTGATGATTCAAGCCTGGCTAACTCGATCAACTCAGAAATAATGTTATTCATCCTGATGATCTGTTCTTCAATTCTCTCAAATGGAACTTTCGTTTCACCTTTAGCCTTATGAGACAAAAACTCTACGTAACCCGATATAACCGTTAGTGGCGTACGCAACTCATGTGAAGCATTCGAGATAAAGTCTCTTCGCATTTCATCGATCTGACTCAACGAGGTTATATCGCGTGCACTTATTAAATATTGTCCTTGACTATACCTGGTGATATTCAAGATAAGCGTCTTCTTTTGCAGGATAAATTTTAACGGCTTTTTGTATTGTTTATTAAGAAGATACTGGGCAAATTCAGGCTGGCGTATCAGGTTATCAATGCGCTGACCGATATCGATTCGTGAATGTAGATTAAACAGCTGTTTAGCAGCAGGGTTAAACCATGCTATTTCGAAAAACTCATTTAAAACGATGGTGGCATAGGGTAATGCCTTTGTGGATTTTTGAAAACGACTGAGGATAGATGTCAGCTTACGACGTGCTTTACGCTGCCGTTTGTACATATTGTATAACTGATAATATATCTCGTCCCAGGTGCCTACAGCTTCGGGAGACTGTTTCGACGGATTAGCCAGCCATTTATTCAGCTTGTTCAGGTTATATAAAGTCCATACCACATAGACCAGTAAACCGGAAAATAAAAAACCGGCAATCGAATCAAATATCGCACCCAGCATCAACATAAAAAACAACCATGATATCAACACAGCTATTTCACGTTGTATTTGTGGTGTCATGCCAGCCTCAGCTTACTGTCTGGAGAAGCGATAACCGCTGCCATGAACGGTTTGTAATAGTGTATCTAAATTAAACGGTGCAAGTTGTTTACGCAGTCGCCTGATATGTACATCAACCGTACGTTCTTCTACATAAACCTGTTCCCCCCATACCTGGTCAAGTAGCTGCGCACGCGAAAAAACACGATCAGTATGTGACATAAAATAATGCAGTAAACGAAATTCAGTCGGTGATAATTCTAACGACGTTTCCTTAACTTTTACTCGATGACTGGCAGGGTCGAGAAACAAATCACCCATTTGTAAAGGTTGCTCATCGGGCATGACACGTCGCAAAATGGCCTGAATCCTTGCGTTTAATTCTCGAACTGAAAAGGGTTTTGTCACATAATCGTCGGCACCGACATCCAGCCCTAAAATCCGGTCATCTTCTTCTGTCTTTGCGGTCACCATGATAACCGGCAGCATCGAATGATATTTTCTGATGCGGTGTAACAGGTCGATACCGCTGTTATCCGGCAACATCCAGTCAAGCAATACCAGGTCTATTGCCTTGTTCTCGATGAACCCCCAGCCTTCTTTTACCGTATAGGCCTGGTACAGTGTATATCCTTCTGCGGATAAAGAATATTTAAGCATATCCTGAATCCCTGAATCGTCCTCTACTACCAGGATATTTGCATGTTTCATAATGATTACCAATTATGACCGAATATTTTTCTCGACTTCATCCAGGTCGAGGTGGCGTATGTCTTTACCTTTCACCAGGTAAATAACATATTCACCAATGTTTTTAGCATGGTCACCTATACGTTCCAGTGCGCGTGCCGCCCAGATGACATCCAGTACTTCAGAAATTGTTCTCGGATCTTCCATCATATAGGTAATCAACATACGAATCAGGTCCTGGTATTCTTTATCGGCCTGTTCATCATCACGTACAACTTGAATCGCTGCATCAACATCCAGTCGTGCGTAAGCATCCAGTACATCATGCACCATACGTTGAACCTGGTCGCCAAGATGGCGTATGCCGGCATAACGGCTATGAAATCCTGCATCTTCTTCGGCAAGATTTAACGCCATTTTTGCAATTTTTTCGGCTTCATCACCGATGCGTTCAAGGTCGGTAATGGTTTTAATCACGGCCACAACCATTCTTAAATCAGTAGCAGCAGGCTGACGTCTTGCCAGTATCTGTGTACAGGCTTCGTCAATAGCTACTTCTAAAGCATTAACTTTATGGTCCCTAAGGATGATTTTTTCAGCATCCGGTGCATTGGTGGTTTGTAATGCCTTGAGTGCACCGCTGATTTGCTGCTCAACTAAACCGCCCATTTTTAAAACCTGGTTACGAAGGTCTTCCATTTCTGCATCAAATTGTTGAGAGATGTGCTGACTGGTATTGCTGTTATCCATAAATAAACCCCTTTATTAAATAAAGTGAAAAATGAAAAATGAAAAATTTAGACGGAATCATTCTAGCCGTATTATTTATTATTCACTTTCATCAGTCCCTTTGGTCAAGATTGTAGTTAATCTTTTTGGCTCTCATTTTTCATTTTTCACTTTTCATTGTTTTTTAGCCGTAACGACCAGTAATATAGTCTTCTGTTTGTTTCTTCTCAGGGTTGGTAAATATCGTATTGGTGTTGCCAAACTCAATCATTTCACCCATATACATAAAGGCGGTTTCATCAGAAACACGCGCCGCCTGTTGCATATTATGCGTCACAATAAGAATAGTGTACTGCGATTTTAATTCGTATATCAGTTCTTCAATTTTTAATGTCGAAATTGGGTCAAGCGCAGAGGCCGGCTCATCCAGTAATAAAATTTCCGGCTCAACCGCAATAGCGCGGGCAATAACCAGGCGCTGCTGCTGACCACCGGAGATACCCAGTGCACTTTCATCCAGGCGGTCTTTCACTTCATCCCATAAAGCTGCAGCTTTCAGTGCCCATTCCACTTTTTCTTCCAGTATTCTGCGCTTTTTAATGCCCTGCAGTCGCAAACCGTAGGCCACGTTTTCAAAGATACTCATCGGAAATGGATTGGGTTTTTGAAACACCATGCCGACACGCTGTCTGAGTTGCGTGACATCAACTTCCGGTGCATAGATGTTGTTGCCGTCAAGAATAATTTCACCTTCAACACGTACACTGTCAACCAGGTCATTCATGCGATTAAAACATCGCAGCAGTGTCGATTTACCGCAACCACTGGGGCCGATAAAGGCCGTTACGCGATTTTTTTTCAGTTGAAAGCTAATATCGGTTAGTGCCTGCGCTTCACCGTAAAATAAATTCAGCTTATGGACATCCATACATGCTTCACCCTCATCTGACTCATGAGCCGACGAGAGTAAGGAAGGATCAATTTTTGTTGCTATAGATTCAGTCATATTTAATTCCAGAGTAATCTCTGCTTAATCATCAAGTGCCAGCCAACAGGGGTTAACCATCAAGCGCACGGTATTTTTCACGTAACCGGTTTCTTAAGTTAATCGCGGTTAAATTTAGTGTCACGATTACGACTACCAGTAAAAATGAAGTCGCATAAACCAGTGGCCTGGCCGCTTCAACATTAGGGCTTTGAAAACCAACATCGTAGATATGAAAGCCCAGGTGCATAAATTTTCTATCCAGGTGCAAAAATGGAAAGTTTCCATCCAGTGGCAGGCTGGGTGCCAGTTTTACCACACCGACTAACATCAGGGGGGCGACCTCACCCGCAGCACGCGCCACGGCTAATATCAGACCCGTCATGATAGCCGGACTTGCCATTGGCAACACCACACGCCAGAGTGTTTCTGCTTTGGTTGCACCCAGGCCCAGGCTGCCTTCGCGCAGGCTTTTGGGAATTCGCGACAGGCCTTCTTCAGTAGCAACGATGACGACCGGCAGCGTCAGTAACGCCAGGGTAAGTGAAGACCACATCAGACCCGGTGTGCCGAATGTCGGTGATGGCAATGCCTCCGGGAAAAACAATGCATCGATGTTACCGCCCAGGAAATAAACAAAGAAACCCAGACCAAAAACACCGTAAACGATGGAAGGCACGCCTGCCAGGTTATTGACCGCGATACGAATGATACGAATCATTACACCCTGTTTCGCATATTCACGCAGGTAAACCGCGGCAATAACACCAAGCGGTGTTACCAGTATGGCCATTAAAATCACCATCATCACGGTGCCAAAGATAGCAGGAAAAATACCACCTTCTGTATTGGCCTCTCGTGGGTCTTCGGTAATAAAAGCCCATAAAGTCTGCATATAAAAACCGAGCTTGTTTAACACTGACATCTTGTTTGGCTGCCAGGATTTAACGATTTTCTCTAAAGGAATGGAGACTTCACTGCCATCCATAACCATGGCACGAATTGAGTCACGATTAACTTCCTGGTACAGTTTTTTCGTTTCCAGCAACAACGTTTCGTACTCAAGCTTTAAGTCTTTACGTTGCGATGCAAAGGCTTTTATTTTTTCATCGCTTAACTTATTGTCCAGCTGCAGGCTTCTTTCTTTTAAGCGCAAACGTTCCAGTTGATAGTTGATGGCACCGATATCACCCTGTTCAAGTTCAAGAATACGTTCTCGGATCTCGCTCACACGATGTAGCCGTTTGTTAAATTCAGGCCATGCGGCTTCACCACTGGCAATCAACTTTTCATTTTCATAAACCGCATTAAGGTAACCATAAAAATTACCCCACTCGATACGCTCCAGAACCATAATATTTTCTGGCTGCTCACGGTTAGCCAGGTCTATATCGTATAACCATCTGAAATCACTGCCGAGAATATCGCGGTTACCTGTTTTCACCAGGTAACGTGTAACATTTCCGTGTTCATCACCGGTGCTGCCTGTTTCACTGTGCTTGATATTGTGCAGCGATGCTACAGGAACCGATTCTGATTCGATTATTTCAGCAATAACGGTCATCGTATGCTGACTATTCTCATATTGAAAGGCATTGACATCGGCCGGCCAGAAATGACTCATGCCACGGAACAATATCAACAGCAATAAACCAAACACGGCGACCAGCGAAATAGCAATAGCCCCTGCGTTTAGCCAGATCCACGGTGTACCGCTTTTAAACCACACTTTTACTTGCTGAGCACTCATAAATCACTATACCTTTTACGTAGCCGGTGACGGATTATTTCTGCCAGCGTATTAAATACGAAGGTAAACAGAAACAGGATTAATGCCGCCAGGAACAGGACACGGTAGTGGGTACTGAATACTTCGGCTTCCGGAACTTCCACCGCGAGGTTGGCCGCCAATGTCCGCATACCCTGAAAAATACTCATGTCCATCAATGGTGTGTTGCCGGTCGCCATCAACACGATCATGGTTTCACCTACCGCACGACCAAAACCCATCATTACGGCTGAAAAAATACCCGGACTGGCAGCCGGTAAAACCACACTGGTCATGGTTTGCCAGCGTGTCGCGCCTAACGCCAGTGATCCACGCACCAGGTGTTGTGGCACACTGAACAAGGCATCTTCCGCGATGGAGAATATGGTGGGAATCACCGCAAAGCCCATGATCAATCCCACCACCAGCGCATTACGCTGGTCATAATTTAATCCCCATTCATTACTCATGTGTGAGCGCAAATCACCATCAAAAAACAGCGACTCTATGGGTGCACTTAAGCTCATCGAAAGCCAGATTAGCAGTAACACAACCGGAATCAATATCGCGGCTTCCCAGCCTTCAAATGCAGATTTATTCGGTACAAATCCCCACAACCACGCGCACAGAATAAACCCCGCTGGTAATACCAGTAACAGGGTAAAGACACCGGCAAGATGCGTTTCCACATAGGGTGCCAGCCAGAGCCCGGCGAGAAAACCAAGAATAACCGTCGGTAAGGCTTCCATAATTTCGATAGCAGGCTTAACTGTCTGACGCATACGCGGCGCCATAAACTGGGCGGTAAACATTGCACCCAATATAGCCAGTGGCACAGCAAACAGCATGGCGTAGAAGGCAGCTTTAATGGTACCAAAAGACAATGGCATCAGGCTGAACTTGGGTTCAAACTCATTGGTGGATGCCGATGACTGCCAGATGTAATCGGCTTCGTCATAACCTTCATACCAAATCTTGCCCCATAACACGTCCCATGAAACTTCCGGGTACTCGTTATGCACTTTATAGAGGTGAAGCTGATTAGTACTGTCAGCCACAACCAGGTTCTGAGCACGCGCAGACCATGCCATCTGTTCGATGGAAACGTTGGCGGTATTGATGCTGGCCAGGGTTCGCTGCGAAGTTGAATAAAATAAAGTGATGTCACCTGCTGTATCTGCGACCGCAAAACCTTTGCGCTGCTGTTCTGTCGCTATGGAGCTTATGGCCTGCTTATTCTCATGGAAATTACGGATAAAAGTCAGCTCTCTACCACCCTCCTTACGCACCGACATCCACTGCTGCACTTCACCGTTTGCCAGGCCAACCATTAATGAAGAGCCGCCAAGCAACAGTTTGATGCGGCTGATTTCGTGTTTGAAGCGGTATTCACTGGCCTCACTGTCAAAACCTTCTTCATGCAGTGAATAATCAAGCAGAACGCCGTCTTTTGTTGCCACATAAAGGTGGTCAAGCCCCGGCGTTAAGGTAATCGCATTGATATCTTTTTCAAAAGGCAACTCGGCGCGTGACTCGAGCTCGGTGGTAATGTCGCCACTGATAAATGATTCTTCACGCAGATAACGGGCAAAAACCAGGCGCTTATCACTTGTTGTCGCTGCCAGGCCGGCTCCATCTTCATTTAGCTGAATAGCGATTTGTGTTAATGCCTGTCCGGTTTCATCCAGGGATAAACGCGTTTCCCCAAGCGGGTATTCCAGTCTCGGTGTTAAGGTGCGGATGTCATCCGGATAACTCAGGTCGAATTTATAGCGTACTGCCAGTACTGAACCATCCTCAAGACCTAACACCACAAAATCAAGTTTTGATGCCACGCTGCTTATGCGGCTGGGCAGATCAAGATTTTCATCAAGAATAATACTGCCCGAATCCGTATTAAAGAAAACAACGTGGCCCTTATCGGTAAATCTGACACCAATCGTGCCCTGTTCCTCAAGCCCAAGATGTAGTGTTTCACCATCGCCGGGGGCAGCATAAGAGACGATTTCTTTTATTTCAGCCGACTCAAACATCGGAATAACAACATAAAGCAAATAAAAGAAAATCAACAGGATAGCGATAATGACACTAATGCCACCGGAAGCCACAAAATAACGTGCAAGACGGTCTTTTAACGCCCTCCGGTTATATCGTGTTTGTAACGATTGATCTTTCATGCGGAAAGTTTATCGCTGTAATGTTACAAAGATGTGACAGGATGTGACAATTTTATGAAAATGTGAAAAACCCGCTTATTGCAGCAGATGTACAGGACCATCCTGTGACCAACATTTGCCCGCTTCAGCTACAAACAATGCTGATGTAAGGTAAATGCACCGCTAAATAATTCTGTACAGCTGATCGAATATTTCAGGATAAGTGTATTTCGCCATCAATGATTAATGCTTGATCTGAAAGCTCCATTTTAAGTTGTACGGATACTTTACAGATCGAATTTTGATCGATATCTCCGTTAGTTAAAGCTTCTTTAATTATTTTTTCGATTTCCTTCTGCGATGTAATACCTACTTTTTTGAGAAACTTGCGTACGCTTGTATTAAAAATATCTTCGTCCATAGTTGTACCTTGTGTCATTTTAATAGTTATTACTAACCTCCAGTTACCGGCGGAAAAAACGCCACTTCATCGCCATCTTTTAATCGATAATCAGCATGCACATATTCGTGGTTCACTGCAAATAGAATCTGCTCAGGCAATGCATCAACGCCAGCACTTAGTCTCTTCCACAGGGCCGCAACGGTTTGCGATGACGTAATCTCTAATTGCGTTTCCGCTTTACCTAAATGTTCTTTAAGACTCGCAAAAAATAATACCTGTATCTTCATAGTGCCTCTATCATTCACCAGGGTGAAAAAAATTTTATGCCAGACTCCCCTCTTTTTTGAAGAAGAGTGACCTGCTTATTCTCCTTAGCAGGTTGTTGAAAAGCTTTCAGGTGAGTGCGAGACAAGGCAAAATCCGGCGAAAAAGCGCAGTTTACACGTAGTAAATGAGCATTTTGAGCCGGATTTTAACGCCGTATCGTGCCACATGAGAGTTTCAACAACCTGTTAGGCCAGATGGTCTGCAATTAATTCAGTAATACCGATTACCGACACATCCATGTCGTTGTCTTCCAGGCCATCTTCCAGCATAATCCGGCAGTTGGAACAGGATGTCACCAGGGTTGTTACATTCAGCTCATCAAGCTGACGCTTCTTGACATTAAATACCTGTAGACGTAACGGTTCAGCGCGTTCGTTTGCGCTGACACCACCACCGCCTCCGCAGCACCAGTTCATCTCCATGGAATCCTGCATTTCAACAAAATTAGGCGCCACCTGGTTTAATAAATGCCGAGGTTGCTGCACTACACCGCCACGCCGGCTGATATTGCAAGGATCATGATAGCTGAGGCGCTCGTCGAAGCTGCCTGTTGTCTTCAGCCTGCCTTCTGAACGTAACTGGTCAAGTAATTCCATGATATGGACAACATTAAATGGCAAGGCGCGACCCAGTATATTAGGCGCATCCCAACGAAAGGTGGTATAGGCATGTCCGCACTCGGGACTGATAACTGTTTTTATTTTAAGTTCGCTTGCCACCTCAACTAATCGCTCAAGTAACTGGGCGGCTATCTGAGAATCACCTATTTGCACACCGGTATTGGTTGCTTCAAAATATTTACTACTCAGTGTCCATGAAACCCCTGCTGCAGAAAATATTTTGCTAATTGCAGTAATAAACTCGCTATACAGCACGACTTCGTTGGATGACAACATACATAAGTAGTCAGCGCCTTCAACATCTAGCGGAATCTTTATAGCGTTTTCCTGTTCCAGTACCGCGATTGTTGTTCGCAAACTTTTAGCCGTTAATCCCATAGGACTGCCAAACTCGAGCGCACGTTGACCTGCGGACTGTAAATCATCAGGAACAAAACCGGCGGCGGCCATGCCTTCTTTGACTTTACGAATCAGATACGCGATATCAATACCGACAGGGCACACCATACTGCAGCGGCCACACATGGAACAGCCGTCATAAACTAACTCTTCCCAGTCAGACAGGTCATTCTCAGTTATCGAATTCAAACCCAGGCTATTCGATAACTTACCCAGCAGAGTAAACTCTTGCTGCCAGACTTTACGCAGCGGTTCTGCTTTGTAAATGGGTGTATAACGCGGGTCACCGGTTTCAGTGTAAAAAAGGCAGGCTTCAGCACAAACACCACAATGTGTGCAACTTGAAAAATAGGCTTCAACACGTGCATCGATCTGCGTTTTAAGTTTATCGACGCCACGTTCTAATAGTGTACTCATAACAACATCTCCAATTTCCAAATGCATAAGCAACTAAACTTACATGCTTAAATTTCTTTGCCTAAACCTTTACACCACGCCGACCAAACCAGGCACCGGTATAAGCGCGGCTGGGAACAAACATAATGGCGTGCATCAAAGCACTGAATGGAAAATAAATCATCAGCAGCTCCACAGTAAAACGGTGGAACACTCTAAGTTCCGTAGAAGTTTGTGCCAGGGCCATACACCCCGTGAGCATGACTATAAATACTAGTATCGAAGCGATATGATCACCACGCCTGGAAATCAATCGTGTTACTGGATTGAGCACACGGTGTATCCACAGCAAAACCAAACCGGCAAAGGTAATTTCTGAGGCTACGACAAATGCCCAGTAGGGAATCGGCATCCAGCTGAAACCGGTTATATACTCAGCGATAAAGGTCACATGCGGTGCTGCGAAAAACAACAGTACAAACAGACAAAGGTGAAACATATAACCAGCGATTACCTGCATGCGGATACGAGGAGCAATTTCCTTGCGCGGGTAGAATCCACGTATATTCGCCATGATGGCACCGGAAATCCCCGAGTTACGTGGCACCGATAAATCTTTAGGTTTGCCGCGGCGTAAAACAGCAATAATACGCCAGCTTATGCCAGCAAAAAAAACAATTAAAGCGAAGTTCCAAAAAATGCCGTTAACAAATTGTTCGAACATAGCGAGGTCTCTTCAAAAGTTAATTTATAAGCATGCTTAATCACTTATGCGAGGTATTGGCAATACCACTGGCAACAATACCAGCCTGACTATTTTTATCAGCAGATTCAGTGGTCTCACTCGCACCTGCCATATCTTCATACCACAGATCATGATGCGCTTTTGCCCAGCTTTCATCTACATAACCCGTAGTCATACTCTCCAGGGTACCTTCCATACCTACGGTACCAAGATAAATATGGCCAAATGAAACGGAAATCAAAAGCAAGGCTGAAATACCATGAAACATGTGTGACAGCGCCATAACTTCTCTACCCTGTCCGAAGATAGAAAAGACAAGAATTAAACCGCTAATACAAAGCGATAAGCCAAAAATAATAAGCAACCAGAACCAGATTTTTTCGCCCGCATTAAAACGCCCTGCACTGACATGCCCACCAAACATACCGCCACCTTTTGCCAGCCATTTAAGATCAGCACCAGTAAAGAAATTATCTTTCACAAATAAGAGAAACATTGCCAGCACAGCAAACAGGAATAACGGACCCATGAGGTTATGTACATCTTTGCAGGCGGTTGCGGTGATTGAAAAACCTTCAGCACCTAACAGCGGTATAAGAATGATTCTGCCATACAATAAAATCAAACCGGTAATAGCAAGCAGCCAGAATAGTCCTACGATAAACCAGTGTGCCGTACGCTGGTTAAGTGTAAAGCGAAGAATGCGTTTTCCTGAACGGGCTTCAGGTAATAACATTTTGCCCCTGAGCAGAAAAAAAGCAATCAACGAAAGCAGAACGGCTGCCATAGAAAACGCCCCATAGGGCACCAATATTTCCATTCTGAACCGGCGCCAGTCCTCACCGGCTTTGTTAATTAGTATGCCACTGTCAACGCTCTTTACCTGGCTTGAGCCTTCAGTTATAGCATTGCGCTGGCGTACCTCATTCCATAAGTTTATCGCCGGATTCGGCAAAGCAACAACATTGTCTGCTTTGATTTGTTTTTCAGCCACTGCCTGTGCATCAATTGCATAAGGAACAAGAGGCACTGTCACCACGATTAATAAAGACAGGACGCAAAAGAACAAAGTTTTGCGTACTCGATCAGATTTTTTATTATTTACTCTTGCCATCTTAATATTGCCATCAAGCAAATCCTCGTGCTGAATTGTGACTCGCAAGCGGAAACGTTGTGAGTCACTATCGCCTGTAAACCGAGTTATCAGCAAACACCGCTGCTATCCTGTGTGAGTTTTAACTGTCTATGCCTGCTTTTTTATACTGCACTCCCCAGTTGAGAACACTGGCACCACGGTTAACCACACGTTTACGATAAATGTCCGACAGTACATTTGCATCGCCTGCAAGCAAAGCCTTGGTAGAGCACATTTCAGCACACAATGGTAACTTGCCTTCAGCAAGACGATTAGAGCCATACTTGGTGTATTCTTCACCACTGCCTGTTTCTTCAGGGCCGCCCGCACAAAATGTACACTTGTCCATCTTGCCTCGTGAAGAAAACGCGGCAGAACTCGGGAACTGCGGCGCACCAAAGGGACAGGCATAAAAACAGTAACCGCAGCCAATACATATATCTTTGTCATGTAAAACAACACCATCATCGGTTGTATAAAAACAGTCAACAGGACAAACTGCCGCACAGGGTGCATCGGAACAATGCATACAGGCGACTGATAATGAACGTTCACCCGGTTCTCCGTCTCTAATCGTGACGACTCGTCGTCGATTAATTCCCCAGGGGATATCGTTCTCATTTTTACAAGCCGTTATACAGGCATTGCATTCGATGCAGCGTTCGGCATCACAATAAAATTTCATACGTGCCATCGTTATCTCCTGTACTAAGCTTTAATGATACGGCACAGGCTGCATTTTGATTCCTGCATCTGTGTCACTGAGTCATAACCGTAAGACATTGCCGTATTAGCAGCCTCCCCTAAAACATAGGGTGCAGAACCTTCAGGGTATTTAGAGCGCAGATCTTTGCCTTCTAAATGGCCACCGAAATGGAACGGCAAAAACGCAACGCCTGAGATCACTCGCCGGGTTACTAACGCCTTCACTTTGATCCTGGCACCTTCAGCGGCTTCAACCCATACGTCTTCGCCATCTTTAATACTGGCATTATTCGCATCCCGAGGATTTATTTCTACAAACATATTCTGCTGTAATTCAGCCAGCCATGCATTGGACCGTGTTTCATCACCACCGCCTTCAAACTCCACCAAACGACCAGACGTCAGAATGATGGGGTAATCAACGGAATAATCTTTCGCCTGTATTGATTCATATCGTGTTGGTAATCGCCAGAACGATTTTCGATCTTCATAGGTGGGGTATTTTTCGACTAAATCACGCCGACTGGTATACAGCGGTTCACGATGTATCGGTACAGGATCAGGGAAAGTCCAGACAACGGCCCTGGCTTTTGCGTTACCAAAAGGGGCGCAACCATGTTTGATTGCCACGCGTTGAATGCCGCCTGACAAATCCGTTTTCCAGTTTTTACCTGCAGCCGCCTGTTGTTCTTCGGCGCTCAGGTCCTGCCACCAGCCCAGCTTCTTCAACAGCTTTTCGCTGAACTCAGGATAACCGTCTTTAATCTCGGAGCCTTTGGAATATGCCCCTTCTGCCAGCAGATTGACACCATTGCGTTCAACTCCAAACCTGGCACGGAATGTTAGACCACCATCGGCAACTTTCTTACTGGTATCATACAAGTTTGGCGTACCCGGATGTTCCATCCCGGGTGGACCCCAGCAAGGCCATGGCAGGCCAAAGTATTCACCATCACAGGCACCGCCTTCGGCTTTAAGCGAAGTGAAATCAAACGTCGCCCAGTTTTTTTGCTGTAACTTGAGGCGTTCAGGGCTTTGTCCGGTATAACCGATTGTCCACATGCCACGGTTGAACTCTCGCGTTATATCTTCAACCACGGGTTCATCATTTTTCACTTCAATATGTTTGGTTAACTGCTCTGCAAAACCCAGTTTTTTGGCCAGTTTGTACATGATTGTGTGGTCAGGCAATGATTCAAATAATGGATCAATTATTTTGTCACGCCACTGGAAGGAACGGTTGGATGCAGTCACCGAACCATAGGTTTCAAACTGTGTCGCAGCAGGCAGTAAATAAACACCGTCTTTACGATCATGCATTACTGCGGACACGGTTGGGTAAGGATCAACCACCACCAGCATGTCGAGTTTCTCCATCGCTTTTTTCATTTCCAGACCACGGGTCTGGCTGTTTGGCGCATGGCCCCAGAAAATCATGGCACGTATATTGTCCTTTTGCGCAATATTTGCCTTGTCTTCCAGCACACCGTCAATCCACCTGGATACCGGAATACCCTTGGTATTCATCACGGCAACATCCTTGCCTTTACTCTGTTCATAACTGCCCTGGTCAAAGCGACCTTTAATCCAGTCAATATCCAGGTCCCAAACTCCTGCCCAGTGTTTCCAGGAGCCGGGTTTAAGTCCGTAGTAACCCGGTAAGGTATTGGCTAATACACCTAAATCTGTGGCCCCCTGAACATTGTCATGGCCACGGAAAATGTTTGTACCGCCACCAGCAACGCCGACATTGCCCAGGGCTAACTGAAACACACAGTAAGCGCGTGTATTGTTGTTACCTATGGTATGCTGGGTGCCACCCATGCACCAGATGAAGGTACCGGGTCGATGCTGCGCCATGGTTTTAGCCGCAGTATAAACTTCATCTTCAGTTACGCCGGTCACGCGTTCAACTTCATCGGGTGTCCATTTAGCGACTTCTTTTTTAATCTCTTCGATACCGTAAACGCGTTGTTTAATATATTGTTTATCTTCCCAGCCGTTTTTAAAAATATGATAAAGCATGCCCCAAATAATAGGCACGTCAGTGCCCGGGCGAATGCGTATATACTGACTGGCATGCGTTGCTGTACGGGTAAATCGCGGATCAATAACGATCAGCGGTGCATTATTTTCTTCTTTAGCTTTAAATATATGCAACAGTGAAACCGGGTGCGCCTCCGCAGGATTACCACCAATAATCAATATAGCTTTGGAATTATGAATATCATTCATGGAGTTAGTCATGGCACCGTAACCCCAGGTGTTCGCCACCCCTGCTACAGTCGTAGAATGACAAATCCGCGCCTGGTGATCGACGTTATTGGTGCCCCACATTGCAGCCATTTTTCGAAACAGATAAGCCTGTTCATTACTATGTTTAGCTGAGCCCAGTAGATAAACCGAATCAGGCCCTGACTGTTCACGGATTGATAACATCTTGTCACCAATTTCATCAATGGCCTGTTGCCAGGATATCTTCTTCCATTTACCGTTTACCAGTTTAGTCGGGTATTTCAGGCGCCGTTCACCGTGACCGTGTTCACGCACAGCCGCGCCTTTGGCACAATGTGCACCTTTACTGATGGGATGATCAAATGCAGGTTCCTGGCCAGTCCAGACGCCATTTTGCACTTCAGCAATAACACCACAACCAACGGCACAATGCGTACAGATAGATTTAACTTTTTTTGTCGTGCTGTCTGAGGCTACACTGGCTTCGGCTTTTTTCATCATCACCGGACTAAACATGGTTGTCAGCGCTGCTCCGCCTGCAACTAAACTGGAATTGTGCAAGAAAGCACGACGGCTCATGCTCCATCCACTCAAGCGAGCAGATATGCCACCACCAATCTGAGCTGTTTTATCAGTACCGGGGTCAATAATGTGATCTGATTTTTTGATTAGCTTCATAGTTCTATCCTCTGCCGATGGGTGCGATCAGATCGCAGCGCTTTTGTAATAATCTGCAATATGTTCAGTCAAGCGGTAACCCTCTTTTTTATCGGCTTCCATTTCAGCCGCTGGCTGTGAAACACCGGCAATCGATTTTCCTGTGGCTGCGGTGAGCGCCACTCCGCTTGCCGTTACTATGGAGCCTCGTAAAAAATCACGACGTTGTGAATCGAGTTCTGCTGAATTTAAGCCTTGTTGTTTTTTTCTCATAGCTATAAACCCTCTAATAATTAATTCTAATAATTAATTCTAATAATTAAGCCTGATTCGTATGCAGCCAACCGTTTCTCATTTTCGCTTCTCATCTTCGCTTCTCATCTTCATTGCTCAAACGCTCATGGCCAGATATTGTTTTTCAAAATTAAAAAAAGCTTTGCCAAAGCGCGCTACAGCTCGATAAAAAATAGCTGCTTTTGCTTCGCTTAGATCCATGAAAAACTGCCCCAGCCAGGACGACATATGTGCATCAAAAAAATTTGTTTGTTCAGCGACACTTCGACCTTCATTTATCAGTAAGGCCATCACTTCGCACAAAGCAGCAACATGATCTTCTGGTTCACAAGTACCTTCATTACGGGTAAACCCCATGCTTGCCAGATCGTCACGCAAAACACCCAATGGCTTTTCCATGAGAAACCCGGTCAGATACCAGGATCCATATGGCACCAGTTCTCCTCGCCCCAAACCGATGAACAATGAATGATATTCATCATCCAGCTCCATCGGTGTCGCTGAACGGGCAGCCAGACCTAACATCGACATAGCGATAGCAAAATCATCTTTATCCTCAACAACATCAGCTAATCCGGTAACCGTATTCAATACGTCTTGCTGAGGTGGTTGCCGTAATAGAGCGGCCAACATGCTGTAAGCGCCTGCCCGGTATTGACTATCAGCTAATTGATCGGCACCACTGTGTCCGACGTTGCCGGTTGAACGACTGGCTGTCGAATTGTTGGTAAAGTCCGATAGTTCAACTTGAATCTGATCACCACAGTTGGCTGGTTGTGCTTGCACAGTCATTGTTTCCTCACGTTTATCTTTCATATGCAAGCACCACGCCAACAGTTGATGGAAAAAAATAACAAATAAGGCAAATTATTCATAAGCGATTACCCAAAATGATCTAATTGTGTGTTGTTATATTCGAAACCATGAATCCAGCATGGCCACAATTGACCATTATTGCCAAAATGACACAGTCAGGCAGAGCGCATGGCCTCATCATCCTGTACCACGTCAACTACGCGACAATCCTCACACATCATCAGACGTTGTTTAGCACGTTCGCTGTTAAACATGTAATGCCCCGCCAGTTTCTGCATCATGTTGTCTATAAGTGATTTAGTAGCAAAGGCTTTGCCACAGGTGATACAGCAAAAAGGGGGTTCCTCATGCAAGGTAACGACACCACGGCGCTGTTCATTATCAGCAAGCAACCTGGGTTCTAATGTAATGGCATGTTCTGGACAGGCAGTGACACAGATGCCGCACTGCACGCAGTTTAGTTCATGGAATTCAAGTTTCGGCGTGTCATTGCCCGCATCAATTGCTTTAGATGGGCAGACGGATGTGCAGCTCATGCACAAAGTACAGCTCTTAGCATCAACAATAATCCGTCCAAAAGGCGAGTGTTCTGGCAATGTTATGGTTTGTTGTGCATTGCTGCTTTGTTGATAGAGATGATCGATTGCCAGCAGAGCTGTTCTGCGTTTTTTCACTGAACCAACATAACTGGCAACTTTGCTAAGATTGAAAGCGTTTCCAACATCACAATGCTGCTGCAAAAACTGCGGATCGACAATAAGAATTGCTTCATGCTGATAATCCAGGGATTTATAACCCAGGCCAGCTAAAATAGCATTTGCCGTGTTGAGTTGTTGATGCAAAAATTCGGCGACGGTATCAGGCATAGACCCGGCATCAATCAACAAGACACGTTTTGCACCATAAGCCAGCGCAGATAAGCAGATTTCCAGACCTACGCTTGCCAGCTCCTCCACCACAACAGTAAGCAGGTTGGCCGGTTTATTATTTAACAGTTCGGTTTCACTGGCAGCAATAAACGCGATCACCGGCTTCACCCCACCTGCTTCATGGTAACTTTTCAATAAGGTTCGTATCGTTGCTAAGGTGTCTGTCGCTTTAGGATACACATAGCGAATAGCACCTGTTGGACAAACACTGGCACACACACCACCACCCTGACATAGATTTGGATTAACCAGAATGGATTCAGCTAAAGAGCTAATAGCCTCTGCCGGGCATGCATCAATACAATTAGTGCAGCCTTTAATTCCGGAGCGTCCATGCGCACAAATTGATACATCGTAATCAAAATATTTAGGTTTTTCAAAAGTACCGGTGAGCCCTTTCAACTCTTCTTCAACCAGGGTTAAATATGGTTCTTCCATAATGGCGGTAAGATATCCCGGCGGTTTTACCGGCATGGTTAAAAATGTTTCCGCACTCAAATCGAGTATCAAATCCACGCTTACTGTTTCGAAATTTGCCTTTCCTTCATCACCCAGAAAAATAGTAAAGTTACCTAAATAACCTTCAATTTGCAGGCGACGATTACCAACCGGTATTGTCCGCACACCGGGTTCTACTGCACCATCTGTTAACAATACCTGCGCGCTTAAATTTCCGGATAAACGTGAAGCAAATTCCTGTGCTTCAATTCCGCCGATGACAGCGACTCGTCCACGAGAGCTGTATTGAATTAAACTGGTTGATTCAGAACTAAGTGACTCAATCGCTGACATCGCCATTGCATTAGCGTGCTGGTTTGTACTATCGATAGTGCGGTCGATTGCACGGTCATTAGTAGCATTATTTACTGGCTGCGTCGCTTTAGTCATCATTTTGGCTCGTGGTTTTCATCTTGCTTTTAGTCACTGTAACTTCAAGCTCGGTGTTATCATCAGTTTTATACATGCTTGTTTTGTACACGCTTGTATTGTACAAGTTGTTTTTCATAGGTTTTTCCGGGTTTTTGTTAACCACGGCTTCCACAGCTGATTCTGCAGCACTCATCGTTTGTGACTCATCAAGCTGAATTTCTGTTACCTCCGGATTGACTTCTGCCACCCTGATTTCGTCAACTAAAGCGTTTTTATTGTTATCGACGTTGTTATCATTCATGGTGTTTTCGTCGAGCAATTGTTTTGCCTTGCGTTGCGCTTCCAGTTCAATTTGATGATGCATATCGGCGGTCACAATATCGCCAAGTTTTTCGAACTGGGTATAATCGCCATCGTACTCATCCAGGCCATCACGAATATTGAAAACATCACTATGAAATAATTTTCGTAGTGCTAATTTTCGTAATTTGTCACTTACGCCGGGGGAAAGAAAACCAGTGTAATCAGAGTCAGCTGTCATCATTTCGAGGTCTGGCATATCTTCATCAGTCAATATTTTTGCCGACGACTTCTGCTGCTCTTCCAGTGCATCTGTCTCCATCAATTTATTTTCTGCTGCTATTTTTTCAATTGCTGTATTTTCAGTGTTCTTTTTAGTCTCATGTTTAAGTCGCGACCAGCGCGAAACGAAACTCACAGCAGAATTTTCTTCTTGATCAGTAACGCCTGTTTTTGACCGTGTCATCTAGTACTCCATCAATACAAACTTGTTGGAGACCTATTGCTATTCTCCGGCTCTTTCTGCCGCCAATCTTTACGCTTTCGTTTTTTCAGCTGTTGCGGGCAGTAATGTGTCATCACAAAAGCCTCTGTCCAGCGATAAAGCTCCGGCGGCATATCGACAGCAAATACCGTATCATCCCCCTCTAGATAAGCATGTGCTTCATCAAAGCTGAGGCTAACAATAAACGGTTTAGGCTGATCATCATCATTGTCGTCATCTTGTTGAACCACGACGAAACAATGTGGTGTTGCTGACATCAGGTTACGGTAATAACTGTCACACTCATCAAGGTATAACTTAACCTGGTAACCGGAATAAATATGCAGTTGAACATCATCTTCGATGTGTGTGACAGCTGGTTTACCGACTAGCTCCTGGGCGTTACTGACGGTAGCTCCAGCAGCAGTTCCAACCGTTACGCCAATAGCTGTCCAGACATAATCAACCCAGGGACTTACTTTCGAAGGTCGTCTTTCCATAATGACAGTCACGGGAAAGTGATCCGGCAAGTTTGTGGTTACAGCGGCTCTTTCTTCAATCATCAGATTCCATCGCATTGTTATCACTGTGAATGTTTATCTTTAATTCACTAAGCAAGTTACGTACCAGCTTGTGTTTGCAGTCAATTCAACACCACAAGCCAATGTTTACTAGCCAAATACATCATCTGATAAAAGTTAATAATAACGAAATGCGACAAAATGTCCGTTAATCACCATTTGCATGAGACAAATTACCCCATAATAAAACGCCTGCAATACGCTTCTGGCATTTTTAAACAGACAAAAACCACCTATTTATGCCTGCAACTACCGCATTATGCAGATAGTGCAATTAATTGTATGAATCCATTAGAGTAGGAACAGTTCTTGCTATATGTTCTATGTTAATGCGCAGTTTACGAGGCCAGCAGATGGATCAAATAGTCGACCCTTTTTCTATTCAACAACATTTTTCTCCTCAACAGAACGACATGGCCGATTCGCAAACGGGATTAATTGATCGTTTTGGTCGAAAAATCACCTATTTAAGGATATCGGTTACCGATCGTTGTGACCTGAGATGTGTTTACTGCATGTCGGAAAACATGCAATTTGTACCACGGTCGCAATTGCTGACGCTGGAAGAAATCATACGCATCGGAAAATCGTTTGTTGATCTGGGGGTTAACAAAATTCGTATTACCGGTGGTGAACCACTGACAAGGCGTAACATTTTAAAAGTGTTTGAAGAACTGGGGCAACTTGATGGGCTTAAAGACTTAACTGTAACAACAAACGCAAGCCAGCTAACACACTATGCCAGGGCGCTACGTGACGCTGGCGTTACTCGAGTCAATATCAGTCTGGACACCCTGAAAGCTGGGCGTTTTAGTAAAATAACACGCGTTGGCAAACTACATAAAACACTGTCTGGCATTGATGCTGCTTTAGCCGCCGGATTTAAAAAAGTTAAAATCAATACTGTTGTGCTCAAACACATGAACCATGATGAGGTTAACGATTTAGTTGAATTTTCCAGAAACCGGGGCATGGATATCACCTTTATTGAAGAAATGCCACTTGGTTTTATCGATGACCATGATCGTGCACAGAGCTATTATTCAAGTGACAATATTCTTAGCGACTTACGCCAACAATATGAGCTAATCGCCACCACTGAAAAGACCGGGGGACCTGCTCGTTATTATCAAATGCCCGACAGTGAGTCACGTGTCGGTTTCATTTCACCACACAGTCACAACTTTTGTGATACCTGCAATAGAGTAAGGTTGACCGCAGAAGGACTATTACTGCTGTGCCTGGGACAGGAGCACTCTAAAGATTTAAGACGCGTTGTACGCGCCCATCCAGGTAATGATGATGCCCTTGCTAAAGCGATCATTCAAGCAATGAAGATAAAACCAGAGGGTCACGATTTTGACCTGAATACACAGGAAGTCATTTTAAGACATATGAATGCAACGGGAGGATGACCATGATAAATAATATAACTGACGACATATTGTATAAACCCGAAATGACTAACGCTGGTTTAGAGGCTTCAGCACCGGTCAGTGCCGTTGATGAGTTTTGCAAAATACGAACCAGCTACATTGCGGCGGAGCGTCCTTTAACTATTTATCTGGATAAACGTGAAATTGTCACCGTTATGACGCTTGGCACACAACCTGAACTGTTGATACTGGGATGGCTTCGTAATCAGAATATGGTCACTGATATCAAAAACATAAAATCCATACAGGTAGACTGGGAAACCGATTCTGTGGCTGTTACCACACATCAGTCGATAGAAGATATCGAAGAAAAATTAAATAAACGTACAATAACAACCGGTTGTGGACAGGGTACGGTCTTTGGTTCGCTCATGGACAGTATCGAAAAAATAAGTTTGCCTGAAATAAACATTAAACAATCAACAATATATGAATTACTAAAAAATCTGAACGATTATAACGAAGTTTATAAACGTGCCGGTGCGGTACATGGCTGCGCGCTTTGCCAGCAATCAAGTATTTTACGTTTTGTCGAAGACGTGGGTCGGCATAATGCGGTGGATGCCATTGCTGGTCACATGTGGCTCAATCGCACCGATGGCAACGACAAACTTTTCTACACGACTGGACGACTGACATCGGAGATGGTGATTAAAGTTGCACAAATGGGCATTCCTGTACTGCTGTCAAGATCAGGTGTCACCCAAATGGGGCGTGAACTGGCTCGCAAGGTTGGTGTTACCTTAATCGCTCGTGCCAAAGGCCACCATTTTTTAATTTACAATGGCACTGAATTTATTGAATTTGATGCAACACCAAAATCTGTAGCTAGTAGTAAAGCAACGGCTAAAGTACAACAACTAAGAACCTGATATGTCTGCAATTTTACAAACGCAGCTTGATACCGGTCTTGTTTACATGAGTGTGAAACAGGTCGCTAATTATTTACATCTGAACGAAAAAAAAATCTATGCTTTAGTTTCTGAAGATAAAATTCCCGCGACAAAAATCACCGGAAAATGGATGTTCCCGCGAGAGCTGATTGATAAATGGATGTATGATTCCTCACACGGGGGCCTGCTGACAGACAGGCTCATTATTGCCGGTAGTGACGATCCTTTGCTCTACCGCGTTGTGCTTGACTATGCTACGTCTACGGGGGCTTATGCACTAATTAGCTACAGCCCAACCGCCACACAACCAGGGTTAAATTTATTAGAATCACAACGTATAGATGTATGTGGCATCCATTGGGGCCCCGACACCGAAAGTCATATCCGGCACCCGGCATTACTTAAACAGCATTCAGAGGCGAATAACTGGGTTTTAATACATGCCTTTAGGCGCGAGCAAGGTTTAATGCTCAAGGCAGGTTCTGTTTCAACAAAGCAAACCATCGAAGAAATTTTTAACAGTCAGTTACGTTGGACACTACGGCAAAACGGCGCCGGCGCACAACGTTTTTTAATGGAACAGTTATGCCATTTAAATTTAAACGTAGACGATCTTAACTGCGTTACCACTGCTTTGTCTGAACGTGAGGCCGCTGCTTCCATTGCAATGGGCAATGCCGACATTGCACCGGGCGTGCGCGCAGCAGCTACTGAATATGGGCTAGATTTCATTTCTTTTGGTTGGGAATCTTTTGATTTAGCGATACCCAGGGCAATATGGTTTCGGCGTTTATTTCAGGAGTTAATCAAGCGGCTCAAATCTCCCACTTGCCAACAACTGGCAGATGACCTGACCGGGTACGATTTAACTGCAACCGGTGAATTAATCTGGGGAGATGACTAGGCCACCTCTAATTATTTATCGCTATTCTTATTATTAAAAGCAGCGAGCTGCTCTTTTGCTGCTTCTTTTTGGTACTTCGATTTCCATTCAGCATATGGCATGCCATAAACAATTTCACGTGCCTGCTCATAATCAACGTCCAGGCCACGTTCTTCTGCCGCCGCACTGTACCATTTAGACAGACAGTTACGACAAAAACCCGACAAGTTCATCAGGTCAATATTTTGCACATCAGTACGCTCAGCGAAGTGTGTTATTAAGCGGCGAAAAACGGCTGCTTCAAGTTCAGTTTGAGTTTTTTTATCCATTGTTTTCTATGCGTCGTATTGTTGTATTCTGTTACTTATATTACCACCTGTATTGCAGGATATTACCGGTGAAATTATTTATTAACTCAATAAAAACCGTGTAAAAAATGGCAACTCATTTGCCACTACTGCACCACAAATATGGGGAGACATGGGTTGTGTATCATTGTCAGAGACCCTTTCCCGCATGGATGCGGGGATGGAGCCCCCATGGATGGGTTCACGGCGAGTCTCTGACAATGATACACAATTCATGTCTCGGCGCTACTGTTTGCATCTTAAAACCTTTGGTTACAACCGGCATGAATCGGGAGTTACTATCAGATACGCGCCGTGAACCCATCCATGGGGGCTCACACCCGCATCCATGCGGGAGATGGTATCTGATAGTAACTCCCAATCCATACCTCCCGATAATTATGAAACAGCTGTGATTCATTTTCCACTATTCATAAACTACAAACTGAACAGTCCGGATCACGTTTCAAACGAATAGTTTGCCATTCCATATTTAATGCATCCAGCATCAACACCCGACCTGTCAATGTGCTTCCAGCATCAGTTAACAGCTTAACGGCTTCATTGGCCTGCATACAGCCAAGCATGCCGACCACCGGCCCCATGACACCATTTTCACTACAACTTTGCCCTACTTCACCCATGCTTCCATATAAACATTGATAACAGGGGCTCTCCTGCTGACGTGAATCAAATACAGTTAATTGCCCTTCCCATCGAATTGCTGATGCGGATACTAACGGGGTACGCGTTAAAAAACATTGCTGGTTTATCTCAAATCTCGATGCCAGATTATCTGTTGCATCAACGACTACGTCAGCCTGTTGAACACGGTGTTTTAACTTTTCGCCGTTTAGTCTTTCTGCTATAACACTTATTTTAATTTCCGGATTAATGGACTCAAGCATGACAGCAGCCGAATCCACTTTTAGATCACCAATGTTGTTACTACTATGAATAATTTGTCGCTGTAAATTTGCCAGCTCAACACTATCGTCATCGGCAATTACGATTTCACCAACACCACATGCCGCAAGATACAGCGCCACGGGAGAACCTAGCCCACCCACACCAATGATTAGTACGCTGGAATCAAGTAAACGTTGCTGCCCCGTAATATCTATCTGCGGCAACATAATTTGCCGACTGTAACGCAATAGTTGTTCATCTATCATTGTATTACTTCACCTCCATCAAATAGAGCCTGACCTGATTTTACTAACAATTCTTCCAATATGTCACCTGAACGAGCCTTTTCAACGACACGAGAATTAGAGATTGTAAAAACAGCTATATTTAGCTGTAGTAGACTTAAACTAACAGATTGAGATATTGCTTTAGGGAAGCTCTGATAATAATAAAGAAACCCTTAAAGACTCAGTTCAGCACATAGCGGTCCTTTATAAATATTGCCTGATATTGATAAAACGGTCTAAGCGGGCTTCCTTCAGGTTTTACTTTATCTTTCCTTAATTTTATACCTAGGCTGTTTGCGGCTGCAGTATAACTCTATGAGTATGCCACACATTCCATACGGCGAACCAAAGTGTCTATGATCTATCGAAAAACAAAAAACATACGAGCTATACAATTACTATTAGGACACAGTAATTTAGAAAGCACAGTTCGATATCCTGGTGTCGAGCTGGATGATGCGCTTGATGTGGCAGAAAATACTGAAATTTAATTTATATAATTTAAAGTGCCTTTGTTGCAATAGGCACTTTAATATCAAACATTTGAAGTTGCGAATTTATTCTAAACGCCCTTGGTTTAAACAATTCCATATTTACGGCAATTACCGCCGTATATTCAAAGATATGTAAACTAAAACTTTCTTCTCATTACAATCCCTATATAGTCACTTCAATTATTAAGGGCACCTCTATTAATTGCTTATGTCCTCTGCGCGACCTGAAGCGTGTAGCTGCAAGGCGTGAGCCGCAGCAGAATGGTCATTCCATTCTCAAGGCTCACAACGCAGCAGATGCATGCTTCAGGTCACGCCCTGCGGGGCTTTACGGCCAGCCCAGACTCTGCGTTACGCTTTCTCGACAGGCAATAAGCATGGCTTCAAAAGCGCGCCTTGATTCTGAACTGGTCGTAAAGCCAGAGGGCACAAGCAATTAATAGAGGCGCCCTTAAGCAATAACAGACGCTATTTTTAAGATTGTAAATTAAGAAAAAACGGTTATTCATGTAACCAGGCTACTGCATCACCGTAACTTTCAAAATACTTTGCTTCGCCTCCAATAAACCACGTGCCAAGTTTTGCTGCAATTTTTTGCCAATTTTTATTTCCATAAATAGCTATTTTGTCGAATTTGCTGCCATGTTTTAATCCGAGTTTAAATTCATCCCAAACTCCACCGACATCCCAGCCTTCGAGTTCTGTACCATCAATAAGTGCTTTTATCTTCGGGTTTTTGTACCCTTCTAATGCGGAATCTATTAACGGTGTAATGATTTCATAGTCTTCATGAGTTAGCTTTCCCGTTGCACGCAACAATAAGAAAAACTCATTACCACTTTTTTCAATACCAATCGATAGACCATGCTTTGTTATATTCATAATATACTACCCTCAATTTTCTTGGATTTATTTAACGATCGATTATGCAAATCAAGGTAAGGCTGTTTATTTTGATTTCAAGTGATCAGGGTATTATTTTCTAACCTGCTTCACTGCTATCCCGTTAACTCGTAGAGACATGGATTGGGAACACCAGCCTGAGACCGTCTCCCGCATGGATGCGGGTGCCGAGCTCCCAT